>Ga0172375_10000842_pt1 | contig 49595 bp, 49 predicted proteins | sample LakKiv1m_FD_114537 | JGI IMG/M metagenome (GOLD analysis project Ga0172375, IMG submission 114537) | Freshwater microbial communities from Kabuno Bay, South-Kivu, Congo - kab_092012_11.1m | ecosystem: Environmental > Aquatic > Freshwater > Lake | place: Democratic Republic of the Congo... | reverse complement strand
GGAAATAAAACGAGTCCAGCATTTGCTGAACGGAAGACCAAGAAAGGTTTTAAGCTGGCATACGCCGTACGAAGTTTTTGAACATCTTGCAGGTGTTGCGTTAAAAAACTGAAACTACCCTATTTTTAACAAAACAGGCTGAATTTGAGTTCAAATTAATTGCATTTTTGGAAACAAACGTTATAATCGCAATCATAAAACATTGCCGTAATGACTATGTCTCTGACCGAAATTAAAAAGCTACCCCTGCATACCGAACATGAGCGATTCCATGCTAATTTCATGGAATTTGCCGGATGGAAGGTCCCTCTGTCCTACACCTCGATCGTTGAAGAGCACGAAGCGGTTCGGAAAAGCGTCGGCGTTTTTGATGTCTCCCACATGGGAAAGATTTTCGTGGAGGGAGAGCGCGCCACGGATTTTCTGGAATGGGTTTTCTCGAACCGCTTGTCAAAAATTTCCTGCGGCCAGGCGATTTACGGGCTCCTTCTGAATCCGGAAGGCGGAATCTTTGATGACGTGATTGTCTACAAGCTTGGCGAGAACCGGTATTTTATCGTGGTCAATGCCGGAACGCGCGAAGAGGATTGGAATTGGCTCAACCGGAATCTGGACGGCGGCGTGACGTTGAGGGATCAAATGGAGTCGTTAAACATTCTTGCGGTGCAGGGACCGAAAAGTCCGGAAGTCCTTTCCGAAGTCTTTAAATGCGATTTCCATCAATGGCCTTCTTTTTCCTGCCGGGAAATTGTTTTTAAAAATGAAAAAATTCTAATTGGCGCGACGGGGTACACGGGGGAAAAAGGATTCGAAATTTTTGCGCCCGTGGGGATTTCAAAGGAATTGCTCCGGGCCATTTTTGAACGGGGAGCCTCTTACGCGATTCGGCCGGTCGGTTTTGGAGCGAGGGATACGCTGAGGCTTGAAGTGAAGTATCTTCTTTACGGGCAGGACATGGATGCCAAGACGACGCCGCTTGAGGCGGGATTGGAATGGACCTGTGATTTCTCGAAAGATTTTCTGGGCCGGCAGGCGCTTTTGAAGCAGAAAGAGAGAGGGGTTTTGAAGAAGCTGGTCAGCTTTGAGGTCCCGAAAGGGGGCATCGCCCGGCATGGGTATGCGATCCGGCAGAAGGACCAGACGATCGGGCAGGTGACGAGCGGAACTTTTTCTCCCTCCCTGAAGAAGGCGATCGGGCTTGGATATGTGCCGGCCGTTTTTTCAGCAATCGGTTCTGAATTTGATATCATCATCCGTGACAAGGCCGTACGAGCCAGAGTGGTCAAGGCTCCTTTTTACCGGCACACGGTTTAGGTTAACACATCTAAAGTTCATGCAAGCAAGGAGAGACGATCGATGAATTTTCCGAAGACGTTGAAGTACGCGAAAACGCATGAGTGGGCGCGGCGCGAAGGGAGCTCGGTGGTTGCGGGTCTTTCCGAATACGCGCAAAAGGAATTGTCGGATGTGGTTTATGTCGAACTTCCCGCGATAGGACGTGAAGTGAAGCAGGGACAACCCTGCGCGGTGGTGGAATCCGTCAAGGCGGCGTTTGACGTGTACGCGCCTGTTTCCGGGAAAATTGTGAAAGTGAATAAGACGTTGGAAGCCAATCCTTCGCTGGTCAATACGGATTCGTACGGAGAAGGGTGGTTTTTTGAAATTGATCCTTCGACTTCCGGAGAGTGGGATTCTCTGCTGGATTCAGGCACGTACGAGAGCGTTCTGCAGGAAAGCGCTCATTAGAAATTATTAAGTCATGCCCATGAATTATTCTCCTCTGACAGATGCCGACCGGCAGGACATGTTTTCGGCGATTGGCGTCAAAAGTTTTGACGATCTGATTGCCAATATCCCGTTGACTCTTCGTGGCCGGGGGCTTAACCTTCCTCAGGGGCTGAGTGAGTTTGAATTGCGCGGCTATTTTGAAAAAATTCTTTCTTCCGGCAGGACGGCCGGTGATTTCAATTCTTTCCTCGGAGCGGGGAGCTATGATCATTACATCCCCGCTGTGGTTCCCCAGATTGTCGGCCGAGGGGAATTTGTGACCGCCTACACGCCGTATCAGGCGGAGGCAAGCCAGGGGACGCTCCAGGCGATTTTCGAATATCAAAGCATGATGGCCGAACTGACCGGCCTTGAAGTGGCGAACGGTTCGCATTATGACGGAGCGACCGCTTTTGCCGAAGGCATTCTGCTGGCGCTTCGCACGACTCAACGGAAGAAGGCCTTGATTGCGCGCACGGTGCATCCGGAATACCGGGCGGTTGCCGCAACGTATTTGGCGGGAACGGACCACACGGTCGAAGAAATTCCTTATACACGGGCCGGAGGTCTTGATCTGGACTTCCTGAAAAAGAAATTATCTTCTGAAGTTGGCTGTGTGGCGGTTTCCAATCCGAATTTCTTCGGTATGGTTGAAAATCTGACAGAGGCGGTCGCGTTGACTCACGGGAATCAGAGCCTTTTTCTCATGACGGGGCATCCGCTCTCGTTTTCGGTTTTTTGCTCACCCGGGGAATGGGGCGCGGACATGGCCTGCGGAGAGGCTCAGCCGCTGGGATTGGGGCTCAACTTTGGCGGGCCCTATATTGGCTATTTCGCGGCCAGTCATGCTCTGATGCGGAAAATTCCGGGACGTCTGGTCGGTTTGACGACTGACCGCTGCGGGAAACGGGCTTTTGTGCTGACGCTGCAGGCCCGGGAGCAGCATATCCGTCGGGAGAAGGCGAGTTCGAATATTTGTTCGAATCAGGCGTTATGTGCTCTCGCCGTGTGTGTGTATTTGTCCTCGCTCGGTTGGGACGGGATACGGGAAGTCGCTTCCTTGAATATCGAAAAAGCCTGCAAACTTCGCGATCAGATTTCCAAGCTTCGTGAATTTGAGATTCCTTTCGGCGGGACTGTTTTTAATGAATTTGTTGTGCGCTCCCGGAAACCTCTCGAACCGTTGATGGGGAAACTTTTTGAAAAGGGGATTCTCGCGGGGCATGCTTTGGAAAAATCCTATCCTGAGTTGAAGGATCATTTTCTGGTGACGGTGACGGAGAAAAAGACGGACGCGCAGATGCTCGAATTTACGGAATGTTTGAGGGGTTTGTGAACGATGGGAGACAAGACGACGCTTCGAAAAGAAGAAAATTGCATGGAACAGGGAAAAGCGATGGAGCAGAATGCCCTGATTTTTGAGAAATCCCGTTCCGGCAAGAGAACGACCGGTTATCTTCCTTCTCCCTCCCGGGAGAAGGGGCTGATTCCGGAGGAGCTTGAGCGGAAACGGCCGGCACTTTTTCCCGATGCAAGTGAGCGGGAGATCGTCCAACATTTTTTGAGGCTTTCACAGAAGAATTTTTCGGTCGACACCCATTTCTATCCGCTGGGAAGCTGCACAATGAAATACAATCCGAAGATCAACGAGGAAATCGCCAACAGCCCATTTTTTACGGGGCTTCACCCTTATCAGCCCGAAGAAAGCGTCCAGGGGATTTTGCGTATTTTTTGGGAGCTTGAGGAGTGGCTGAAGGCGGTGACGGGAATGGACCGGTTCAGTCTTCAGCCGGCCGCGGGGGCTCACGGAGAGCTGGTGGGGATGATGATCGCGAGGGCGTATCACAATTCCCGGCGCGATTTCGCGCGGCGGCAGGTCATTGTGCCCGATTCCAGTCACGGGACCAATCCGGCGAGCGCGGCTTTTTACGGGTTTGAGGTGATCACGATTCCTTCGGACTCCCGGGGACGCGTGAATCTTGCCGAACTTTCAAAAGCGGCCAGCGAAAAAACGGCCTGTTTGATGATGACCAATCCGAATACGCTGGGGTTGTTTGAGGATGAAATTCTAAAAATTCAGAAAATCATGCATGAGAAGGGGGCGCTTCTCTATTACGACGGGGCCAATATGAACGCTCTTCTCGGGATTGCAAGACCGGGAGATATGGGATTCGATATGATTCATCTGAATCTCCATAAAACTTTTTCGACTCCCCACGGCGGAGGAGGTCCCGGATCGGGGCCCGTTGGGGTAAAAAAGGCGCTTGAGAAGTTTTTGCCGGTTCCGCTGGTGACCCGGAGGGGGGATCGATACGGAATGGAGGACAATCTTCCTGATTCCATCGGCCGGGTCAAGGCGTTTTACGGGAATGCCGGCATTCTCTTGAGAGCTTACGCCTATATGCGCCGTTTGGGGAAAGAAGGATTGGAACAGGTCAGCCGGGACGCGATTTTGAACGCGAACTATCTCAAGAAGATGCTGCCGTCTGTTCTGGAGAGTTCTCACGGCGGATTTTGCATGCATGAATTTGTCGCGTCGGCGGAACCGATGAAACGGCTCGGGGTGACGGCGGGCAATATCGGGAAAAGGCTTTTGGATTACGGGATTCACGCGCCGACGGTTTATTTTCCCCTGATTGTCAAAGAGGCTTTGATGATCGAACCGACGGAAACGGAGTCCAAGGAAACGCTGGATCAGTTCTGCGGTGTGATGCGGGAAATTGTCCGGGAAGCCGAGACAAATCCTGAATGTCTCAAAACATCCCCCCATCATTTTCCGGTCAGCCACCCGGATGAAGTCAAGGCCGCGCGAGAGCCCCTTTTGACTTACCGCGCTTTTCTCGGACGGGAGATCCGGCGGGACAAGTCGGATTGTGTTTCCGGTATCAGCTTTTAATGAAGCGCAGCTGGAGGCTTATCGATTCGGGGTTTCAGACGGCAGCCTACAATATGTCGCTGGACAGCCGTCTTTTCGAAAAAGCCTTGGCCGAGACGGATTTTTCTCCCACTCTCAGGATTTACGGATTTCAGCATGCCGCCGTAACCTGCGGATATTCCCAAAAAGAACTGGCCCAAAAAATCAAACCGGAATTGAATCGGCCTTCCGGATTACCGGCGGCGGGCTCGTATTTCACGGAACCGATTTTACCTTTTCGGTGGTCGCTTCGCGATCTCATCATCCCGGCTTTTCTTCCATTGACGCTTCTTACCGTATTTTTCACGAAATCATCAAAAATGCGTTTATGAAAGGGCGAATCGAAACGGAGCTTTTCAAAGGGGCCGGAAGAAGAGACCCCGGCGGGCTGTGTTTTACGAATCCGGTCAAAAACGACCTTCTTTTTAAAGGAGAAAAAGTTGCCGGTGCCGCGGAGAAACGGTCCAAAGGAGTTTTCCTTCATCAGGGGACGGTGGAACTCAGCCCTTTTTTTAAAGAAGGGGCGACCTATCTTTCGTATTATGAGAATTTCAAGCAGTGGTTTAAGGAATCTTTCCTGGCTTATTTCGAAACCGAATTTATGATAGAATCGGGCCCGGCTGAATAGCGATCGGTCTCATTTTCCTTCTGAACTTGCGACTTCTGACTGGCAACTTTCAATTGATAACTTTCGACTTAAAACTTAAGACTTTTATCTAAATGTCATGGATCAAGCGAACGATTTTTTAGCTAAACTCGAAGCTATTGTCGAGAAACATCCGAAATACAAACTGGAAGCTTACAGTTTTCTTCTCTCCGGGCTTAATGACACGATTCGAAAACTTCCGGCGCCCCGTCACGTCACGGGGCAGGAGTTGTGCGAAGGGTTGAGAGCGTTTGCCCTGGATCAGTACGGGCCTCTCGCCCGTCTGGTTTTGGAACACTGGGGGATTGCCGTGACCCGGGATTTTGGAGAGATGGTTTTTATCCTGATCGGAGAAGGGCTGATGTCGAAAACGGACGAGGACTCTGTGTCGGATTTCGAAGGGGTTTATGATTTTAAAGATGCATTTGAGAAAAAATACGAAATCGATCTCGAGAATCTGAATTTTTCCCTGAAACCGGAAGAAGACGGAGACGACGAGACGGATTCGCAAGGGGCTGACCATGTCTCAGGGGACAGTTGACAGAATCCTTGCCGGATTGAATGAGGCGCAGAAGGAGGCGGTGACCTATGAGGGGGGACCTCTCCTCATTTTGGCGGGGGCGGGAAGCGGGAAGACGAAAGCCTTGACGCACCGGATCGCATTTTTTTTGTCGCGGGGAGTGCCTTCGTTCAATATTCTGGGAGTGACCTTTACTAACAAAGCGGCCGGTGAGATGCGCGAGAGAGTTCAACGGCTTGTGAAGCGGGAAGTCTGGATCAGTACGTTCCACTCCACTTGCCTGAGAATGCTCCGGCAGGAGGCTCAGGCGGCCGGCTTGAAAAAGGATTTTTCCATCTACGACGATAACGATCAGCTGGTGCTCATTAAAGAATGCCTCGCCGAGCTCAATTATGTCGAACGGCAGATCAATCCCAAGGCGATCCGCGAAGCCATCAGCCGCGCGAAGGACTATCTGAAAGGGCCTGCCGCGATCGCCGCCCAAATTGGGGATTATTTCGATGAGGTGACCGCGAGAACCTATGAGTTGTATCAAAAAAAACTTTCGGCGTATCAGGCGCTGGATTACGGGGATTTGATCATGAAAACGGTTGAGCTTCTCGATCTGAATCCCGCGGTGTTGGAAGCTTATCAAGAGCGTTTTCGATATATTCTGATCGACGAATACCAGGATACCAATCATGCGCAGTATCGCTTTGTGCGCTGTCTGGCCCGCAAATATCAGAATATCACGGTGGTGGGAGACCCCGACCAGTCGATTTACAGCTGGAGGGGCGCGGACATTACGAATATCCTGAATTTCGAAAAAGATTATCCCAATGCAAAATGGGTCAAGCTGGAGCAGAACTACCGCTCCACGATGAATATTTTAGGGGCCGCGAATTCATTGATTGCGCACAACGCGAGAAGAAAACACAAAGACCTATGGTCTGAAAACGGGCACGGGGACCGTATCACGCTTGTCGAAGGCGGGGATGAGAAGGAAGAGGCGCTTTATGTCGTGCGGCAAATTCTTCAGTATAAAAGCCAGGACATGCGGCTTGAAGACATGGTTATTTTCTATCGCGTTCACGCGCAATCCCGGATTTTTGAGGACATGCTGAGGAAATTTAACGTGCGCTATCGCATTGTGGGAGGCGTGCGTTTTTATGACCGCAGGGAAATCAAGGATTTGATGGCGTATCTCAAGGTGATGGCGTTCCCGCAGGATGAGCTGAGTTTGAAGCGTATCCTGAATGTGCCGGCGCGAGGGGTCGGGAAAAAGACCTTTGATTTGCTGGAAGCCTACCGGAAGGAGCAGTCCCTCCCGCTTTACGAAGCGATTCATGCGGCGGATCGGATTTCCGGAATCGGTGCGAAAGTGAAGAATTCCCTGCGGGGCTTTGTCCGGTTCATTGAGGATCTTAAGGCGGGGAAGCGGGACCTTTCGCCGAAGGAGGCTTTGGAGCGTATTCTGGATGAGACGGGTTATCTCAATGAACTGCAGGCGGAACGGACGATCGAATCCCAGTCTCGCATTGAGAATATCCGGGAATTTCTCGGGGTTGCTCAGGAATTTGAGGAGAATGGTCTGGAAGAAAACCGCGGCCGGATGATCGAAAGCTTCATCGAATCCCTGAGCCTTCAGACAGACCTTGACACCTGGGATGCGGAGGCGGACACTCTGACGTTGATGACTTTGCATACCGCGAAAGGTCTTGAGTTTTCCGTGGTCTTCATGGTCGGCTTGGAGGAAGGGATTTTTCCCCATTCCAATTCCCTCGGAGAAAGTGCGGAGGAAATCGAAGAGGAAAGGCGGCTCTGTTATGTCGGAATGACCCGGGCGAAGGTGAAATTGCATCTGACCTACGCTTCCTCACGGAAACTTTACGGGGTGCGCGGATTCAATCTGCCTTCGAGATTTCTCAATGAGATTCCGCATGAGCTCTACGAAGCATTTAGCGCGCGGGGGTTTTACGGCGATGCCGATTCTTCGCATGACGACGATGATGTGATCGAATTTGACGGGATCGACGCCGGATCCTGACAAGAAGGGATTGATGTTGCGAATATTTCCACGATTTAATTTATTCTCCCGCGTTAAAAAAACCGTTGTGACGGGACTTTTTTGGGGGTTGGTTATTTTCGCGGCCTATTATGTTTTCTGGGGGAGACATCTCTACCGGATTACCGCTTATTGCAATTGCCCCATTTGTGTTAACGTGCCGGAGTACCAGGACGGACGATTTGCCAGCGGGAAGAAAATTTATTGGGGCGCGGTTGCAAGCGATCCGAGTGTCCGTTTTGGAAGTCATATCGAATTAGTCCCTCTTTGGCCTTCGGATTGGGGAGCCGTACTTGGAATTCTTAAAGGGCGGACGAAATTCACGGTGGAGGACCGCGGGGGGATGATCAAGGGGAAAGAACTCGATATTTTCATTCCGGATTCGAAAGGCGGCCATAAACAAGCATTGAAATGGGGCATACGGCGGATGAGAATTAAAATCAACGGTACGTTCGCTCCCTGAATTTCAAAGAGTTTTCTTCGCTCTGATTTTTAAAAGTTTTTCTGCAAGTTTTGAATTCCGGCATTGGGTTAATTTGTGGCAGTTTCCCGTAGCTTCCGTCTTTCGCTTCCGGATTTTTAAAAATGACGGGACCTCTCTTGGGAAGTTTGTGAGCGCTGTGCGTTGTGCCGATTTCCCGATTGAAGGCGAAAAATATTTCGATCCTTTTCCCATTCTTGTTTCTAGTGTAAGATGAGTCCGCGAAAAGGTTTGCCGGATTATCGCAATAAAAGAGGGATTTCTGAATGGAAAAAATTCTTAAGATTATGAGGCGGTTGAGGGGGAAGAACGGATGCCCTTGGGACCGAAAACAGACCCTCATGACTTTACGGCAGTGCTTTGTCGAAGAGGCTTATGAGATTGCGGAAGCTCTTGCGTCCGGGCGGAAAGAAAAGATGCAGGAGGAAATCGGGGATATGCTCTGTGCGATCGGTTTGGTGATTGCGCTGGCTGAAGAAAGGAAACTTTTTGACAAGAATGCCGTGATCCGGCGAGCCGAACGGAAAATGATTTCGCGCCATCCCCATGTGTTCGGAAACTTGAAAGCGCGGAATGCGGCTGAAGCGTTGAAGTTTTTTCAGGGCGTCAAGGAGGCGGAGCGGAAAGAAAAAGGGGTTTCACTCTTGGAGGATCTTGAGAAGGGACTGCCCGCTCTTCTTACGGCTCAGAAAATTCAGAAAAAAGCCGCGCAAATCGGTTTTGATTGGAAAGAGGCATCCGGGGTTTTTGAAAAGATCGGGGAAGAAATAAAAGAGCTGCAAAGGGGATTCAGAAGAAAAAGGACCGACGAGATTCAGGAGGAAATCGGGGATATCCTTTTTTCAGTTGTTAATCTGGCCCGGAAGGTGGATCTGAATGCCGAGACGGCGCTTTTTTCGACCAATTCAAAATTTATACGCCGGTTTGAGCGGATGGAGAGGTTTGCAAAAAAAAGAGGAATCCAGTTGGGGGGGCCGGGATGCGGGCCGGAGGTTCTTGAGGACTTGTGGGGAGATGCGAAAAAGGCTGAAAGAAAGGAAAAATCGAAATGATGGAGGGGATTTTGATCGTTTTGCTGGTATTGCTTTTAACTGGCGTGGGGGTCCTGATATTTTTTCAAATTCGAAAGACCGATTCAAACAAACTGGCTCTTTTTGGCGAAAAGCTGGCTTATTTGGAAACTTTGACGAGAAATATGCAAGAGCTTCAGTTGGAGTTAAGGGGCGTACGGGAGAGAACTTCGACGATTGAGCAAAATCAGAACCGGTCGGCAGATCAGCTGGGACAATCTGTGCAGAGGATTAATTCGGATCTTCAGCAGGCCATGCTCGAATTGAAACAGCTTGAAACCCATGCGAAGGCCCGGCATGAACTTGAACAGAATACGGCGGAATCTATCCGAAGACTTGAAATGGTGATTGCCGGGACCCAGACGAAGGGGAGGGCGGGAGAGAATATTGTTGAGGTGATGTTCAGCAATCTTCCGGCTGAATGGCAGGTGCGAAATTTTACGGTTGCCAACAAGTCGGTCGAATTCGGACTTCGATTGCCGAGCGGTTGTGTCCTGCCGATTGACAGTAAATGGGCTGCGACGAATTTGCTAGAACAATTTATGAGTGAAGAAGATGCTGACCGGCAGCAAAGATTGAAAAAGGATGTTTGCGAAGCGGTTAGAAAAAAAGCTAAAGAGGTCAAACAGTATATCGATCCGCCTTTGACGACAAATTTCGCGATCGCCGTTATCCCTGACGCCATTTATGAACTTAGTTCGAGTGTCCAGGCGGATGCTTTTCAGCAAGGTGTGGTTGTGGTTAATTACAGCATGTTTGTTCCTTATTTATTACTGGTTTTTCAAACTATCCTCAAGACGACAAAAGATATCGATCTCGAGCGCTTAAGTGCCTGCCTTTTTGCGATCCGGAGCAATGCCGAAGCCCTCCAAGCAGAACTTGAAGGCCGTTTTGCCGATGCAATTACAAGATTAAGCAATTCCCGCAATGCGATGAGCTCTCTTTTGGGGAAAGTTTCGAAGGAGCTTGCAAGTCTCCAAACCGATACGCATTAGGCTTGGAAACTTCGTTTCAGACAGATTATTCTCTCCTTTTTTAAGAAACCGGCAATCAACGTTTCTCTATCTTGTTCATAATGTTAGGATTGCAGGAAATAAAGACCAAAAAACACGGAAAGTGAGTTATTTTTTTGTAACCAGTTCATTTTAAATGGATTAGAGAAAAAACGGGCTTTTTTTAAAGCAGAGCGGGGTTAAATGTTGATAAATTGGATAAATTCAATATAATTCAAACAATATCTGATTCATGAATTCTATTTCTGCATAACTGATTATTGGTGAATAAGTTGGGAATAGAAAAAATGAAACCAAGAAGAGGATGCTCCGATAATGAATAAAACAAAAATCCGAAAAAAGAAAAAATCTTTCGAAAAAGCGGAAACACATCATTCTGAATCGGAAGTGTCTTTGGTGGCAGCTCCGGAATCGATTGTTAGCGGGCTCGGGCTTGAGCAAAATGCCAAGACCTTGAGCGGGTTTGATTTAAAGCCTTTTTACGGTCCGGAAGACGTTCTAACTTTGAACTATGCGCAGGATTTGGGGCATCCGGGAGAATATCCCTACACGCGGGGAATTTCCCGGGATGGGGCGTTTTCAAGTCCCTGGGCGATGCAGAAATTTACTTCGTTTGGGACGGCGGAAGAAACGAATTTTGTTTTCAAATCCCTTTTCGCGCAGGGCGAAACGCAATTGTTGTGCAATTTCGATCAGCCGACTCTCTCTGGATATGATTCGGATCATCCCCGTTCTTTCGGTTCCGTCGGTCGGAACGGAGTTGCCGTGGATACCTTGTCTGATATGGAAGAAATTTTCCGGGATATTCCGGTCGGACGCGTTTCACCGTTTCTGGCTTCAAACGGAACGGCTGCGGTTCTTTACTGCATGTACCTTGGAGTTGCGGAAAAGCAGGGGGTGAATTTTAAGGATGTCCTGGGAACGGTTCAAAACGATATTTTGAGGGAGTTTATGACTCAAAATTTTTGTATTTTTCCACTGGAACCCTCTTTGCGGCTTTTTAACGACCTTCTGAAATTTGCGGTGGTAAAAACGCCGCATTTTAATGTGTTGAGCGTGGAAGGGACTGCGGTGCGGGAGTCGGGAGCGAGCGCGGTTCAAGAGCTTGCCTTCTCACTGGCAAATGCTTTTGCCTACGCGGGAGAAGCGGCCAAAACCGGCATTGAATTGGGCTCGTTTATGCGGAGGCTTGCGTTTACTTTCAGCGTGCATATGGATTTTTTTGAAGAAATCGCGAAGTTTCGCGCGGCCCGTAAAATTTGGGCTCGTTGGATGCGCGAAAAGTACAAAGTTTCGGATTTGAAAGCCTGCGAGCTTCGCTTTCGTGCTAAAACAGCCAATCTTTCTTTCTCGAAACAGCAGCCGGAGAATAACATTCCTAGGGCTACGCTTGAAGCATTGGCCGCGGTGCTTGGGGGCGCGGAAGGTGTGTACGTGAATTCCCTGGATGAGTGGCAGGGAATTCCAAGCCTGGCGGCTTCACGGCTTGCGATGAGAATTCAGCAGATTATCGCGCTTGAATCCAGGGCGGCTCAGACGGCGGATCCTCTGGGCGGCGCTTATTTTGTGGAATCCCTGACCCGGCAGATGGAAGAGGAAGTCGAAAATTATTTCCGGAAAATCGACGAAGTTGGCGGGGTGATGCAGGGAATCCTTTCCGGCTACTTTCAGAAGGAGATTGCCCTGAATGCGACGGGGATGCAGAGGGATTTGGAGCAGGGCAGGCGGGTTGTGGTGGGGGCTAACAAGTTTCAGGACGGAGGGGAGTCCTTTCCGGTTCCGTCGTTTAAACTGGAATCGAATCCCGAGAAAGACCAGCTGGAACGATTGAAAGCGGTCAAGAAATCCCGTTCTCGCACCGGTGCGCAGGCGGCTTTGAAGGATTTGCGCAAGACGGCGATGGGGAAAAATAATCTCATTCCGAAGATTCTCGATTGCGTGAGGGAATATGCCACGGTCGGGGAAATAGTTTCCGCTCTGAAGGAAGGGCTCGGGGAATATGAGCCGCCTTCTGTTTTCTAAGGCCATTGTTGGCCGATTAACGGTTTCTTGCCGGACAGCTGCTTACGGAGAAAAACGTAAGCCAGATCAAATCTATGGGGCAGATCGGAAATCCTGAAAAAGCATTTTTGTTTGCCGGATTTATTTTCCGGGAAGACGGGCTTTATGATGAGGTCCGGAGAAAACTTCAATTGTTTTGGGGCGGAATTATTCGGGAAAGTTCTGTCCGGCCTTTTTCGTATACGGACTATTACCGGAAGGAAATGGGAGAGGACTTGAAGCGATCATTTCTGGTCTTTGACCGTCTGATCCTTCCGGATGAGCTTGCCGCGATTAAAGTCGAAACCAACGGGATTGAAGAGGAGTTTTCGAACGAAGGGATAAGGCGGGTTAATATTGACCCCGGCTATTTGGGGCTAGCAAAGGTTGTTTTGGCTAGCACGAAAGATTTCAGCCACCGGATTTATCTTGGAAAGGGGATTTACGGGGACTTGACGCTCCGGTTTGTTCGGGGCAGTTTTCATCCTCTGGAATGGACTTATCCGGATTACCGTGAGGTCCAAACAATCAATTTCCTCAACGAAGCAAGGGGAGTTCTTCTTGGAAAGCTCAAGCAGTGACCTGAAACAATCCTGCGATACTTCCGCGCAGGCGAAAAAATATCAGGCGGTCCGGCAAAAACTTTTTCTCTGGAATCTTTTGCTGCAAGGGGGCGCGCTTTTTCTGGTTTGGGGGTCCGGGCTCACTTTTTTCTTTCGGGACCGGGCGTTTGCGCTTTGGCCGGATCCCGTGCGGACGACTTTCCTTTATTTCGCTTTTTTCTCCGCGTATTTTTTGGTGCTTGAGCTTCCGATGGAATTTTATTCGGGTTTTTGGGTGGAGAAGAAATTCGGGCTCAGCAATCACCGGTTTTGGACGTGGGTGTGGGAAGAAGCGAAGAAACGGTTCTTGTCTTTCGTGTTTTCGCTCGTCTTGGTCGAGGCGCTTTATTTTCTTCTGAGAAGTTTTTCTCTCCACTGGTGGCTTTTCGCGTGGGGGGGATGGATTTTGATGACGGTTCTTCTGGGGAAGGTGGCGCATATTGTTCTGCTTCCGCTTTTTTACAAGTCTGAGCGTCTTCAGAATGAAAGCTTGAGGGGAAAGCTTTTTGGACTTTTTGAGAAACATCATTTTCCGATCCGCGAGGTTTACAGGATTAATCTTAGCAAAACCACCAAGAAGGCCAATGCCGCTTTTGCCGGTTTCGGGTCAACCCGGCGGATTTATCTTGCGGACACGTTTTTGGAGCATTGCGGAGAAGATGAAATTATTTCCGTTGTGGCGCATGAGTTGGGGCATGCCAAGCGGTACCATCTGCTGAAGAGTCTTGGGTTCAATTCGGCCGTCTCGTTTCTCGCTTTTTATGCGGTTTACGCGGTTTTGAATCATTGGGCGCGCCCTTTGGGGTTTACGGGACAGGCGGATCTCGCCGCATTTCCGCTGATTTGCCTGGTCGGTTTTCTGGGAGGGCTGATTCTTCTGCCTCCCGGGAATATTTTATCCCGCTTTCATGAACGGCAAGCCGATGATTTCGCATTGAAGGAGATTTCAAACCCTTCGGTTTTTGTTTCCGCCCTGAGAAAATTGGGGGAAACGAATCTAGCGGATTTTGAGCCGAATCCCGTGATCGAGTTTTTGTTATATTCGCACCCTTCTCTGGGGAAGAGGATCCGTCATGCGGAACGATTTTCGAGCAAATAAAATTTTTATCGCAGTGGTTTTGCTTGCGACGGCCACCGCCGGGATTTCCTGGAGAGGGCGGTTGAATGAGGAGTCCATCCGGGAGGCGAACGAACGCGGTGTTTCTTACATGGAGCAGAGGCGTTTTAAGCAGGCCGCGGATGAATTCGAGAAAGCTTTTTACGCGGATCCGGAGAATAAGGTGGTCCGGGAAAATTTAGCGATCGCGTACAATCAGCTGGCCGTCAGCTTAATCGAGAAAGAAAAGTATCTTGAGGCGCGGGAGTATTTGGAGAAAGCCGTTGAGTTAAAACCGGATGAAACAAGGATCCGGGACAATTTGGCCGCGGTTTACGCAAAGACGGCGATGGGGGAGCGGGAAGAACGGGAGGCGGTCGCCGAAGCGAAGGATCGGGAGATAAAACCCGCCGATTCAAGGGCTTTTTCGGCGGAGGAAGTTGCCAATCAGAAGATTTCGGGAGATTTCCTGATGCAGGGGATCCGGGCGTTTGAAAAGAAAGAATATGGAATGGCCAAGGAAATGCTTGAGGAAGCTCTCCGGTATTCGGATAAGAATCCGACGGTCTTCGAACTGCTCGGGGACATTGCCTATTATGAGCAGGATTTGAAGAGCGCGAAGTCCCGCTATGTGGAGGCCTACCGGTTGAAGAATTCCGCGCGGCTCCGGGAAAAGGTCGAGAAACTGAGTCGGGAGGATCCGATCGAGACTCGGCTGGATCAATATTCCGACGAACATTTTATTATCCGGTACAAAAAGAATATCACTCAGCCGTTCGGGGGCGGGTATGAAATCCGGGATTATTTGCGGGAGGCATGGAGGGCGATCAGCAGGGATTTCGGCGTTTACCCAAAGGATAAGACGGTGGTGTTGCTTTATAACGAGGACGAGTACCGTTATCTTAGCGGTTCTCCCGCCTGGGTGGGCGGACATTATGACGGTAAAATCAGGCTTCCGGCTTATAAGCAGAAAATCGATTCCGAGAAATTGAAAAAATTAGTATGGCATGAGCTGACGCACTATTTTGTTTACGTGCTGTCGCAGGGAAAATGTCCCAAGTGGTTGAATGAAGGGCTTGCCCAGCACGAGGAGAACAAGGTTAGCCGGATTGATTTCCATTATTTCAGCCTTGCCGAGAAAAATAATTATCTTTTGTCGTTCGAAGATCTGGATCGAGGGCTTCCCGAATCTTCCGATCCGACGGAATTTTATCTTTTTTATCAGCAGTCTTTTGCCGTGGTGGAGTCGCTTGTTTCGAAATACCACATGTTCAAAGTGAAGGAAATGCTTGAGGAGTACGCGAAAGGGGCGACGACGGAGCAGGTATTTGAGAAAGTCCTCAAAACTTCGCTGCGCGTTTACGAAATCAAATGGCTCGCGTCCCTGGGGAAAAAAGAGGGAAAATAGAATGGTGGATTTGAAATTTGAAGTGATCCCGTCCTCGAAAGTCCGGTCGGACCGGGATTACCTTCTGCGTCATCGTGTCCGTGACGATGGACTCTCGGACTGTATCCGAAGTTTGGGTTTCGTTCAGCCTCTTTTTGGGCTTCGGGACGCCGCCGGTTTTTTGAAAATTGTTTCCGGTTTCAGACGTTTTGAGGCCGCCCGGGGTCTTGGCCTGGAGAGCCTTCCTTTTGTTTTTCTTTCAGAGGAACATGCGGTGCCCAAGCAGATTTTCAGAGTCGCGTTGTCATTGAATGCCGTCCCGGGGATGGCGGAACTGGATAAAGCGATTTCAATCCGGAAGGCGCGGGATTGCTTCGGTTTTGACTGGAGCGAATTGATTCCACTGGCGGCTTCGCTGGGGTTTCCTGTATCGCGGAGGGTGTTGGAAGAATATGATGAGATTGGCCGAATGCCGGACTGGCTTTTGGACCGGATCTCGGACGGTGAGTTGCCGTTTAAAGGGGCAAAAGCGCTGCTTTTGTTCGCTCCGGAGGACAGGCTTTTTCTGGCGGGAGAAGTTCTCCGGGATTGCGAGTGGAGCGCGTCAGAGTTCTCGGCTGTCTGCGAATGGATCGATGAAATATCGAGGAGAGAGAGGGTGAATGCGCGGGAGGTGATGAAAGGAGATCCTTTTCGGAAGATCCTTTCGGAGGAGCTTACGCCGAAAGAAAGAGGATCGAAATTGATGGAAATTTTGCGAAGGGTCCGTTTCCCGATTTATTCGAAGGCGGAAGGCCGGTATCAGAAAATCAAACAGGCGGTTGAGGAGGGGACGGGGATCCGTCTCGGCGGAACCTCGTTTTACGAGGACGGGATGGCGGATTTAAATCTTAAATTTCGCTCGGTGGAGGAATTAACAAAACTTGCGGATTCGATCCGGGCGAAGGAAAAACTTTTCAAAGAGCTTTTCCGTTTAGTAGAATAGAATGCAAGGAACACGATGATAAAACGAATTCTTATTTTTTCATTCTGCATTCTGTTTTCGCTTTGTCCGCAGATGTTTGCCGCGGACGAAGAAGTCAGGGTTCTGCCTATTCTGGACAAGCGAACCGTTGAGCTCGGAGATCAGATACAGCTTTCCATCAGGATTGTGGGCACCCAAAGTAATTTGCTAAGACCTCGCCTTCCCGAAATTGACGGATTTGATACTTTTTTTCAGGGGCGATCCAATCAATTTACGTTTGTAAACAACCGTTCTGAAAGTACGACGACGTTTAGCTATGTTCTGGTTCCCAAACAGGCCGGCAGTTTTACGCTTCCTCCCATTGAAGTTGAAGTCGACGACCGGGTGTTCCGGACGGATCCGATCGCGCTTCGGGTGACCGGGACGCAGACTTCGCAGAACTCTGGGGCCCCGGCCTCTCCGCCGTCTGCGGTTTCACCGGCCGGCTCTTCCCCTGCCGCGGCATCTTTGCCGCAGCGCGCTTCTTCCAATTCCGCGGGGACTACTTCTCCTGCCGTTCCGGCGGTTAGTAAAAACGTTTCCAGGGCAACGGTGCCTCTGAACGCGGATCAGGATATTTTTATGCGGGTATTTGCGGACAAACAGGAAGCGTATGTGAACGAGCAAATTCTTCTCACGTATTCGATCTTTACGCGCTATTCCACGCGGGCGGAGCAGTTCGAAAAAGATCCTAATTTGAGCGGTTTCTGGGTTGAGGAAATCCCGATCGAGAAAAATTATCAGCCCGAGAAAATCACTCTGGGAGGGCTTCAATATCTGAAAGCGGATGTCCGCAGGCTTGCTGTTTTTCCTACGACAACGGGAGTTCTGGAAATGGACCCCGGGGTTTATCGGGCGACGATACGCAAAGAGAATCGTTCCTCGAGCATTTTCGACGATTTCTTTGATGACAGTTTCTTCGGCGGATCCATCTTCGCGAGGAGGGAAACGAAACTGCTGGGCGCGGAACCCGTCAAAATCGTTGTGCGGCCGCTTCCCGAGCAGGACAAGCCGGCGGATTTCAGCGGGATGGTGGGACAGTTTCAGATGAGCGCTTCCATTGATAAGCGCAGCGTGAAGCAGAACGAGCCGGTTCGCATGACGCTTTTTATCGAAGGGCAGGGCAATATGGAAATGGTGGCCAGGCCCGGTATTCCGGAGATGAAGGACATGAAGGTGTACGACACCGATTCTTCCAATCAGTTCGTGAAAGACCGTCAGGGTGTTCGAGGACGGAAGATTTTTGAAATTTCGTTTATTCCGACCGATGCCGGGGATCTTGAAATCCCGCCTCTTGAATTCAATTATTTTGATCCCCGGGAAGGCCAGTACCGAGTTTTGAAAACACAGGCATACCAAATCAAAGTGAGTCCCGCTCCGTACTCGCAGCTTCCGGATCTTTCGGGCGGTGCCCAGGGGGATGATCTCAGGAAAACACTCAAACTGGAAAGAAAGGATATCCATTTCATTGAGGAGAATTTTGACCCGGCACGGGGAAACGGGAAGACCGGGATTTTTATACAGGGGATTTTCTGGGTGAATGTTTTTTTGACCGCCTTTTCGGTTTTCTTCCTGGGACGGCGATTGGTGGATGAACGATTGAATCGTGATGTCGCGTTTAAACGGAGTCTGTTCGCGAGGCAGGCTCTTCAGAAAGGGTTGAGGGGGTTAAAGAAACTGGCTCACGCGAAGTCGCCCGGCGAGCAGCGGAAATTTTTTGATCTTGCCGCTAAAATCCTGAATCAGTATTTTGCAGACAAATTCAATCTTTCCGCGCAGGGAATGACCATCGACGAGATCGCTTCCCGATTAACCGAAAAGGGGTTTGAACCGGAACGACTGGAGAAAATAAAAGCGTTTTATCTTTTGTGCGACGAAGTCCGGTTTACTTCGGGGAAAGTCCCGGAAGTCCGTATGGGGGAATTTGTCAAATTGACCGAGGCGGTTACCGGTTTTCTGGAGAAAAGATGAGCAACCGAAAATGTTTCTTGCTGTGCCTGATGCTTTTTGCGGGAGTTCTTTTGCGGGGGGTGCTATCTGCCGAAACGGGAGGCGAGGATCTCCTCAAACAGGCCGGAGATTGCTACAAGGAAGGAAAGTTTTCGGAAGCCGGCAAGATTTACGAAGATCTTGCTTCGGATTATCCCGGTTCCTGGCAGATTGCCTACAACTTGGGGAATGTCTATTTTAAGCTGAAGCAGACGGGAAAGGCGATTGCGTTTTACGAGAAAGCGAAAAAACTGAAACCGAGAAAGAAAGAAGTGAGGGAAAATCTTGCGTACGCGAAAAGCTTGATTGAGTACAAAGTTGAGGATAAACGAAACTGGTATTTGGCTCAATGGCTGAAATTCGTGGACTGGTTTTCGTGGAACGAGACGCTTGCGGCCGCGCTATTGTTTTACTTTGCGTGGATGATTCTGAGTATCTTGAACTTGGTGCGCCGCAGGGGCAGGAAAGTTTTATCGCTCAAGAAATGGATTCTGATCCTGTTCTTGTTTTCGGTTTTGCCGCTTGCGACAAAATATTTCAAGGAGAAGCTTTATCGCGACGCGGTGGTGATTTCCGGGACGGAATTGCGCTATGGGCCTTCCGAAAACGACAAGGTTGCTCTGAGTCTCTCCGAAGGTTTGAAGGCGCAGGTCCGGAAGGTGCGGGGGGATTGGTGTCTCATCAGTTTTTTTAACGGAGAAAGCGGCTGGTGCGAGAAGAAAGCCTTGGAAGTCATTTAGCGGCGTGCTAGACTCTCCGCTCTTTGTTTATTTTTTAGAAAGGATTTTTTGTGAAAAGTTTTCCCGATAAAAAAGGTCATTTTCTAGAATTTGGCGGAAAGTTTGTGCCCGAAACGCTGATGAAGCCTTTGGAGGATTTGGAGCGGGCTTACCGGCTTCTAAAAAAAGACAAACGGTTCCGGAGCGAACTTTCGCACTATCTCCGGAATTATGTTGGGCGGCCGACGCCTCTTTATTTTTCGAAAAACTGGAGCGCGTCTTGCGGGGGAAGAAAAATTTATCTGAAGAGGGAAGACCTCTGCCATACCGGCGCGCATAAAATCAACAACACTATCGGCCAGGGGCTTCTTGCGGTCCGTCTCGGGAAAAAAAGATTAATTGCGGAAACCGGCGCGGGCCAGCACGGCGTCGCGGCTGCGACCGCGGCGAGGCTTTTTAACCTGTCCTGCGATGTGTATATGGGGAAAAAGGACATTGAACGGCAGGCATTGAATGTCTACCGGATGGAGTTACTCGGTGCAAGGGTGATTCCCGTTTTTTCCGGCTCTCAAACCCTGAAGGACGCGACCAATGAAGCGATTCGTGATTGGGTGGCGCATGTGGATACGACGCATTACCTGATCGGATCCACCGTGGGGCCGCATCCCTATCCGATGATGGTCAGGGATTTCCAATCCGTGATCGGCGATGAAACGCACCGGCAGATGATGGCTGCGGAGGGGAGAGTCCCGGACTATCTCATGGCCTGTGTTGGCGGGGGAAGCAACTCCATGGGGTTTTTCCACCGGTTTATCGAGACGAAAGCGGTTTTGCTGGGGGTGGAGGCGGCGGGATGCGGACTTGAGACCGGATTGCATTCCGCGGCGCTTGCGAAAGGAAAGACCGGAGTGCTTCACGGGATGAAAAGTCTGGTACTCGCCGATCAAAACGGGCAGATCAAGGAAGCTCATTCGGTTTCGGCCGGTTTGGACTATCCGTCGGTGGGGCCGGAGCATGCGTTCCTGAAAAAGACGGGACGGGTGCGTTATGTTTCCGTCACAGACGATGAGGCGTTGGAGGCTTTTCACTTTCTTACGCGGATGGAGGGAATTATGCCGGCGCTTGAATCTTCCCACGCGATTGCTTATGCCCGGAAGATGGTTTTGAAAGTGCCGCGTAATACCGTAATCGCAGTTTGCCTTTCCGGGCGCGGGGACAAAGATATCCATATTGTTCAGAGGGAATCAAGACGGTCGTAAAAGGTTCGCGGAATCAAAAGAAAGGGACGCGAAGTTGAAGAATCGTTTGATGGCGGCGGTTTCTCACGCGAAAAAAAACGGAGAAAAACTTTTTTGCGGGTATCTCACACTGGGATATCCAAATCTTGCTTTTACCAGGAAAATGATCCTTCGGATGGAGAAAATCGGCGTGGACATCCTTGAGCTGGGCATCCCGTTCTCGGATCCTCTTGCCGACGGGCCTGTCATTCAAGCCGCGTCGGAGGCCGCTTTGAAAAAAGGGGTCAGCCCTGCGGATGCGTTCAATCTTTGCCGGGATTTGAGGCGGGAAGGGTTAAAAATGCCGGTTGTTTTCTTTTCCTACTACAATCCTATTTTGAACTATGGAATGCTTCGATTTGTGCGTGAAATGAAACGGTCCGGATTTGACGGGTTGATTATTCCGGATTTGCCTCCTGATGAGGATGTCGCATTCAGAAGGCTTGTTTCCCGGGAAGGCTTGGCGATGATTTTTCTTGCCGCGCCGACCACCAAGGATGAACGGCTGAAATTGATTTCGAAATTATCAAAAGGATTTTTGTACTATGTGTCGCTGAAAGGGGTCACCGGAATCCGGAGGCAGCTTTCCGGAGATCTTGGCGCTCAGATCCGTCGGATCCGGAAAATGTCGGACCGGCCGGTTCTCATCGGTTTCGGGATTTCGAATCCCGGTCAGGCGGCTCAGGCTTCCCGGGTTTCGGACGGCGTAATCGTCGGCAGTGCGATTGTTGACGTCATTCGCGAATCGCGCGGGAATGTTGGCCTCGTTTCCCGGCTGGTGGAGCGTTTGGTGAAGGCGACAAAATTGGCAGGCGCCCAGGCCGGAAAGGATGTTTGCGGTAAACGATGATTATCCTGGGGCTTGATTTCGGTTCGAAAAGAATCGGCGTCGCGAGAACGGATGCTTTGGAGATGATGGCCCACGCGGTGGGAACCGTTGAACGGAAGAAAAACGAGGAGACGGTCGCGGAACTTCGTGAGCTTGTGCTAAAATGGGACGCGAAGAAAATTGTTTTCGGTCTTCCGCGCAATATGGACGGGAGTTTCGGCAAATCCGCCGAGGATGTCAGGGCTTTTTCGGAACTTTTGAAACAAAGTCTTCCGGAAGTGGAGATTGGGTTCTGGGATGAGCGTTTATCGACAAGCGCGGTCTCTCGGACGATGACGGAAGCGGGAGTTTCGACAAGGAAACAGAGGGGGAAGCTGGATCCTCTTGCCGCGCAATGGATTCTTCAGGGGTATTTGGATTCTTTGAGGAGGCCGGGAAGATTGCCCGGATGAATTTTCCCGGAAATTGAGTCTAAACGAACAGAAAGTGAGACGGCGAAAATGTATTGCATTGAAAGATTGAAAAACGGCCTCAGGGTCCTTGTTAGGGAAATGCCTTTAAAGGATTCCGTCGCGCTGGGGGTTTGGATCAAGGTCGGAGGGAGGTATGAACCGGCTTCTTTGTCAGGTATCGCGCATTTTACCGAGCATCTCTTGTTTAAAGGGACCTCAAGCCGGACGGCGCGTGAAATCAAAGAGGCGATCGAGGGCCGTGGCGGAGTTTTTAATGCGTTCACGGGTGAAGAGTCTACCTGCTATTTTGTGAAGATTTTAAAACAGCATTTTTCCCTCGCGCTCGACGTTCTTTCGGACATGGTGAAGAATTCGCTTTTCACTGAAAAAGACATCGATCGGGAACGGACGGTGATTCTTGAGGAAATCAAGATGTACCAGGATCAGCCCTCCCAGCTTGTGCACGAGAGGCTGAATGAATTGCTGTGGCCGAATCAGTCTTTGGGGCGGTTTATCGCCGGGACTTTGAAGAGTGTTTCCCGCCTCCGGCGGAAGGATTTTCGGGAGTTTGGAGCGAAATACTATCATCCTCAGGATATTTTGGTTACCGTCTGTGGTCCTTTGACTGCACAGAATATTTTGCCCGAGATTGAAAAGGCCTTCCATTCTTCCCGGCAGGGCCGGGTCTCTCAATTCCAGAAGGCGGATTCCAGCCAGGCGAAGCCCCGTTTCGATTTTTATGAGAAAGACACGGAGCAGATGCACGTGGCTTTGGGTTTTCACGGGCCTTCCCGGCTCAGCGAAGAGCGGTATCCGTTCAGCCTGCTGAATATCATTCTTGGGGGAAATATGAGTTCCCGTCTTTTCGAGGAAGTGCGGGAGAAGAGGGGACTTGCCTATGAAATCCGTTCTGCGCTTTGTTTTTTTCAGGACACCGGCGCTTTTGTCGTTTCGGAAGGCGTAGAAAAAGGGAAGCTTCCCCTTTCGCTCCAAATTATTTTTAAGGAACTCCGAAAAGTTTGTGAGAAGCCGGTCCGGGAAGAGGAATTGCGGAGGGCGAAGGATTATTATTTCGGGCAATTGTGTTTTGCCCTGGAAGACACTTTGGATCACATGCTGTGGCTCGGGGAGAAGGCGTTATACACCGGGCGCGTTCTGGAACGGGATCAGGTTGAAGCTGAAATCAAGAAGATCACTCCGGCGGAAATCAAGCGGGTTGCAGCGAAATACTTCCGGGCCAGTAATTTCAGTCTCGCGGTTGTCGGAAAAGTGAAAAAAGAAGAACAAACTCGGATCAAGAAGGACTTAAGCCTGTGAAGGAAGCCGTTTCCGGTAAAATTTTGATCGCTCCGAGCATCCTTTCGGCGAATTTCGCCTGTTTGGGAGATGAAATCCGGCAGGTGGAGGAGGCGGGGGCCGATTGGATTCACGTGGACGTGATGGACGGTCATTTTGTCCCGAATTTGACCATCGGACCCGTCGTGGTCCGGGGAATCCGGAAAGCGACGAAAATTCCTCTTGATATTCACCTGATGATTGAAGCGCCGTGGGAATATTTTTCTGCGTTTAAAGAAGCGGGGGCTGACTGGATTACGGTTCACTATGAGGCTTGCGCTTCGAATCTTTCCGAGGCGTTAAGGCAGATCCGGCAAATAGGGCTTCGATGCGGAATATCAATCTGTCCCAGAACCGAACCCGAAGTGCTTGAACCTTTCCTGAATCAAACTGACCTGATTTTGGTGATGACGGTGGAACCCGGATTCGGAGGTCAGGCCTTTATGCCTGAAGCAATCCGAAAAGTGCCGTGGATCCGCAAGAAATTCAAAGGCCTGATTTCGGTAGACGGGGGAATCAATGAAAAGACGGCCCAGGAAGCCATCCGGGCCGGCACGGATGTTTTAGTCGCGGGGACAGCCGTTTTCGGGAAGCCCGACCGTAAACGTGCGATCGACGAGCTTCGTTCCCGATGAATCCCAGTCAGATCCGCAATTTCAGCATTATCGCCCATATCGATCACGGGAAATCCACGCTGGCGGATCGTCTTCTCTTGCAGACCGGCGCAATCTCGGAGCGGGAATTTCGGGACCAGATTCTCGATGACATGGATCTGGAGCGGGAGCGGGGAATTACGATCAAGGCCAGCGCGGTGCGGCTGAATTATCAGGGGAATGTGCTGAATTTGATCGATACCCCCGGTCATGTGGATTTTTGCTATGAAGTTTCAAAAAGCCTTGCCGCGGTCGAGGGGGTGCTTCTGCTGGTGGATGCGACGCAGGGCATTGAAGCGCAGACCCTTGCGAACTTTTATCTGGCCAGAGACAAACATCTTTTAGTCATTCCAGTGGTTAGCAAGATTGATCTTCCCAGTGCGCGACCGGAAGACGTCGCGATCGAGATTTCACACGTTCTTAAAATCGATCAGGACAAGGTCCTTTTTGCGAGCGGGAAAACCGGAGAAGGGGTTGAAGAAATTCTCCGAACGATTTTACGCAGAATTCCACCTCCGGAAGGGAATCCCGAAAAGCCTCTCAGGGCGTTGATCTTTGATTCCAAGTATGATGCGTACAAGGGAGTGATTATCTATGTCCGTGTGATTGACGGGGGGATGAAACCGGGAGATACGATTTTTCTGATGCAGAACGGGACCGTTCATGAAGTGACGGAAATAGGCGTTTTTAATCCCCGCCCGCAAAATGTGGATTCCATCGGATGCGGAGAAGTCGGCTATCTTGCCTGCAATATCAAAAATGTGGCGGACGTAAAAATCGGGGATACTGTGACGCATCAACGTTTCCCTGCGGAAGTGCCTTTGCCGGGATACAAGGACATCAAACCGATGGTTTTCTGTGGGCTGTATCCGATCAACTCGAAGGATTATGGGATTTTGCGCGACGCGTTGGACAAACTCCGCCTGAACGACGCTTCTTTTGTGTATGAACCGGAGAGTTCGGTTTCGCTGGGATTTGGTTACCGCTGCGGATTTCTCGGACTTCTTCACATGGATATTATTCAAGAACGATTGGAACGGGAGTTTGACCTTGCCCTGATCGCTACCGCACCCAATGTGGTTTATCGCGTGAGCAAGACCAGCGGAGAAGTTTTCCTCCTTGACAATCCGACCAAACTGCCGACGCCTCAGGAACTGGCGTCGATTGAAGAGCCTTTTATCCGCGCGGAAATCATCTGCCCGACCGATTGCCTCGGGGTGCTGATGCAATTGTGCCAGGACAAGCGCGGAGTTTACAAAAGTACGGAATACCTGGATACGAACCGGGCTCTCCTGAACTATGAGTTACCTTTCAGTGAAGTTTTACTGGATTTTTATGATAAGATCAAGTCGATGACGAGAGGTTACGGCTCTTTTAATTATGATTTTCTGGGATACCGGAAGGGGGAATTGGTCAGGATGGATGTGATGATCAACGGGGAGGTTGTGGACGCGTTGTCGTCGATCGTGATCCGGGAAAACGCGTACCATCGGGGCAAAGCACTGGTTGAGAAATTGAGAGAAGTGATCCCCCGGCAGCTTTTTGAAGTGGCGATTCAGGCGGCGATCGGAGCAAAAATCATCGCGAGAGAATCCATCAGCGCAATCCGGAAAAATGTTACCGCGAAATGTTACGGGGGGGATATTTCGCGGAAACGAAAACTCTGGGAAAGACAGAAGGAAGGGAAGAAGCGGATGAAAAAGGTCGGACGCATCGATCTTCCGCAGGAAGCTTTTATTTCGATTCTTAAAGTGGACTAGGGGGCGTTATGGAAATTGCACGGAATATTTTGATCGGAATCGCGGTCCTTCTTGTCTGGGCGTGGTTTTACCGGAATAGCATCAAGGAGGATTGGTCGCTTTTTCGTCGGGATCGGCGGCAGTGGTTTTATCTCAAGTGGAAGAATTGGGGAGAGCCGATTCTCATCGCTGTTGTGTTGGCGCTTTTCATTCGGGCCTTCATCGTGCAGGCTTACAAAATTCCCACGGGTTCCATGCGGCCGACGTTTCTTGAGAACGACAGGATCCTTGTGGATAAATTAAGCTACCGCTTTCGCGAGCCGAAGCGGGGGGAAGTGATTGTTTTTAAATATCCCGAGGACCCTAAAAAAGATTTTGTGAAACGATTGATTGGTTTTGGGGGCGAGACGGTGGAAATTTTGAAAGGAAATATATGGATCGACGGGAAGCGCCTCGATGAGCCGAATATCGTCAAGAACTACTACTACAATCACAATGACTGGGTTTACGGAAAAGAAAATATGAAGATCCCTGTTCCGGAGGATCATTATTTCGTTCTTGGGGACAACAGTGCCCAGTCGAGCGACAGCCGCAATTGGGGGTTTGTCCCGAAAAAAAACCTGAAAGGGAAGGCCCTGCTGATTTACTGGCCCGTTCCGAGAATTAAGCTTATTCGGGATTGACGGAATTTTTTAGAGTATTTTTGATTTCGAGGCTTGATTCCCGGAAAATATTTATTTAAAATTATCAAGCGCAGGAAGAAGAAGCCGATAATTTATAGCAAAGTGGAGTTTCGGAGCTTTTATCAGGAGGAATCGGAAGAATGCAGCGGGAACTTTTTAATGATTTCCGAAGAGTTGAAACGGAGCGGAAAGAAGAACTCTCGCTCGATTCCGAACAGTCTTCATTTTTAGAACGTGTACGAGTCACTTTGACGCTGGAAAAAATAATCCTGCTGGTTTTGGCCAATCTGGTTTCGTTTGTCCTGGTTTATTCTCTTGGTTTCCAACGAGGGCGTGGTCCCGCAGCCGGGTTGTTTCCTGAATTCGGGGTGCGGACGGCCCTGATTTCCGCATGGCAGTCGATTTCGAAACCATTTTACATTCGTGCGGAGACGGGGAAATTTTTGGAGGGAAAGGCTCAACCAGCTGAATCTTTGCCAGTTCAAAATGCGCCGGAGCTGCCGGCGGCGGCTGACGTGGTCAAAGACGCCGCTCAGCAGGCGGCGATTCAGGCGGTGGCGGAAGGGCTTTACACGATTCAACTGGTTACTTACCGGAATGAGTCGCGTGCGGAGCAGGAAGTTAAAACGCTGTCCGAAAAAGGACATAGCTCGTTTATTATCCCCAGTGGGAAGTTTTATCAGGTTTGCATCGAAAGATTTTCCGCGAAGGATCATGCCTGTAAAAAACTCTCGGAATTCAAGACAAGCCCTATTGCCCAGATCTATCGCGGCGCCTATATCCGGCCCATTAAACGCTAGTCTGTCTTTTCAGAAAGAAACTTCTCTTTTCACTTTTATACAACGATCATGGTCTTCTCTCCCATTCACTGAAACGGATTTTTGAGGACAATTGGAGTCTTTATTCGTTGCTTTGATTGTACTCCACGCATATTTATCTCCGCAGTCAGGCTGTTTCCAGCCGGAGGTCTATTTTTTCTCGCAATCGGCTTTTTTGGGAAATTATTGGAATTTTATTCGATTTTGACCTAGCGAAACTCCGAGTCGCAGGGTATAATAATTCCGAAAATAAAGGGCTTTTGAAGGCGGGCAACGTTAAGCTGGTTGCCATCGCTTTTTAGAAAAATGAACGAAAAGATTGCCGGTTAAAACGGCAAAACAGGGGAAGATGGAATGTCTCAGCATTCGAGTTTGAAATTAAAAGCACTGTCGGGCAGGCATCGCAATGTGTTGAAACGGTACGAGCGGATCAGAAAATTGCAGCAGGATGAACGTTGGCAGGATGGAATGTCCGCGTATGGTCTTCCGAAGGTGAAGTCGGTAAAAGTGAAGGTGAAAAAAGCCAAGGCGGCGGGGCCGAAAGCTGAAGGAGCTGAAGGCGCAGCGCCCGCGGGTGGTGCAAAAGGAGCAGCTGCTGCTTCGTCCAAATAAACAACAACGGAATGGTTCTGAATTCTGAAAGGACTCTAGGAAAATGATTACGGTTAGGCCTGTTACGGAAGCGGATGATGCTTGCGTCAGGGAATTGATCACGGGTATTCTTGAAAGAGAGTTCTCCGCGGAGGAGAAAGCCTATTTTGGCAGAGATATCGAACAGGTGTCCAGAAATTATGCGGGGCCCAGAGAAACCTTTTTTGTTGCGACCGATCAGGATAAAATTGTCGGAACCGCCGGTATCAAGGAAGAGGATGAACGGAATGCCCTTTTGCGGAGAATTTTCGTTCGCTCGGATTACCGGGGCAGGAAGATCGGATCGCAGCTGATTGCGAACGCGGTTTCCTTTTGCAAGGGGCAGGGATATCAGGAGATTATTTTTAAGACAACTTCAAGAATGAGCGACGCAATCAAACTCTGTGAGGCGAACGGGTTTGTCAAGAGAGTCAGGCTTGAGCTGGGGAATCTCGAACTTTTAAAATTCACGATGCATCTTGAAAGAATCGGGAAAGGTGAAAAGGTTACTGAGGAAGATGCTGAAAAGAAAAAAAGAAGAAAATCTTAAACCTTTAAGCGAGCGGGAGATTCAGGAGAAGCTGTATGGCCGCTACCGGCCGGGCGACGGAAATTCGGAAGGGGGCGCGGGCCGAGCGCATGCATCCGACGCCGGGACGTTTTTCTCAGTGCCGAGTTTTTCGGAAGGCGTTTCAGATTCCGGTCATCAAGAACATTCAGTTCGCGGGGTGTTGACAGCCTCCGCCGAACTTTCCAGTTCAGAAGTTCCCGATACGGAACATTCAAAAACCGGGCTTTTTTCTTCTCTGCTCAAGTTTACCAATCTTTCCGCGCCTTTGAATGAACGTGAAATTCAAGAGAAGTTATACGGCCGGTTTGCGCGAAAAGATTTGAAAAGTGAGGATGCGGATGAGCCCACCGGGAAGTTCGAAGAACCATCCCGTCAGGGGCTGCTCGAAACGGCGAATTCGCGGAACGTTCACGCCGATCCGCCTCTGAGAGGGGGGGGCGATAAGCTAGAGGCAGAGGTTGGGCGTAAAAAGAATGGAAGGAAAAAGTCTTTCTCGTTAATGGCTTGGCTTAGCGGGTTTTCTCCCGCTCTGAATGAGAGGGAAATTCAGCGTAAACTTTACGGACGTTGCGAGGAAAACTCGAAAGCCGACTTGGCCGAGATTCAGACAGGAAAAGAACTTTTTCGGCAAAAAGAAATTCAGCAGGCAGCCGAGGGGGAAGTCTTTTTGGGGGGGGCCGAAAACGTGCGCCCGTCCGTCAAAAGAGTCCCTTTGGCCAAGAAAAAAAATGACGAGGCGTTTCTGGCGATTAAAACCGGCGGCACCAAAGCGTTGCAATTTGTTTTATCTCGAAGCGCTTCAATTTTGAAGGGGGGGGGGACTGTTTCTCGAGTCCTTGGTGCCTGCGCGGTTGTGCTCGTCGCTTTTGTTGCATTCCGGTTCTTGTCGCAGTGGAGTTCGTCGATTGATTTCAGTTTTATGAATAGCGGGAAGACGCTTTCCTTTCCCCTTGCGGCGCCGACGGATGCTTCTCTCCCTGCCGAAGTTCAGGGTGCGGCGGGGAATGATTTTTCCGAAGCCACGGATCCTATCAAGCCTTCGCCCGCACCGGCGGCGATCCCGAAAAAGTTTTATACGATTCAGGTGGTGGTGTACGAGGATTCTAAATTGGCGCAGAAGTTGATTTCCGATTTTAAAGCGAAAAAGCTGGATGCTTTCATGGTGCAAACCACGACCCGGAGGGGGCGCCAGCATTTTGAAGTTTTTGTGGGACGCTTCCCCAGTGTCGCGGAAGCGGATCAGCAGCTTTCGCAGTATCGCAAAAAAGATTTTCTGAAAGATTTTCCGGATAGTTTTATTCGTCCTCGTTTCGAATAGCGAACATGTGGGAAACTCTTAATCAAAGAAAATTTCCTCGCCTCAATATCAAATGTGACATTGAGGTTTCCGGTCCGCGGAATGCCTTTACGATCTCGACGGTAACTCAGAATATTGGAGCGGGAGGCGTATGCGTGATTTTACCTCGTGAACTTTCCCGATCTGTTCCGGTTCATTTGAAGCTGTATCTCCGCGGGGATGAGACGCCGATCGAATGTTCCGGCAAGGTCTGCTGGAATATCGGAAGCCGTACGTTATTCAAGGCCGGAAAACAGTTTGATACCGGCATCGAATTTGTCGAGATCTCATCCGCTCACCGGGACACGATCCGGAAGATTGTTTCGGAAGGGTTGAGGGAGGATTGAGATGGCTCAGGAATCTTCTTTTGATGTCGTTTCGAGCGTGGATCTTCAGGAGGTCGATAACGCCATCAATCAGGTCCAAAAAGAAATGGCGCTTCGTTACGATTTCAAGGGAAGCGTAAACAGTGTCGAGTTGAACCGGGCGGAGAAGAAGATCCTGTTGATTGCGGCGGACGAGATGAAGTTGAAGGCCTTGCATGATATGTTGGCGTTACGATGCGCGAAGCGGGGAATTTCACCGAAGGCTTTAAAATACGGGGTTGAGGAAAAAGCATTCGGCGGATCTCTTCGCCAGGAGGTTGAAGTGCTGCAGGGGATTTCGCAGGAACATGCCAGGGAAATTACTCGAGTGATCAAGGAATCTAAACTTAAAGTCCAGGCCAGAATACAAGGCGAAGAAATTCGCGTTTCGGGAAAACAGAAGGATGATTTGCAGGGAGTGATCAACTGTCTGAGGAATTCAAAAATTGAAATTCCCCTGCAGTTTGTCAACTTTCGGTAGTTTTTTCGCGTGGGGCCGATTATTCTGGGCGCTCGAGGAATTGATTCTTCGAACGGAATTCTTTTACGCTTGTGACGGGAGGGGAAAAAGAATGTTTGGGAAAATGGGGAGTTGGTTTGAGGGGCTCAAGCACGCCGCGAAGATGTCTTCGGACGAGAATTTTCAAAAGATGGTGAAACACCCTAAGGTACAGATGCTTTTGAAAGACAAGGAATTCCAAAAAGCTATTCAGGAAAAAAATTTTTCTAAGATTTCCGCCAGTCCTAAGTTTTCTGAATTACTTCAAGATCCAGAGGTTCTGAACATAATTGAGCAGATTAACTTAAGTGAAAAATAAAGTTTTCCATTATTGGCTTTAAGTTATTTGTTTGCAATTAGTTAAGAATTTTTTTGGCCGCCTTGCAAATCTAAAAATCAGGTGTTATACTTGGAATGATTCTAAGGGTCGCGGACTTTTCAGTTCCTGAGGGTAGTGAATTTAGTTCATTTTTTATTGAGGCAAGTTGATGGGAAATTTAAAACTTGTCACGGACTATATAGAGTTGAGACTTCAGGATACACTGAAATCGTCGATATAACGGATAGAGTGCAGCAGAAGTTGTTTGCAACGGGATTAACAGAAGGAATTGCGAATATGTTTTCAGTCGGGTCAACTGGGGGCTTAACAACCGTTGAATATGAGCCGGGTTTAGTCAGGGAGCTGCAGAAGCTTTTTGAAGGAATCGCGCCTTCCCGGAAGCGGTATTTTCATGATGCCGCGTGGCATGACGGAAACGGTTATGCGCATCTGAGATCCTCTCTTTTGAAGACGGATTTAAGCGTCCCTTTTTCCGGGAGAAAATTTCTTCTGGGAACTTGGCAGCAAATCGTTTTTGTGGATTTTGATAATCGGAGCCGGAAAAGAAAAATCATTGTGCAATTTATGGGGGAATGAATTTTCGGGAAGCATTATTTTTGATACTTAAAACAGAACGGAGGTGAAAGTCAGAAATGGATAAAGAGCGGAGGAAATTTAAAAGGTTCGATGCGTACATGAGTGTTCGGTACAAGGCAGAGGAACCTGAAAAGGTGACGGGAATCAGTCTGAGCCGGGATCTTTCGCGGGAGGGGCTGAAGATTACTTCGAATCAGGCCATTCAGCAGGGAACGGTTTTGAATCTGGAGATTGATATCCCCGATGATCCCAAGCCCGTTTATTCTACTGGAGAGGTTGTTTGGTCGCGGAGAATGGAAAATGACGAAAAAAATTTCGAACAAGGAATCCGTTTCTTGGCGATAGACCCGGTGGATAAATTTCGCGTGTTGGATTACGCGTACAATAACTGGCTTGAGGCAAAAGTGATTGATTTCTCAGATCCGGAGCAGATTCCGGAAGTTAAGTAAAAGCAAAAAGTAAATTGTTGTGACCTCTTACCTCCTCGCTATTGACCAAGGAACGACTGGAACTAGAGTTATTACCGTTGATGCAAAAGGCTTTATAAAGTCTCGCTCCTATCTCGAAATTAAACAGTTTTTTCCACGGCCTGCCTGGGTGGAACACAATCCCGATGAAATTTTAAAAAGTGTCCTTAAAGTGGCGCATCGCGCTATTCAGACCGCCCGAATTTCTCCCTTACAGATTTCCGCGATTGGAATCACCAACCAGAGGGAGACGGTTGTCGCTTGGGACCGGATGACCGGAAAGCCTCTCTACCGAGCAATTGTTTGGCAGGACCGGCGAACAGCGGATTTTTGCGAGCGCCTGAGAAAACAGGGCGTGGAGCCATACATTCGGAAAAAAACGGGACTGCTTCTGGACCCTTATTTTTCGGGCACCAAATTAAACTGGCTATGCAAAAATATCGGGGAGATTTACAACCGGGCGCAGAGACGGAATCTTTTGGTCGGGACCATTGATACGTGGCTTCTCTGGAATTTGACGGGAGGGAAAGTCCACGCGACTGATTTTACCAATGCCTCTCGCACGCTTCTTTTCGATATTACCCGGAAACGCTGGAGTCCGGAACTGCTCGAAATCTTTGGAATTTCGCCGACCTGTCTTCCGACCGTCCAGCCTTCAGCTTCCTTGTTCGGAGCGACGGCAAAGATCGGCCCTTTCCCTCCGGGCATTCCCATTTATGCCATGGCCGGCGATCAGCAGGCGGCACTGTACGGCCAGGGCTGCTATGATGCGGGTGCAATCAAGAATACATACGGGACGGGGAGTTTTCTGGTCCTGAATACGGGCCGGAAAAAAGTTCTGTCCAAACACGGCCTTTTAACAACACTGGCCTGCGATCGGTTCGGCCGGCCGGTGTATGCGCTTGAAGGATCGATTTTTATTTCAGGTGCGGCGGTGCAATGGTTACGGGACGGTCTCGAATTGATCCGGAAAGCTTCTGATACGGAGGAGCTTTCCCGTTCCGTGCGGGATACGGGAGGAGTTTATGTGGTCCCTGCTTTTGTGGGATTGGGCGCTCCGTATTGGGACAGCGAGTGCCGGGGTGCGATTTTGGGATTGACCCGCGGAACCGGCAAGGCCCATATCGGACGGGCGGTTCTTGAAGCGATTGCTTATCAGACGGCCGATGTGATTCGCGCCATGAAACGGGACAGTCGGCTCGCTATGAAGGCGCTTCGAGTGGACGGAGGTGCGTCCGCAAATGGTTTTTTGATGCAATTCCAAGCGGATATTTTGGGAATGAGGGTTGAACGTAGTTCCGTTATCGAATCCACTGCGTGGGGAATCGCAAAGCTTGCCGCTTGCAGTGCCGGTGTCTGGCCGGATGTCCGTAAGATTGATCGGGCGATTCGCTATCGAATTTACAACTTCCTCATGTCGGCCGCGAGACGAAAAAATCTTTATTCCGGATGGATTTCAAGCGTCCACCGGATTTTATCCGGGCAGAACTGAAACTGCCCGATATTTCCAATATGGGCCATCCAAGATAGACCAAAGAAATTTCCAATCTTGCCGATATCCTCCATAAGTGAGGTTTGTCCGATTTTAGCACAGGAGGACTGATGTTTCGGCTGCCGTTCAACAAAAAATCCGAAGACCGGGAGAACCGGGAATATTCGATTGATGAAATTCCTCTGCTTGCGCTGTTGGCTTTGAACGAAAAAAAATTTGTAGAGGAGAAAGTCCGGCTGGTTGAATACCGTAAGGGGGATCAGGTCTATCGGCAAGGCGAGAATCCGGATGCGTTTTATATGGTGCTTGCGGGTCGGTTCCGCGTTCTGGTCCCGACGGGCAATCATGGGCGGACGGTTACCTGCCTTTTCCGAGGGGATTATTTCGGGGAGATTTCGCTTTTGACCGGGAAGCCTCATTCGGTGACCGTAGAAGCCATGAACGATTCACTGGTCCTCCGGCTGGACAAGGATGACTTCAACGAATTGCTTCGTAGAGCCCCTTCTTTCTCGCTGCATCTCAGCCGTCTTCTCGGACTCCGGCTTCGCGGCGGGGCGGATGAAGAGATGGTCGAAACCAAAATCGTTTCGGTCGTGAATTCCTGCGCGGAAGAAAACGGCGGTTCTTTTTCCGTTGATTTTTTGCTGAGCCTCCGGCATGAAACGAAACAGGAAGTCTTTTTTCTGGATACGACATTTTCCTGCAACCGGGGCCGCGCCTTTCTGGGGAAAGAATCGGAAATTTCCCTTTTGAAGATGGATTCGCTGGGGGACCTGTCCCATTTCGAAGTTATGCAATATGTGTGCGAGGCGCCGTCGGGTATCAAAGTTTTGAGGCTTGAGATCGGTCGAGGTGAAAATGCCTCGGAGAAAAAAGAAGTCGCTCTTTTGTCGCATCTTCTCCGGCAGGCCAGTTTTATTGTGATTGATTTTGGAGGAGAATTGGATGAATCCGGTTACAAGCTTCTATCGCAGTCGGAAGAGGTTTACCTCCTGGTTAGCCCCGGAGATGACGGGATCGGGAAATGCAGGGCCCTTCTGACGCAGCTAAAGCAGCTTTACGGTTTCCCGGAAAGCAAGATCAAGATGATTTTTTCGGGGAACCGTGCGCTGGCACCGGGCCTTGAAAAGGAGCTCGGTCATCGTTTTTTCTCCGTGCTTCCCCAAAAAATCGAAGAAGACGCCAAAAATCCGCCGTGTCTTTATCGGGAGGGGAAGACCGCGTATTTCAGAGTGATTCGCTATCTGGCGCGGGAATTGAGCGGACGCCTGGTCGGGCTTGCGTTGGGAAGCGGCGCGGCTCATGGCCTGGCGCATGCCGGTGTTTTGAAAACGCTGGAGGAGGAGGGGATTCCGATCGATGTGATTGCGGGGTCGAGCATCGGTTCACTCATGGGAGGGCTTTGGGCCGCGGGGTATTCGGCGGCGGAAATCGAGAAAATCACATTATCGCTCGGAGAAAAAGCGGGGTTTTTTAACATCTTCAGCGTCATGGATCTGTCTCCGGTTTATCGCGGTTTTTTGCGGGGGAATCAGGTCGTCCGGTTTTTGCGTTCTCTGCTTGGTCACAAGACGTTTCAGGATCTTCGGATCCCTTTGAAAGTCGTTGCGACCAATCTGCTCACGTCGGAGGCGATTGTGTTTGAAGAGGGGGATTTGGTCCAGGCCATCCGGGCGAGCATTGCCATTCCCGGAATTTTCCGCTGCGGCCATGTGAACGGAAATACCTGTATCGACGGAGGGGTGGTGGATCCGCTGCCCGTGAAACTTTTGGCGGACCGAGGCGTCAGAAAAATTATTGCGGTTAATGTTTTACCTGGCCCGCAGGATGTGCTTGAGCGCAAGAGGCTGATTGAGAAAAAACGGGCGCAATTCGAGAAAAAAATGGAATCAGCCCCCTTGCTGCAGAAGCTGATTTATCGCATCCGCCGGGTTTTTCGGCATCACATGCGGGAAAATATTTTCAATGTCTTGATGAATACCATTCAGTACATGGGATATCAGATTGCCCATCATTCCATGCGCGATGCCGATATTGTAATCCATCCCATTTTGTCCAGCTCGCATTGGGCGGAATTTTATTCTCCGGGAAAATTTATCCGTATCGGCGAAGAAAAAACCCGCGAACTTCTTCCGGAAATCCGGAAGCTGGTCGAGGTGCCTCGACATTAAAAACGAGATTTTGCCCACCCGCGAAGGTTCTGAACCTGTAATCCTCAAAACGCTAAAAACCTGTTTCCGAAATTATTTCTGATGATAAAATGAACTTCAATCTGAGGGAGGCGAAAATGAAAGAGGTGGTGATCGCCGCGGCCGTTCGAACGCCGCAAGGAAATTTAGGGGGGGCGTTAAAAGATTTGTCAAGCCAGAGGCTCGGAGAGATTGCGGTCCGTGAACTCATTCAACGAGCCAAGCTGGATATCCAAGCGGTCGACCAGGTCATTTTCGGTTGCGTGGGACAGGGAAGTGACGCTCCGAATGTGGCGAGAGTCATTGCTCTCCTCGCCGGATTACCCAAGGAAATTCCTTCCTATACCGTTGCCCGGAATTGCGCTTCAGGCATTCAGGCGGTTGTCAGTGCATACCATGAGATCCAATGCGGGGATGCCGAGCTTATTATTGCCGGTGGAACAGAATCCATGTCTTCGCTTCCTTATGTGAACCGTGATTTGCGTTTCGGAAAGCGTCTCCGTCATTCAACGATGATTGACTCGCTGTGGGAAGGATTGACGGATCCCGTCTGTAATCAGATCATGGGGCGGACCGCGGAAAACCTGGCTGAAGAATTCCAGATTTCGAGAAAAGATCAGGATCAATTTGCCCTTCTCTCGCATCGACGGGCTTTTCAGGCAACCCGGGAAGGGAAATTTAAAGAAGAGATTGTGCCGGTCACTGTTGAGAAATCTTTTTACGGAAGGCCTTTGCCTCCGGAGACGATTGTTCAGGATGAAGGTCCCAATATCGGTTTGACGGAGCAACTGCTTTCGCAGTATCCGACGATTTTTAAAGAGGCCGGGACGATTACCGGCGGGAATTCCTGCGCGATTTCGGACGGAGCGAGCGCCTTGCTGATTACGACGCGCGAGAAATGCGCTTCACTGGGATTGACGCCTTTGGGGACGATTGAGGGGTACGGCTTTGCGGCGCTGGCTCCGGAGCGAATGGGCCTCGGCCCTACGTGCGCGGTTCCGGTCGCGCTGAAAAGGGCGAAGAGGGAGCTTAAGGATATTCAGCTTATCGAATTGAATGAGGCGTTTGCCGCTCAATACCTCGCTTGTGAACGGGTGCTGGGGATGAACCGGGAGATTACCAATGTCAACGGGGGAGCCATTGCGCTGGGACATCCCGTGGGAGCGACGGGAGCGCGGATTCTTGTGTCGCTTCTTTATGAAATGAAACGGCGGAATTTATCGACGGGACTTGCGACTTTGTGCGTGGGGGGCGGACAGGGAGCGGCAATCATTGTGGAGAGAAGATAGGTCATGTACATCTACAAAGCGGGTGTGGTTGGCGCGGGAAATATGGGGGCTGAAATTGCCCAGGTGATCACGTTTTCCGGATTGCCGGTAGTTCTGAAAGATGTCAACGAGGATGTGGTGAACCGGGGGATCACGAAAGTCCGGGAGATTTATCAGCGCCGCGTGGAAAAAGGGAAGATGCCTGCGCAGGAAGCCGAAGGGAAGGTCAATCTTGTGACGGGAACGACCGACTATCAGGCGTTCAAGGATGTTGATCTGGTGATCGAAGCGGTTCCCGAGAACATGGAGCTCAAGAAAAAAGTCATGAGTGAGCTCGACAAGATTTGTCCCGAGTCCGCGATTTTGGCGAGCAATACCTCGAGCCTTTCCATTTCGGAAATGGGGAGCGCGACCCACCGTCCCGAAAAAGTGATTGGCTTCCATTTCTTTTTTCCGGCACATGTGATGAAACTGGTGGAGATTATTCCGGGCCTAGCGACTTCGGAGGAGACCCTGGATGACGTGACCGGGTTTGCCGAGTCCTGTAGAAAAATTCCGGTTCGCGTGAATGAGTGCGCTGGTTTTCTTGTGAACCGGCTCCTGCTGCCTTATTTGAACGAATCGGCCCGCTGCGTGATGGAAGGCGCGGCAACCGTCTCCGAGATTGATCAGGCGGCTGTGGCATTTGGTTTTCCTATGGGGCCGTTTACGCTGGTGGATAATCTGGGATTGGACGTCAGCCGGGAAGTCGGGAAAGTCCTTCTCGAATCCTACGGAGAACGAATGAGACCGGCTGAATTATGGACGGCATTCTATGAGGCAAAGCTTTGGGGGAGAAAAACGGGTGAGGGGTTTTACAATTACCGTGGCTCGGAGATGAACCGTGCGGATGCGGTGATTCGGACTTTACAGGCGCAGTACGCAAATCCGGAATCGAAATTTTCCATCGAAAGAATCCTTTTCCCGATGCTGAATGAGGCGGTAGCCTGCGTCCAGGAGCATGTGTCGAAAGCCGCGGATATTGATGTGGCCCTTTTAGCGGGCGTGGGATTTCCGCAGGACAAGGGAGGGATTCTTGCCCATGCGGACCAGATTGGGCTGGATGTTGTTTTGCGGACGATGGAGAAATTGACTCAGGATTATGGGCAGCGTTTTTGGCCTTCCCCTCTGTTGAAAAGGCTTGTGGGCGCCCGTTTCCTGGGGGTTAAAACCGGAAAAGGGTTTTTCGAATACTCGGCCGGGTGATTGAGGTAATTTGACCAAGCGATCTCAAATCCGAAGGAGGTATTTTTATGGGACAATGGGTGAAAGTGACCCGCGAAGATTCAATCGGCATTGTTTTGATCGATAATCCTCCCTTGAATGTTCTAACGGCCTCCGTGATGGAAGAGTTGGAGCAGGCCGTTGCGGATCTGGACGACGCGGCGGACGTGAAAGCCGTGATTATTACGGGACAGGGCGCCCAGGTTTTTATGGCTGGAGCCGATATCAAGGAAATCGCAAAAATTGATTCGGCCGGAAAAGGGGAGGCGCTTGCGCTGAAAGGTCAGGGGGTTCTCGATAAAATTGAAAATTCGAAAAAAGTTTTTATCGCCGCCATTAACGGAGTTTGCCTTGGCGGGGGCACTGAACTTGCGATGGCTTGCCATTTGCGGATTGCTTCGGACCGGTCCAAAATCGCCCAGCCCGAGATTTTATTGGGAATTATTCCCGGCTTCGGGGGGTCTCAGAGGCTTTCGCGGATTGTGGGGCAGCCTAAGGCGAGAGAACTTTTGCTGACCGGTGACAATATCACGGCTCAGGAAGCGTTGAGAATCGGTCTGATCAATAAAGTGGTTCCCGACGGAGAAGTGCTAAAACAGGCGGTCGGGCTTGCGAAAAAGATTGCGGCAAAAAGCCGGCGGGCGATTGAGATGCTTCAAGAGGCCCTTTTGGCGGGAGGAAAACTTCCTCTGACGGAAGCCTTGAAGCTGGAAGCGCGTCTTTTTGGGAAGATTTGCGAGACGGAGGACTGCAAAGAGGGGGTGCGGGCTTTCTTGGAAAAACGCCAGCCGAAGTTCACGGATCGGTGAACTTTTTGCAGAGGTTGGGTTTTAAACAATAAGGATTGTCTGATGGAAAATCGGAATTTGGTTGAAATGTTCTTCGAAAGGGTCCGAAAATATGGCGAGAAGCCCGTGTTTTGGGCGAAGCATCGTGACCGGTATCAGGCGATTTCATGGAACGAGGCTTCGAGGGCTTTAAAATATTTCGCGTTGGGTCTGCGGGAATTGGGGATTTCGCGGGGGGATAAAGTCGGACTTCTGTCGGAAAACAGGCCTGAGTGGGCGTGCGCGGATTTGGGGGTTCTTGGGCTTGGCGCGGTGAACGTCCCCCTCTATGCGACCAGCGGGGTCCGGGAGATTGAACATGTTCTCGATCATTGTGAAGCGAAAGTTTTAATCGTTTCGACGGCCGCGCAATACCAGAGAATGAAATTTCTTCTCGGTCGGGCGGGCAAGATCAAGAAAATGATTGTGATCGATCCGATAGCGCTTGGGAATGTGAAGGATGTTTCTTTCTTTAAGGATGTGATTGAGACCGGGCGAAAAGCGGACGCGGGAAATCCGAATCTTTTTGAGGAGCTTTCCGGCGCCGTGGGGCGGGAGGATCTTGCCAGCATTATTTACACTTCGGGAACGACCGGGGAACCCAAGGGGGTGATGCTCACACATGGAAATTTCCTTTCCAATGTGGAAGCGTCCGCGTCGGTTCTTCCGATTGCCGCAGGAAACCTTTCGCTTTCATTTCTTCCGCTGAGTCATGTTTTTGAGCGCATGGCGGGATATTACTTCATGCTTTATCAGGGGATTGCCATCGCCTACGCGGAGGACATGAGTAATGTCCAGCGGGATATTCAGAAAATCCGTCCTCACGTGATGACGGCTGTTCCCCGGTTTTATGAGAAGATGCACGCGAAAGTGATGGAGCAGATTGAGAACGCTTCCGGGCTGAAAAAAAGGATTTTCCTGTGGAGCCTTCGAGTCGGCAAGAAGACGGCATCGTATCGTCTCTCGGGCGGGGAGATGCCCGTAAAGCTGAAATTGCAGTACGCGATTGCCTCTAAACTGGTTTTCCGGAAAATCCAAAATAAATTGGGTGGACGGCTGAAGTTTTTTATTTCAGGAGGAGCGCCTCTTTGCCGGGAGCTTGCCGAGTTTTTCTTTGCCGCAGGCGTTTTAATTCTTGAAGGGTATGGATTGACGGAGACTTCTCCTGTCGTGGCCGTTAATCTTCCGGGGAAACTCCGGTTTGGGACCGTTGGGCCTCTTTTGCCGAATGTCCAGGTTCGCATTGCACCGGACGGCGAAATTCTGGTTCATGGGCCCAGTGTCATGCGCGGATATTACAAGGATTCTGTCCGCACGGAGGAGGTCCTTCGAGACGGCTGGCTTTACACTGGAGATATCGGAGAGTTGTCCGAAGACGGATTCCTGAGAATTACGGACCGCAAGAAGGACCTTATCATTACCTCCGGCGGTAAAAATATAGCGCCTCAAAAAATCGAAGGGCTTCTTGCCGCCGATGAATACATCTCTCAGATCTGTCTGGTGGGGGACCGAAGGAATTATCTGACGGCTTTAATTGTCCCGGACTGGGAAAAGCTGGAGGCCTATGCCAGACAGAACCGGATTGTGTGGGATGTGCGGGAGACGCTTGCGAAGCATGGTGTGGTGATGAGCATGCTCCGGCAGAGGATTGAGGCTCGCCTTTCAGACCTTTCGAGCCATGAAAAGATTAAATACTTCAGGCTTTTGCCTCGGGAATTTTCCCAGTCCGAAGAAGAATTGACTCCGACGCTCAAAATCAGGCGCAGGGTGATTGCCCGGAAGTATCAAGGGTTGATTGATTCGATGTATGAAGGGAAGCCCGCGGGTGAGCCCGTCTTTTTTTGAGGGGGATTTCCCCGCCCAGGATGGGACAAGGCTTTCTTACTTTTTCACGCCTTTTTCGGGAGAAAAAAAACCGCTTCTTTTAATTCTGCACGGGTTTGGTGAACATTCCCGCCGTTATCTTTCTTTGGTTGAGGCATTGAGAGATCTTCCTTTCGGATTTGCGGCTTTTGATTTGCGAGGGCACGGAAGGTCCGGAGGAGAACGTGTCTACGCGGAGTCTTTTTCGGCATACACAAAAGACGTCGGTGCGTTCCTTGATTTTTTGTCAAGCCGGCATCCCGGAAATACGGACGAGGTTTTGCTGTTCGGACACAGCATGGGCGCGGAGATTGCCGCTTTCTTTGCTCTTCTGAATCCCGGGAGGATTCGGGAGCTGATTTTTTCGGCACCGTGTTTTGCGCTTCGGCAGGAGATTCCTTTCGTGACCGAGGTTTGCAGGTTACTAGGGGGACGGTTTCCGCATTTTATTTTGCGAAATCCCGTTAAACCTGTTTTTTTGTCGCATGATTTTTCGGAAGTCCTTGAGTACGAGAAGGATCCTTTGATTGAGCGGCGAATCACCTTGGGACTGCTCAGGGAGATGATCAGCGTAGGGGAGACCATTTTGGAGAGGGCCGGTGAGATTTCAATGCCCGTCCATGTCTTAGCGGCCGGTTGTGAGCGAATTGTCAGTAAGGCCGCCGCGCGAAGATTTTACGAAAGAATTGCGTCGGTGCGTAAACAGTGGGTTGAATTTGACGGATTTTATCATGATTTATTCAGGGAAACGGACCGCGAACAATGCGTCAGGGTTTTAAGAGATATTTTGGCCGGTGTCGTTGGGATTGGATGAAGTCCTTGCGTGCGGCGAGATGATTTCCGGGAGATTGAATAAAGATATTGCGTGGAAACGCCCGGACAAATAGAATACCTCTCTATTTTGCAGGAATTCATTGCAAAGGTATTTTGGGCCAGCCCTAACTAAGATTGAAGAGAGTAAGGAAGCTAGGACAGGTCCAAAAAAAGAATAGAGCTTAAAAGTGTTTTGGGCCAGTAGCTCAGTTGGGAGAGCGCCACATTCGCATTGTGGAGGCCAGGGGTTCAACTCCCCTCTGGTCCATTGAATTTATAAATGGCTGTTTGGGCCTTGGATTTGAGATGCAAGGTTCCGCAATTTTCTGCCTTTAAGCCGGAAGAATCCGGCTGAAACCTTCGGGAGTGGAATGAGCCTTTTGTTGAAAAAAAAGAATCCGGCGATTAAAACTCTCCGTGTTGGCATTGCGCAGATTGATCCGACGGTTGGGGATTTCGAGCGCAATTGCGGGAAAATAATGCGGCTGATTCGAGAGGCCGAAAAACGGGGAGTGGACTGGGTTATTTTTTCGGAACTCGCGTTGTCCGGTTATCCGGTTTGGGATCTTGCCACGAGAAAACGCTTTGTTCGCGAAGGCCTCCGCTATTTAAAAAAAATAGCGTCTGAAACCCGGGACCTGAAGGTCCTGCCGATCCTGGGTTATATTGAGGAAGGCCCTGAGAATTCAGGGAAAAGCTATAATGCGCTCGCCGTGCTTTCTCGCGGGAAAGTCATTCACCGGCAGTTCAAGACGCTTTTGCCGACCTATGACGTCTTTCTGGAAGACATCTTTTTTGTTCCTTCAAACGAGCAGAAGATCTTCAATTATAAGGGGCTCCGAGTTGGAATGAGTATCTGCGAGGATATTTGGGACGAGACTTATTCCGTGAAACCCGTGCAGGTGCTGGCCCGGAAAGGCGCGCGCGTGATTGTTAATATTTCCGCCTCCCCTTATCACCGGGCGGCTCCCGAAATCCGGGAACGGTTAATTTCCACGCAGGCAAAGAAAACCAACGCCTATTTTATTTATGTGAATCAGGTCGGAGGGCAGGATGACCTGGTTTTTGACGGAAGAAGTCTTGTCGCGGATCCTTCCGGAAAGATTGTTTTCCGGGCAGACGCTTTTCGGGAGGGCCTTTTTGAAGTTGAGATTCCTCTGGGGGCGCGCGCAAAGGCTCTCCCGTGTAAACCGGTTTCCGGCCGGTCCGATGTGACGGAAGACATGTATCAAGCTCTCGTGATGGGAGTGCGGGATTACGTGGAGAAGAATGGGTTCTCAAAAGTGGTGATGGGGCTGAGTGGCGGGATTGATTCGGCGTTGACGGCTGTGATCGCCTGCGATGCCGTGGGCCCGGACCGTGTGATCGGCGTTGCGATGCCGAGCGGGTTTTCTTCCGGAGACAGCTTGGAGGATGCACAAACGCTGGCTTCGAATCTCAAGATCCATTTCAGGGTCCGGCCGATTAAAGAGAAATATGAAACATTCCTTTCGAATGAAATTTCTTTTAAACTCGGAGAAAGGATGCCTTCTAAGGAGAAAAACGAAATCACGCTTGCGATGGAGAATTTGCAGGCGCGGCTTCGGGGGCTTCAATTGATGTATATTTCAAATGACGAAGGCGCGTTGCTGCTTTCGACGGGGAATAAATCCGAATTGGCAACGGGGTACTGCACGCTGTACGGAGATATGTCGGGAGGTTTGAGCGTTTTAGGGGATGTCTACAAGACCGATGTCTATCGTTTGTCGCGATATCGTAACCGCGTGGCTTCGGTGATTCCCGAGAGGACGATTCTCAAGGCGCCGACGGCGGAACTTCGGCCTAATCAAAAAGATCAGGATACGCTTCCGCCGTATGAAGTTCTGGATCAGATCCTGTCTTTTTACATTGAAAAAAATTTAGGGCGTGATGATATCGTGAGGAAACTTAGAACCAAAAAAATATCCAGCAGCACGATCGAATGGGTGATTCATCGCGTTGATCATAATGAGTATAAGCGGAAACAGGCTCCGCCGATTCTTCGCGTGACGGAGAAGGCTTGGTTTGGACGGAGAATGCCGATCACCAATCATTTTCACGGATGAAATCATTGCGGAAAAATAAAGGAGGAGTTTTGATGAGAATGCGGTTATTTGCCGTTTGGTTTTTCGCAGCTTTGATCTCTGGATGTGCGATGGCGACGATTGAGAAGGAAACGAAGCCGGTGGTCGATCCAATCAAGAAAACGACGCAGGCTGTTTTCAAAGAAAGAAAGATTGGATCCGAGGAAAAGGCCCAGGCAGTGATCTTTCCCAGGGATCAGGAAGAAACGGAACGGAAACAGTTCAAACTGACTTTTTAAGCCGGATACGGCATGTTTTTGGATTTAAGATGGTTTTGCGGGAAAATCTAATCCGAAGAGTCCAGTGTTCTTTCAAAAAAGGTGGAGGCGAGAGGCGTTTTTCGATTTTAACGCCGGCCGGAGTTTTCAGCGGGATCGTTTCAGAAAAGGGGATTGAGGAGCTGGCCTTTCCGAAATCCGTAGATCGGGGAAAACTCTCTCCTTTGAAGAGGCAGAGGGATTCTAAGGTTTTAAGGGCTCTTTCGGCGGGACTTCGGGCGTATTTTGAAGGCAGAAAAGTTTCTTTCGGGAATATTCCGGTTAGTTTTTCCGGGTACAGCCGTTTTACGGAAAAGGTCCTTCGATCTTGCCGGAGAATCTCTTATGGACAAAGGATTTGTTATGAGGATTTGGCAAGACGGACCGGGCATCCCGGCGCTTCCCGGGCGGTTGGAACCGCTTTGGGGAAAAACCGAGTTCCTGTTTTGATTCCTTGCCACCGGGTGATTTCAAAGAACGGTTCTCTTGGCGGCTATTCATCCGGACTGAAATGGAAAAAAACGCTTTTGGCTCTGGAGCGGTCGCTTTCCTGATGGGAGGGAGCCGGAATGTTGAGGCTTTGGATTCCCAAAAAATATTTTCTAAGCATTTGTCAGGGGGTGCCGATCTTTAATGCATAAGGAAGACGGATTGACACTTTGAAAAACAGGGTGTTATAATCACCACTAATCGTGAAGAGAGGAGGACTATCTTGGAAGCTTATTGTGTAAAGTGCAAAGCAAAGAAGGAAATGATGGAACCCGTGGAAGTGACTCTCAAGAATGGGCGGAAAGCCATGCAGGGGAAATGCCCGGCCTGCGGTACGAAATTGTCTCGGATTTTGGGAGGAACTAGCAAGGCTTGAAGGATCCATTAAGAGCGATTGGAACCGGAAGCCGGAAAGTAGAAATTCTGAAGCACTTAACTATTTGGAAAAGAGAGGCATGCGTTAAACGTGTGCCTCTCTTGTTTTTTTAAGGAGGAATGCCCTTGCAGTCGAAGAATCTTGTTGCGCTGGTCAAAGAAGCCTGTGATGACAAACAAGGGCAGGATCTCGTGGTTTTGGACCTGAGACGCTTTTTGACCATCTCGAATTACTTTGTGATTGCATCGGGAAATTCGGACCGCCATGTCCGTGCGATTGCCGATCATGTGGAAGAAAAATTGTCCGCGCACAAGGAGCGGTGCATTCACGCCGAAGGTTACGAGGACGGATGTTGGGTTCTTCTGGATTATGGGGACGTGGTGGTCCATGTGTTTCGTAACGACACCCGCGGATTTTACAACCTTGAACGATTGTGGGGAAATGCTCCCCGCTTATAATTGATGGCCATCTCATGAAATCTGATATCCTTTCACTTCTCAATGCCTGTCTCCCGGAATTGGCTGCTCGGTATGATGTGGAAATCCCCGGACATTTGGAGCACAGCCTGGCGATTCCCAAAAATAAGGATCACGGGGATCTCTCAAGCAATTTGGCCATGAAACTTGCCTCTTTGCTCAAAAAGAATCCTTTCGGGATCGCAGAGGATGTCCGAAATCTGTTTGAAGGGAAGCTTTCAGGTGTGCCTCAACTGCGGAAAGCTATCGCCCGCGTGGGAGTTGAACGTCCCGGATTTGTCAATTTCTATTTCAATACCACATCTGTCCTTTCCGTTCTTCCGTTGATTCGGAAGGAGGATCTGTCATTTGGAAAATCGGAATACGGCGCCGGGAAACGCGTGATTCTTGAATATGTGAGTGCCAATCCGACGGGGCCCCTGACGATTGCCCACGGGCGGCAGGCCTGTGTCGGAGATGCTTTGGCGCGCATTATGAAAATGGCGGGGTTCGAGGTGTTTCGTGAATATTATCTGAATGATGCGGGGCGGCAGATTAACACATTGGGCCTGAGCACATGGCTCCGGTATTTGGAACTCCTGGGAAAGAAGGTTGATTTTCCTCAGGACGGGTATCAAGGGGCGTATATTAAAGAAACTTCGGGTCAATTGATTCAGCGCGAAGGAAGACGTTTTGAGAACGTAACGCCCGAAGCGGCAATTCCTTTTATTTCGAATTTTGCGGCTCAGGATATTATGCAAACAATCAAGAGGGACCTTGCCTCATTGTGCGTGGATTTTGACAATTATTTCAGTGAGAAGGAGCTGAGAGAACGAGGGGAAATTGAGAATGCTCTTGCCCAACTTCGAAAAGTAGATCTCGTCTATGAAGAGGAGGGGGCCCTTTGGTTCCGGTCCACCCGGTTTGGGGATGACAAGAACCGGGTGCTGAAAAAATCGACCGGAGAATACACTTATCTTGCGCCAGACATTGCCTATCATGCGGGAAAGCTCAAGCGGGGTTTTGAAATGATGGTCAATCTTTGGGGACCCGATCATCACGGTTATGTTCCGCGCATGAGAGCGGCGGTTCAGGCATTATGCGGAGATCCTGGGAAGTTAAAAGTTTTATTGGTCCAGCTGACAACGCTTTACCGGGCCGGACAGCCCGTCAAGATGTCCACCCGGGCGGGGGAATTCGTAACGCTTCGTGAGCTGATGGACGAAGTGGGAGTTGACGCGACCCGTTTTTTCTTTCTGATGCGCCGCGTCGAAAGCCTTCTTGATTTCGATCTGGATCTGGCCAAAAAAAAATCCGACGAAAACCCGGTTTTCTACGTGCAGTACGCGCATGCCCGCATTTATAGTATCCTTGAATACGCAAAAGTTTCAGTGGCCGGAGATCCGGATCTTGCCCTTTTGAAAGAAGAGGCCGAATTGGATTTGAGTAAACACCTGGCGCTTTTCCCGGAGATTTTGGTTCAGGCTTCACAGTCTTTGGAGCCTTACCGCGTCGTGGATTATTTGCGGGATCTTGCGACTTCCTTTCATAAGTTTTACACGCTCTGCCGGGTGGTTTCGGATGACGAACCGCTGACCCAGGCACGGCTTTTTCTTGTGGACTGCACCCGCATTGTTTTGAGAAACGGCCTGAAAGCTCTCGGTATTTCCGCGCCGGCGAAAATGTAACCGAATGAAGGATCCCTTACCCAACCCCATCCTTTTTATTGTCGGACCCACGGGCTCCGGGAAATCCAGATTGGCTGTCCGTGTGGCGCGCAGGCTTCGCGGGGAAATTGTTTCGATGGATTCCATGCAAATCTACCGCGGAATGGACATCGGAACGGATAAGCCTTCCCGATGGGTGCGCTGGCAGATCCCGCATCATTTACTGGATATCGTCGGCCCGGACCGGGAATTCTCCGTTTATGAATATCGCAATAAGTTTTTGGAGACCGTGAAAAAGATTCAGCGGAAGGGGAAGCCGGTGATTGCCGTCGGCGGGACCGGTCTTTATGTGAAGGCCGTTGTTGACGGATTAAGTCCTCATCCTGGGAAAAACGATCGAATCCGGAAACGATTGGAAGAGACGGCTGCCGAGAGCGGTTTAAAGTCCCTTTATGACCGTTTGCTGAAGGAAGATGCTCAGGTTGCCAGGCGGCTTCACCCGAACGATAAAAAAAGAATCATTCGCGCGCTGGAGGTGCTGGAGCTTACCGGGAAAAGTCTTTCGGAGTGGGAGCGGGAGACCACGTCCCTTGAAGATTTGGGGTATTCACACCGTCTTTTTGGGATCCGGACCGGACGGGCCGCGCTGTATGACGCGATTGATCGCCGCGTGGATCAAATGTTCAGAAAAGGAATCGTGAAAGAGACACGGAAACTGCGTGGAGACCTTTCTCCGACGGCGTCGCAGGCAATCGGGTATCGCGAATTTGAAGATTATTTTCAAGGGCAGTTGTCTCTCTCGGAAGTCCGAGAACAAATCAAACAACATACGCGGAATCTTGCCAAGAAGCAGCTCATTTGGTTCAAGCGCGATTTTAGGATTGTCTGGCTGAGTGGGACGGAAAGCGAAATGGCGGAGCGTATTATTCAGCTGGCGGGTGTTTCTAAAGGCTAATGGGATGGTTCGGGATTTTTCCGGCAGCTGCTGAAATTATTTTGAGGGTGGAAAATATGGAAAAAGTTTTTCTCGCCGTGTTGGACGAAAAAGGGAAATTCAATTATCTGCTGGAAGAACGGCTTGAGGAGTTGAGGGAACTGACCCGCTCCGCCGGCGGGAATGTCGTGGGGGAAATTAAGGCACTGGTTGACCGTCCGAATCCCGCGACGTATATGGGGAAGGGGAAGCTTTTCGAATTGCGCGAGAAGGCTCTCAAGTCGGGCGCGCAGATTATTCTCGTTAGCATTGATTTGTCACCGGTTCAAGTCCGGAATATCGAGGAGGCCTGCGAAATCCGGGTTGTGGACCGGACGGGGTTGATTTTGGATATCTTTGCGCGCCGGGCGAAATCTCATGAGGGTCGGCTGCAGGTGGAATTGGCGCAGCTGATGTATCTTTTGCCCCGATTGACCGGGCGCGGGGTTTTGATGTCGCGGCTTGGTGGAGGGATCGGGACCCGGGGGCCGGGCGAGAAAAAGCTTGAATATGACCGCCGGCGAATTCGCGAGCGGATCTCAAGGCTTAAAGAAGAAGTGGACAAAATTCGCCGGCACCGGACCCTGATCCGGAAAGGGCGCCAGCGCAAGGAGCTTAAAACGGTGGCGATTGTGGGCTATACCAATGCCGGGAAATCAACTCTTCTCAACGCGTTGACCGGAGCGTCAGCGTTTGTGGAAGACAAGGTATTTGCGACGCTTGATCCGATGACCCGGATTTTTGAACGGGACGGGATGAGGATTTTATTTACCGATACGGTGGGTTTTATCGCGAATCTTCCTCCGAATCTTGTCGAGGCGTTTCAGGCGACGCTTGAAGAAATCAATGAAGCCGACGCGATTTTGCATGTCATTGATGTGGGGCATCCTGATGCGGCGCATCGGGAGAAAGCTGTGCGGGGGATCATGGAAAAGTTGAAGGTTTCGAAAAAGCCTTCTGTTGTGGCGCTCAATAAGATGGATTTGTTGAAAAGTCCTGAAGAACGGGAACGCTTGCTCAGGGAATATCCCGAGGCTATTCTGATTTCCGCCAGGAAACAAGAGGGCTTCGAGCCGCTGATTGAAAGGCTTGCGGCTGTCCTTGACGGTTTGACCGGTGAGGGTACCGATGCGGATTAAAATCGTTTCGTTTATTAAAAAACAGGATGCAGGGCTGCGCGAAGTTGAGGGCGAATATCTCAAAAGAATCAGGCGATGGGTTCCCTGCGATCTGATTGAGATCGACCGCGAGAAAATTGAACGATCGGCCAATAAGGGGAAACTTCTTGAAGCTGAAATGAAACGGCTGGGTGCTGTTTTGAAAGGCAATGCGGCGTTGGTGGTTTTGGATAGAAAGGGAAGCGAATGGGATTCGGAAGGCCTTTCTCACTGGTTTGGAAAGCGCATGGAGGGGGCGGAAAAGGAGCTTGTTTTTTTGGTCGGCGGGCCGCTGGGACTTTCCGATGAGTTGGTGAATCAGGCACGCTGGAAACTCTCTCTTTCCAAACTGACATTTCCTCATAAAATAGTACGGGTTCTTATTCTTGAAATGTTGTATCGCTCTCTGGCAATATTGAACCGAATACCTTATCATAAATAAAATGAGCATTATCACACTTACGACAGATTTTGGTACGAAGGATTCTTATGTGGCTTCCATGAAGGGCGCTATCCTGGGGATCAATCCTCGGGTTATGCTAG
>Ga0172375_10000839_pt1 | contig 49712 bp, 37 predicted proteins | sample LakKiv1m_FD_114537 | JGI IMG/M metagenome (GOLD analysis project Ga0172375, IMG submission 114537) | Freshwater microbial communities from Kabuno Bay, South-Kivu, Congo - kab_092012_11.1m | ecosystem: Environmental > Aquatic > Freshwater > Lake | place: Democratic Republic of the Congo... | reverse complement strand
TCTGGTGGGGATATTTGACGCGAATTCGATTGTGAAGCGGTATGACGTGAGAGAGGACATCGCGTTCGCGCAGCCGACGGATCCTCAGGATGTGGTGGAGGAGGGGAAGGCGAAGCGTACGAGGGCGTATGTATTTTTCCTGAGCATGGCGCTTGCGCACGAGGCCGGGGAGTTGACGCTGGAAGATGTGAAGGGGATATTGACCGAGACGTTCGGGAAAGAGGGGCTGAGTTTTGATGATCTGGAATCGATCAGTTTCGTGGGAGACGGAGTATTTTTGAGATTTCCGGACAAGGTGCTGGAGTTGAGGCCGTCGGGGACGGAGCCGAAGGGGAAGGCGTACGGGATGGGAGCGAACAAGCCGATGCTGGCGAAGTACGCGATTGTGCTTGGGAATTATGACGGGACGCGGACGCCGCTGCATCAGAAGCTGGTGGACCGGAAATATTTCCGGAAGTTGAAGGACGGGCGGCTGTCGATTGAGAAGCGGGCGTGGGAGGCGTATCAGGTGTATTACCGGAAGGGCCTGCCCGTTGACACCTACCAGCCGCCGGTGCGCGCCGCCCAGGCCGCGAGCCTGGGGGATCTTTCGGATCTTCGCGCGGAAGTTTTGAAGGAACGCTGGGCGGTTGGCGCGAGCGAGAGCGGCCGGATCACCAGAAGAATGCAGGGATTGATGGAACGGGTTCAGGCCGGAGATTTTATGCAGACCCGTTATCTGCCTGACGGGATTCCCGCCAGAGATACGAACCGGCCCTGGTATGTGAATCCGGTGGATCCGTCAATGCCGTTGCGCCCGTTTTATCCGTTCAATCCGGATGGGTTTCAGACGGACAAGATGCTGGCGGAACTGCGGGCGGAACGTCCCGAGAGGATTGTCGGCGAGGGGACTTTCGCGGGCGAGCAGTGGGAGCTTACTTTCAATAATTATCCCAATATGCCCAATCATATTCTGATTTTCCCGGAACACGCGCGCGGGCAATTGATCGGAATTCCGGATGAACAGGGGAATCCGCGCCGGGATGTGCTGGCGATGCTTGAGATCCTTGATCAGGTTAACGACCCTGACGCGGTGATCGGGCATAACAGCCTGCACGGCGGTGCTTCCATGAACAGCCTTCATTTTCATCTGCTCTTTTATCCTTTCCCGTTTTTTCAGGAAGGGAAAGTGCCTGAAACCGCGCTGTATCAAGTCGGTGAGACAAAGGTGAGCTCATTGCAGGAGGACGGGTTTTCGGTGAGAGCCCGGGTTTTCAGCAATGAGAACAAAGAAGAGCTCGATCGTGTGGTGCGGGAATATCTGGACTTGCTGCTCGAGAGAGGGATTCCTTTTAATTCCGGGGTCAAAAAAGGGAAAGTTTATGTGTTTCCCGCGGCGGAAGAAATGAACATCGGAATCCTCGAGCTTTGTGGGCTCCGCTCTTTCCAATCCGTGGAAGCCGCGCAAAACACGCCTTTGACGGATATCCTTGCCATGTTGGATCAGAGATGCCTTCCGGCGCCTGTTCTGGCGGAATTGGATGGCGAATTCAAGAGCCGGATGGAGCAGGGGGCGTCTCTCGGAACCGAAGCGCGGCGGCAGAATGTATACCGCCTGACGCAGGCCTATCTGAACGGGCAGCTGGCCGAAGAAGAGCTTGTGAGGCAGACCGGTTTGCCCGCGGAAGGAGTCGCTCATTTGACGGGTGTTCGGAATCATGACGCGATTCGTCAGCAGATTCAAGACGGCCAGCTTGAAGTTTATGTTGTGCTGATTACGTCCCGTGAGGAAATTGGGGACTATGAGAAAGATTATTGGAGAGAACTGGTCGAGAAAGAAGGAATGCATTTTGTCTGCGCGACGAATTGGGATGATCGCCGCCGTCCCAGTGTGAACGGGCAATTGGTCCAACGCGGAGGCAATACGTCTAATTTCCTGGCGGGCGCCAGGGTTTTTCTCGAGGAATTCCCCGGGGATTCTTCGCTGACCGAAGAGCAGAAAGCCGCCCTTCGCACCGAAATGCCCGACGCGGAGAGAGAAGGCGGGAAGAAAAGAATTTTTATTATCGCGAATGACGCGGGACAGGGAACTCGCCAGGGGGTTCTGAGTGTGTCCGCGGGAACGAAGGGATTATCGACTCTCGCGGGGCATCGTTTTATGGAATATAACATCTGGGCGGCTCTCGAGCTTGCCTACTATTATCCGCAGGGAGGGGATTACTTTTCTTTCATTCCTTCCGACAACAACATGCTGGTTGTGGGAAAGCGGGTTCAGGAGGCTTATTCCCAGCCGAACCGGGGACTTTTTATGCATCCCTATCTGGCCAGAATATTTCCGGATATTGACCAGAACGGGCGGCCGGTCGAGGCGACTTTGCCTCAGCAAACGGAGTATTACAGGAATTTTATGAAGCTCGGCCATCAATTGTTGAATGAAAATTTTGACGGGATCGGTTTCAAGGAAAAACCGTCGCCTTTGTGGAAGTTTTTTGACATGCTGTTTACGCACGCGATCCGTCAAATCAAGGGGATTGAGCCTCTCGCGGATGAATTTCCCGAAGCGTTTGAGGCGCGCGTAAAGAGAGCGAAGACCGATTATTTCAACGAATTTTATCGAAGGGTTTTGCAACACGGGGATCCCAATTTCAACACGGGGCTGGATCACCGTTCGCTTGCCTATCTCCAGGAGTATGTGTTGTTGAATTGGCTTTTGCCGGGGGAAAAAGGCGGGCGGGTTTGGGACTGGATGTACTCGAACAGCAACGGCGCGAATTTCGTGGGCAGTGTGGAGTCTCTGGAGAAATGGAGAGAACTCCGGTACCGGGCGGTTAATTTTCTGAATGAAGCGATTGACCGGTATCCGGGAACGCGGGAAGCCCTTCTTGAGTTTTTGAACGGCAAGGACGCGGAGCATCCCGGACTGCTTCACTATTGCCAGTTTACCAACGCGAACACCTTTTTGTTTTTCGCGAGAAGAAATGTGGTGGAAGCGTTGTTGAGTCCGCAGGGGTTGAGACGGCCTTTGTCGGAGCCGGACCGGGGAAGTATTTTTGAGGATCTCGGGGCGCGGAGAGAAAGTCCGGCCGGGGATGTGACGAGAGTTAATTTTGAGCTGGATTGGTCAAAATACATATTGACGCCGATGACGCTTACGCGGCCGGAATGGGCGGCGGAGTATGATAAACCGATCGATGAGAAAGACCCGAAGAAGGGAACGCACCGGGACTTTTTTACGTTTGAAGACTGGATGGGGCTTTGGGAGTCCGCGCAACATGTCAAACAAGAGGCCGGCGGAGCTTTGTCCGCGGCGCCTTTCGGAAATTTCTGGTTCGACGCGGGGAGCGCGAGCGAGGTGTTCGGGCGTTATATGCAGTTGGTCAACACAAGTGATGTGATGGGAAGAATCCATATGAGGGCAAGGGCGGGAATCCCCATCAATCAAAGCATTCACCGGTCAAAAATTCTGCAGGTGGATGAGCAGGGAAACGTGGTCGGCGAATGTCCCGTCACGATTGATCCGAACGCGCTGGTTGTGAATTCGGTCATCAAAGTGCCCAAGGGAGTGAAGCTGATTATTAAGGAAGGGGTTGTGATTGACACGGCTTACCTTGAGTTGAAGCCACGGCCGGGTGAGGACACGATTGTGCTTGGCGGTGAAACATTCAGGGATGATAAGGGGGAGGAGCACAAGAAAGGCCTTGTCATTGCTTATACCCGGGCGCAGAAGAAATTGCCGGAAGGAAAGCGCGTCAATGTTCCCACTGATTTTGTAACGTTCATTCCGAGTGACGCGGCGGAAGGCCGGGACCGGCTGATCAGCCATTTATTCGTCGGAAACGAAATCAATTTTGACGCGTGGAACGCGGAAGTGATGGCGACTATTTTTACGAAGGACGGAGAAGGCCGGCATTTTGGACATGGGATGGGGGTGGATCCCAAGAAAAAAGACCGTCTCGCTGTTTTTGCCGACGACGGCCAGGACGTGGGCGGCTCTAATTTTAATCTGCCGGAGCATTTTTTCTGCAAACGCGCCCTGGCAATTCAGGACGTGGAGAGAAATATCCGGGAAGGATTTGCCCTGGAAGCTTTGATCGCGAAAGAACTTTCCGGCGCTACGTCAACAACTGCTCTGGGTGTGACGACGATTCACCCGCACGGTTCTCCGTGGATTCCCGAGACCGGACAAAGCCTGGGGCAGCCGGCGCATTTGAGCAGTCAGAATACGGAGATCCTGATGCGGAGGGTCCAGGCTTATCTTGACGGCAGGATTGAAGCGGACGCCTTGCGGCAGATGGGACTTTCCGACGCGGATCTGATGGAATTGTCCGGCGCGCGTCACGATAAAGATATCCGGAGGGCGATCGCGGACGGAACTCTGCAGGTGAACGCGGTGGTGGTGGTGAAGAACAGGGAATACGCGGATATTGTGCAGGAATATTGGGCGGATGTTTTTCAGAAAGAGGGAATTAATTTTCTCGGAGTGACGCATTTGGGCAGTGAAGAAAGGCCTTATCTGGGAGAGCAGCAGACCTTCCGGGACGGCAATTCGTTGAATATGCTTGCCGGATTAAGGCTGGTCGTTGATGAAATCAATCCCGATCCCGCCAGCCTGGCGCCGTTTGAAGAGATGCGTGATTTGCTGGCCCGGAGCACTGATTTCAGCGCTTTAAATGCGAGTCAAACGGAACTGCTTTCAAGCTTTGGGGTCAATACGAGTGATTTTGAAGCCGCGAAATCGCAAATCGATCAAATTGTCACGCAATTGCGCCAGGCGGGCGGGATCCGATATCCCAATCCGGGGCGGAATCCCTTTTATTTACCGCCGTTGTCTCAAGAGGAGAAAGACAGGGGGATCAAGCGTCTAACGATTGTCATTGTGGATGGCGGAGAAGGAACCCGTGCGGGAGTCCTGAGCGTCGCGAATGGCACGAAGGGGCTGGCTCCTTTGGCGGGCCATCAGCTTCTTTGGTATAACGTGGCCGCTTTGTTAAGACTTGCGTACTACTATCCCGGTTCCGCGGATTTAATCGGGTTCGGGCCTTCGGACAACGGTTCCAATGTTACCGATCAGGCGGGCGTCGCTTACCAGCAGCAGGCGGGACGCGGCTTTTTTATGCATCCGTATCAGGCCCGTGTTTTCCCGGACATCAACGCGATGGGAATTCCCATTGAGGCGACCGTGCCGAAACCTCCGGTACAGGACGGTCAGGAAGCTCCCGAACTGGCGGAATATTATCACCAACTGATGAAGTTGGGGCATCAGTTTCTCAGTGAGGATTTCCAGGGAATCGGATTCGTGGAAAAACCGAAACCTTTGGCCACGCTGTTCGATGTGTTCTTTACTCACGCGATCAAGCAAATTATGGGAGTCGGGCCCGCGAAGGACGGGGAGACGCCTCAACAGTATCGCAGGAGGGTTTTTGAAGCGAAAACGGAATTTTTTAGCCGGTTCAGAAAAGAAGTCCTGATGTTGGACGATCCTCAGTCTCCCGCCCACGCGCTGGATCCGATTCAGAGGGATTTCCTGCAGGAGCATATTCTTTTGAATTGGCTGTTGCCCGGGAAGATGGGGGACGAGGTATGGAATGAGCTTTTTTACACCAGTACCGAAAAAGACGCTCAAGGCAATCTCCGGAGAATGAATTTTCGCGAGCATATTGAAGACGCCGAATATTGGAATTCCCTGCGGGACAAGGCGCTGGCTGTCATGGAGGCTATTGTGAAGCGCTATGGGATGCAAGCTTCCTTTAAACTGCCCGAGATACTGAACGAGCTTCTTCGCTATTGCCAGTTTACCAACGCGAATACGTTCCTGTTTCTGGCGTCGCGTGAAGCGGGAGAGGCTATTCTGGACCGTCAGAGCGGGTATCGAAGATCTTTCCGCGAAGCAAAGCAGGGGACGATTGTTGAAAAGGCCGTGCAGTTTACTCTGGACTGGTCCAGCCATTTTCTGCGGCCGATGACGCTCAGCCGGGCGGAGTGGGAAGCGCTCTACCGGACGGACCCGTTGGATATCGAAGATCCCAAGAAGGGGACGATCGACAAGCTTTCATCTCTGGAAGACTGGATGGGAATCTGGGAAGCCGCTCAATATGTCAAGCAGCAGGCCGGAGGGGCTTTGTCCGCGGCGCCGTTTGGCACGTATTGGTTTGATGCGGGATCCGCGGAAGAGCTTTATCAGAGGTATCGGCAATTGGTGTCGACCACTAATATGATGGATCGTATCCGCATGAGAACGCTGTCCGGAATTCCTTTGGATGCGAGAGAACATGATTCCCGGATCGTGGCCGTGGATGCGCAGGGCAATCCAACCGGAAGGCCCGTGGTTTCCATTAATCCCCATGCGCTGGTCATTAATTCGGTGATCAAGGTTCCGGAGGGAGTTGATGTGACGATTGAGGAAGGCGTGGTGATTGACAGTTGCTATCTTGAGCTGAAACCGCCGGCCGGACAAAAAGAAATCGTTATCACCAAGGACACCATTATGTCTTTTGTGAAAGCCCGGAAAGAAACAGGCAAGAGAAATAATATGCCCGAAGATTTCGTGGAAGTCGTTCCCAATCGCGACGGGGTTATTTTGAGAAGGTTTTACAGCCATTTGTTCGCGGAGTTTTTGATCGACTTCAACTGGCCCCGGGAGGTTGTGTCCACGATTTACACGACCGAAGGGGTCTTCCATTTCGGACATGACCTGAAGGTCGACCCGAAGTCCGCGGACGCTCTGATGGCTTTGCAATATGACGGAAGCACCGACGTGGCTGGAGAATACAGCTTTCCGAAACACTTCTTCAATAAGGAAAAGGGGAAAAATATCCAGCTTTTCGCGCCTAACTTCAGAGCGACGCAAAATCTTTGGCGTCTGATTGATGAGCAGAAAAGAGAATTGGGATCAAGTCTCGGAGGAGGCGGGAGCGCCTTGTCCCGGGAAATAAAGCCGGGAAGTTATACGGATGTTTTCCGCGGAGGGATTTTGCCTCTTCCAATGGCGGAATCGCTCGGTTCCGATCCGGAGCAACTGCGTATGTTGAAAGCGGCGCAGGAGCCGGAGCTCGATATGACGGCGGAAGCCTTCGGACAGACTTTGGCGCCGATCCTGCAGCATTTGAATCCGGATTGGAATCCGACGGATACGCTTCAGGGGCGGTTGCCGGTTATTCTGCCGCATTCGCTTTTGGGTGAGGATGCGGATGCCGAAGCAACCGCCGCAAAGATTGCGGGCAGTTTCAATGCGGGAGATGCCACCCGGAAAGGGGATCGCATCGTGGTGGAATGGAGTTCGGTTGAAAGCCGGCGCACTCCGCCGAGAGTGATCGGCGCATTGAAGAAGATCGCCGGAAGGCAACTGGATGTGCGCGCGCTGGATATCAATACGGTGAGCGGCCGCCAGTTGGAAGGTTTCATGAAGGGGTTTGAGGATATGGCTCCACTTTCTATTCATTTGGGTGAGAACGAAGTGGATGCGCTGCTGCCTTCAAAGACAACGAAAATCCGGCTGAATCTTAAACAGCTGAAAGGCTATGATCTTTCACAAGTCGTTTCTTTAATCCGTCAAATTTCCGATAATCCGGCTTTGAGGGATGAATTGTATGCGAAGGCCGGATTTGAAATGAAGGCTCCCGGTGTTTGGGAGGTGGGATCGAATTTTGTCGCACTCGTTACGAAACTGTACGCGGAGATGGCTGGACAACTTGCCGTTCGGACGGCGGCATAAAACAGAGAGCTTTTCGAGTTTTACGAAGATCTTTTCAAGAGGGGCATGGCAACATGCCCCTTTTTTTATGGCGCGCCCGCCAGGGTTCACACACATGATCCCTGTCCCCAATTGCCCGGCCGGCCGGACAATTGGCGCAAAGCAAACCGTGTATGTCTAACTTCATACTGTTGTTTTGTTTGCGGCAAACCTGCTTTGCGCAAAGCAATCCGTGTATATCTAACTTCATACTGTTGTTTTATTTGCGGCAAACCTGCTTTCTCAGGTATGACATAAACTGTTGGTGTGAAAAAAGAAAACAATACGCGGTTTGTTTTTCTTGCAAACCTGCTTTCTGAGGCGCAGGTTTGACATAACAGGTATGACATAAACTGTTGGTGTGAAAAAAGAAAACAATACACGGTTTGTTTTTCTTGCGGGGTAAATGCGAGTTGCATTTTCTTTTGATTGGGCATAGAATCCCCCGCAGTGGAATTTTGAATTTTTCATTTAAGAATAAGGAGAGGAGTGCCAATGCCGAGTCCACGACCCTACAAGCGCCAGCTGAGAAATCTTCTGATTCATAGGCCTCTCCAGCGGGAATACACGTTATTGATGCTCGCCGTGATGATGGTCGTGTGCCTGGTCGTGTCATTTGTGATCCATGCCACCATGAAGCAGGCTTTTCTGGGAAGTCCTTACCGCATCGGGAGAGTCAGCCCCTACGAAGTCCTTTCGGAGGTCAATAATCTGCTGGTGGTTCGCGTGAGTCTCACGCTTTTTATGAGTGTGCTGGTGGCGACGCTGATCGGGATTGTTTTTTTGCACCGCGTCGCCGGTCCGGTTTATCGGTTCCGCATGACTTTGAAGAGGATGGCGGGAGGGGAGATCCCGGAGGATATGCGCCTTCGTGATCGGGATTATTTTACGGAAGTGGCCGCGGAATTTAATAATGTTTTCAAATATTTACGGGGTAAGAAAAATTCAACGATTGAAATCGCGGAGAATCTTGAAAAAATTTCGTCGTCGGAAAACCTGAAAGATCCGGTGCGAAACGAGCTTCAGGATATGGCTCAGTCTTTGAAGAAATGGTAGGAGAACCGTGTTCCTGGCGTTCGGGAAGACCGGGTGAACGGGCGTTTCGCGAGTTGACAAAAATGTAACAAAGACTTATCATTGTAAGCAGTTATAGGAGTTCAATCGAAAAGTGGGCGAAAAGCCCACTTTTTTGTTTCCGGAACATGTTTAATTGTAAGTGGTTACGAAATATTTCAATTTTTGAGTCTGAAAGGCTGAAATGAGCAGCGATTTGCTTTCAAGTTTTCAGTACATAGAGAAAGAGAAGAATATCAGCCGGGAGGTTTTGATCAACGCCCTGCGATCCGCCCTTCTTTCCGCTTGCAAGAAAACGTTTCCCAATCCGGATGACTTTGATATTGTGATTGATCCGGAAACGCTGAAGATCAAGGTGCTCGAAAAAGGCCAGGAAGTGCATCATGCGGATTTTGGCCGCATTGCGGCTCAGACGGCCAAGCAGGTGATTATGCAGAAACTCCGCGAGGCGGAACGGGAGGCGATTTTTAACGATTTTTCGAAAACCGCCGGAGAAATTATTACGGGCATGGTTCATGCGGTGGACCGGAAGGCGATTGTCGTGGATTTGGGAAAAGCCGAAGCGATTCTTCCGATCCGGGAGCAAGTGCCACGGGAACGTTATTCTCAAGGGCACACGATCCGGGCGTATGTTTTGGAAGTGAAGGCCTCTTCGAGAGGGCCCGAAGTGATTCTTTCGAGAGTTCATCCGAATTTCCTTTCCAAGTTATTCGAGCTTGAAATTCCAGAAATCCGCGAGGGGATTGTTGAAATCAAGTCCGTGGCGCGCGAAGCGGGCGCACGATCCAAGATTGCGGTTTCGTCGCATGACGAAAAAGTGGATTGCGTCGGCTCCTGCGTCGGCATGCGCGGGCAGAGGGTGAAAAATATCGTCAATGAGCTCGGCGGCGAAAAAATCGATATCGTCCGGTGGAGTCCGGATCCGGAGACGTTTATCCGGAACTCTCTGAGTCCCGCCGAATTGTCCAAGATCAAGATGTTTCCGGATGAGAAGCGCGCCGAAGTTATTGTGAACGACGATCAGTATTTGCTCGCGGCCGGAAAGCGGGACCAGAATGTACGGCTGGCGTCCCGGTTGACCGGATGGGGCATTGAGATTTTTACCGCGAGCCAGAAAATTCCGCTCTCCTCGCTGGACGGAGTCGGAGAAGGTCTTGAAGAGGCTTTGAAGAACGCGGGATATCGCACGATTCAGGCGCTCTCGTCCGCGAAACCGGAAGATCTCGCGGCGGTGCCCGGGATCGGCCCTCAGTCGGCGGAAAAAATTATTCTTTCCGCCCAAAAGGCGGCGTTGTCGGGCGGCGTGGGGCAAAAAAAGAATGAAGACTCGGGGGAGAAGCATTGATGCGGGTTCATGAGCTTGCCAAACAGATCGGGATCACGAGCAAAGCGCTGTTGGAAGAACTGAAGCGCTTCAAGATTGAAGCCAAAAGCCATATGAGCATGATTGAGGATGAAATGGCGGAATTGGTGGCTGCCGAACTCGGAAAGGCTCACGGAAACGCCCCGGCCGCAGCGCCTCAGGCGAAAGAAGTCACGGCCCAGGAAAAGAAACCCGCTGTCAAGACGGTTGAGCCGGAAATCAAATCCGCTCCGCAGCCGGAGAAACCTCCTGTCCAAGCGTTTCCGAAGGTGGAGAAAAAAGAGGAGCGGAAGGACGTTCCGCCCGTTGCCGAGAAACCGGCGCCCGCGCCGGTGATTCCTGAACCGGTCCGGCAGAGAAAAGCTTGCAAGGTCAGCCTGCCGATTTCCGTTGGAAATCTCGCGCAAATTTTTGAAATGCGGCTTGCCGAATTGATTAAGGCGTTGATGGAAATCGGAATTTTCGCGAATGTGAACCAGCTTTTGAATGAAAAAGTCGTTTTTTCGATCGCCGGGAAACTCGGAATTCCCATTGAGCGTCAGGAAGAGGAGGAAACCCTGACGCGCATGGTGACAGAGGAGGCTCCTTCGAATCTTAAATTACGCCCGCCGGTGGTGACGTTGATGGGGCATGTCGATCACGGAAAGACGTCCTTGCTGGACGCGATCCGGGTGAGCAATGTGGCGGAAAAAGAGGCGGGCAAAATCACCCAGCATATCGGCGCCTACGGGGTGGATATTCCGGGGAAGGGGCATGTGACTTTTCTCGATACTCCCGGTCACGCGGCTTTTACGGCAATGCGTGCGCGCGGCGCCAACGTGACGGATGTCGTGGTGCTGGTTGTGGCGGCCGATGACGGGATCATGCCCCAGACGGTTGAGGCGATTGATCACGCGAGGGCCGCCGGCGTTCCGATTGTGGTTGCGATCAATAAAGTGGATTTGCCGGCCGCGAATGCGATGCGCGTGAAAGCGGAACTCCAGAAAAGAGATTTAATGCCTGAAGAGTGGGGAGGCAAGACGATTTGCGTCGAAGTCTCCGCAAAGACGAAAAAAGGAATTCCCGAATTGCTTGAAATGCTTCTTCTGGAAGCGGAGCTGCTCGAATTGAAAGCGAATCCGAACCGCTCCGCGCAGGGAACGGTCGTGGAGAGCAAGCTGACCAAAAGCCGCGGACATGTGACGACGCTGCTGGTGCAAAACGGAACGCTGCGGGTGGGGGATGCCTTGGTGTGCGGATCTTTTCACGGCCGGGTTCGCGTCATGCACAACGACCGGGGCAAAACCGTCAAGGAAGCCGGACCTTCCTACTCGGCGGAAGTTCAGGGCCTTTCCGGCTCTCCGGAAGCGGGCGAAGTTTTCGCGGTGGTTGAGGATGAACGCGTCGCGCGGAAACTGGCGGAAAAGCGGGCGCTTGAGCTGAGGGAGAAAGCGATGCAGAGCGCCATGGACAAGCATGTGACGCTTGAGGGATTGTACAGCAAACTCAAGGAAGGCAGTCTGAAGGAGCTTAAACTGATTTTGAAGGCGGATATGCAGGGATCCATCGAAGCGCTCGGCGAATTGCTTGAAAAAATGAGCACCGAGAAAATTCAGCTCCGCATGCTTCACTCGGGGATCGGCGGGATCAATGAATCGGACGTGATGCTGGCCGCGGCGAGCGACGCGGTGATTATCGGGTTCCATGTCAAGGCGGATGCCCAGGCAGAACTCCTGGCGGAGAAGGAAGGGGTCGAAATTCGCAGTTATAACATTATTTACGAGGCTTGCGAGGATATTAAAAAGGCGATGGAGGGGCTTCTGGAACCGGTGACGAAAGAAGTGGTTGTCGGCCGGGCGGAAATCCGGCAGGTTTTCAAATCGTCCAAGGTTGGCAGTATCGGAGGCGCGATTGTGACGCAGGGAAGAATCTTTCGTTCGAATTCCGTCCGCCTGATCCGGGACAAGATCGTGATTTTTTCAGGAAGGCTCGCTTCGCTCCGGCGTTTTAAAGACGACGTCAAGGAAGTCGCCGAAGGGTTCGAGTGCGGTGTCGCGCTGGAAGGACACGGGGATATCCGCGAGAAGGATATCGTCGAAGCCTATAAAGTCGAGAAGATTGCCGCGAAACTCTAAGGAAGTTTTTCCGGCCGGAAAAACCCAGGCACAGAGTATTGAATGGAATGGTAGTGGGCTCACTGCAAGTCAAGCTTCATATTCCCCAGTCTCGGTCGCTCAAAGCTAAACGGTTTGTTTTACAGAGTTTGATCGCGAGGGTCCGTTCGAGGTTCAATGCGGCGGTTGCCGAAGTCGGGGACCAGGATTTGTGGCAGTCGGCCCTTTTGGGGTTTGCGGTTGTCGGAAACGACCGCCGGTATCTGAATTCGGTGTTGAGCACGATCGGGAATTTTTTAAGCAAAGAGGAAGAAGATTTTTTTGTGATTGATTCAAAAATGGAATTTATCTGACGGACGCGCGGAGGGGATGATGCTGGGAGGAAAACGAACCGACCGGATCGGGGAGCAGATGAAGGAGGAATTGGGGCAGATTGTGCTTCTTCGCCTGAAGGATCCGCGGCTCGGGTTTGTCACGATCACGCATGTGGAAATGAGCGCGGATTTGAAATACGCGAAAGTTTTTTACAGTGTCCTGGGGACCCCGGAGGCTTGCGCGAATACCGCTAAGGCTCTCGAAAGCGCCCGCGGATATCTTCAGCGTGAAATTTCAAAAACACTCAAGCTTCGTCTGACTCCGATGCTTCAGTTCTATCTGGACGATTCGATCGCGCACGGCCTGCAGATTGAATCGATTATCAAAAAGATTCACGAGGAAACCCCCGGGCCGGAAAAGCCTGAGAATTCATAAGATGAACGGAAAGAAAAAAACGCAATCCACCGCGGAAGAAATCTGCGGAGTGTTGAAGAAGCACCGGAGCTTTCTCCTGAGCGCGCATGTGCGTCCCGAGGGCGATTCCGTCGGAAGTCTTCTGGCGATCCGGTCGCTGTTGCAAAAACTCGGGAAGAAGGCCTGGATTGTGAGCGAGGATTCCTTTCCGCCGCGCCTGGATGTCATGAGCCGGGACGGGTGGATGACCCTCTCGCAGTTTCGCGCGCTTTCCAGGAGACCGAAATTTGACGCCTGCGTGTTCGTCGACTGCCCCCGTCTGGACCGGATCGGAGAAGTCCGGAAGCTTGTGGCTCCCGGCATGACGCTGATCAATATCGATCATCATGTGACGAACAGCCGGTTTGGCGATTACAACCTTGTGGACGATCGCGCCGCTTCCTGCGGAGAGATTGTTCACGGCTTGTTTAAAAAGTTGAGAATCCCCGTCACTCAAAAGGAAGCGCTCCCGCTGTATGTGTCGCTGACGACGGACACGGGGTCTTTCCGGTTCAGCAACACCAGCGCGAAAACTCACCGCGTGGTCGCGGATTTGATCGAAACCGGGATTGATCTCGAGACGATCAATGACGAAGTCTACGCCCGTTTTTCTCTCGAGAGAACCCGCCTTTTGTCGGATCTTCTCCGGGATATCAAGATCGGATTGCATGGAAAAATCGTCTGGGCGGTGATTCGCCGCGCGATGTTCCGGAAGCGGAAAGCCTCTTTTGAAGATGCGGAAGGATTTATTGATTCTCTCCGGTTTATCCGCGGCGTCCGGATTGCGTTTCTTGCGATTGAAGCGGAGAAAAATGAATGGCAGGTGTCATTTCGTGCCAAGGGTCCCTACGACGTCAGCCGGATCGCCGAAGTTTTTGGCGGCGGCGGGCATCGAAAAGCCGCCGGATGCACCATCTACGGGACGGCGAAGACGGTGGTGGCGAAGGTTCGGAAAGCGATTTTTGAATATTTGAAAAAATGCGGCAAGTGAAAGGACGGCGGAAGCCATGCGGAGACCGGGCGGAAGTTCTTTGAACGGGATTTTAATCGTGGATAAACCTTTGGATTGGACCTCGCACGATGTGTGTTCGTTTCTCCGCAAGCGTTTCGGGTTTGCCAAAGTAGGGCACGCGGGGATTCTGGACCGTACCGCGACGGGGGTGCTGGTGGTGCTGATCGGATTGTACACGAAACTATCGTCCCGGTTTTTAAATGAGAACAAGGAATATCAGGGAATTATGGAATTGGGGGCCCGGACCTCGACTCATGACTGGGGCGGCGAAGTTCTTGAAAAAAAGCCCTGGGATCATATCGGGGAAGAAGCCATCCACGCTATTTTTAAATCTTTTCAAGGCGAGCGGGAGCAGCTCCCTCCGATGGCTTCCGCGGTGAAGCTCGGCGGAGTGAGACTTTACAAGCTCGCTAGGAAGGGCAAAGAGGTGGACCGGCCCTGCAAGGCCATTCATGTTTACGAGTTGAGGATTGAGAAGATTGAGCTTCCCCGTGTTCATTTTTACTGCCGGGTTTCGAAAGGAACTTACGTCCGGACTCTGGTCAATGACATGGGGATTGCTCTGGGGACCTGCGCCCATTTGAAGGAATTGCGACGGCTGGGCAGCGGGAAATTTAAAATTACGGACAGTTTGACGATTGATTTTCTTAAGACCCTTCAGGAGCCGGAAGCCTTAAAACCCTATTTAAAGTCTCTTCCGGTTGAAAATCTTTCGACTCCGGCAGAGCCGGGTCGTTCGTTTCAGCAATCCTGCCCTGGGGAGTGTTCCGGGAATTGACTCGACGGGGAGAACGGTTTCGCGGTTTTCCGCCTGCCCGCCGGGATCAACAAGCGCAAAGGTTTTTATTCCGATGATTGTTGCGAGAAATTTCAACAGATTTCCCTCGTCCCGGTTTTCCCGGATGGTCTTGACCATGGGAGTGTTTGACGGGGTTCACCTGGGGCATCAGAAAGTTCTTTCCAGGGTTCGTCACGCGGCCCGCCGGATCGGGGGAACGGCCGCGGTGCTGACGTTTCAGGAGCATCCTCAAAATGTCTTGAATCCCGGCGCTTCACGGCTTTTGCTGACCAGCTTTGCGCACAAGCTGGCTCTGCTGGAAGCGGCCGGGATGGACCTTTGCATTGTCCCGCATTTTAACGAGCAGTTTTCGAGAATGTCTCCCGAAGTATTCGTGAAAAGGATTCTGGTCGGGAAATTAAACATCCGGAAACTTATTCTGGGAGACGATTCAAGATTTGGTCACCGGCGCGAGGGGGATGTCAGCCGGATGGCGGAGTTTGCCAAAACCTTCGGATTCGGGTTCGTGACGGTCCCGGCTCTGAAGGAAAAAAAGTTTACGGTGAAAAGCACTTTGATCCGGCACTTGCTTTCCGAAGGCTGCCTGGAGGTTGCCAAGAAATTTTTAGGCCGTCCTTATTCGGTGGCGGCGAGGATCATTAAGGGGGAAGGACGCGGCAGGGAACTCGGTTTCCCGACCGCCAATCTCGATCTTGAAAATGAAATTCTTCCGCCGATGGGCGTATACGCGGTACGGGCGCGTTTGATGGATTGCCGGATTTTGCCTGAGCGGAAAGGATTTTTCGTGATGCGTCATACGCCTTCGTCTGAACGGTGGCCCGCGGTTCTGAATTGGGGGAAAAGACCCACTTTCCGGTGCGATATCCGGGAAGCCGTTGCCGAAGTGCATTTGCTGGGTTTTCGGGGCGATGTGTACGGGAAAGTGATCGAAGTCGAATTTCTGAAAATGCTTCGAAAAGAGAAGAAATTTGATTCCTCGGAGGAGTTGAAAAAACAAATTTCAAAAGATATCCGTGCGGCGAAAGATGTTTTTCTTAAAAAAAGTAAGGTTTGATCTTTACAACAAGAGCCAAGTATTCTATACTACACGGGTTGATCGTTAACTTAAGTCATTTAGAAACAATAGGTTGCAAAAAAAGAGGAAGATCCATGGGGATTGACAAGGAAAAAAAGCAGAAAGTAATCAAGCAGTATCGGAAAAATGAGAAAGATTCCGGAAGCAGCGAAGTTCAAATTGCACTTCTGACAACACAAATTAATGAGTTGACCGAGCATTGCCGCGCGAACAAGAAAGATGCTCATGCCCGCTATGGGTTGATCAAGCTGGTGGGGAAAAGAAAGAAGCATCTGAGTTATTTGCAGCGTCAAAATGAAGAGCGGTATCTGAAAATCCTCTCGGAATTAGGTCTTAGAAAGTAAGGCCCCTCCTTCGTTTCTCCGCGTTGGGATCAAAAGAATTTTTCGATCTACGGGGACTTTCGGGGGAGCGTAAGAATGATGAAATCTAAAAGTGAGACGAGAAAAGAAAAGGAAAAACGATGAAAACAGTGAAGGCGTTATTTGGGCGAAACGAATTAATCATAGAAACGGGAAAAATGGCGAAACAGGCCGACGGGGCCTGCCTGGTGAAATACGGCGGGACGGCGGTTTTGGCCACGGTTGTGGCGGCCAAGGAACCTAAAGAAGGGGCCGATTATTTTCCTCTGTACGTGGATTACCGGGAGCGAACCTACGCGGCCGGTAAAATTCCCGGAGGTTTTTTCAAACGCGAAGGGAAGCCTTCGGATCGTGAAACCCTCACCTCCCGGTTGGTGGATCGCCCGATTCGCCCGCTGTTTCCTGATGATTTTCTCAATGAAGTCCAGGTGATGCTGACCGTCGTTTCTGCCGACGGGGAAAATTACCCCGATATTTTGGCCGTGATCGGAGCTTCGGCCGCACTTTCGATTTCGCAGATTCCGTTTGACGGTCCGGTCGGAGCGGTTCGCGTTGGCCGCATTGGCGGGGCATTTGTGGCGAATCCGACTTACGCGGAGATGGAAGAAAGCGAGATTGATCTGGTTCTGGTGAGCACGAGGGGAAAGGTTGTCATGATTGAATGCGGGGCCCATGAGGCTCCGGAGCAAATGCTTCTGGAGGCTATCGAGTTCGGGCAGAGAGAGCTTCAGTCTTCTATCGACTTGCAGATTGAGCTTGCAAAAGAATGCGGCCGGCCCAAGTGGGCAGTTGAAAAACGGGTGGTCGATGAATCGGCGGTCCGGAAAGTCGAAGAAGTCTGCCGCGGCCGGTTCGGTCAGCTTCAGCCTCTCGCGAAAGAAGCTCGGGAAGAGGCCATGAAGAAGCTTTTAGAGGAAGTTCTGGCGAAATTTGATGCGGCGGCGCCGGATTTTAACGAGGCTGCGATTAAAAATATCTTTGCGGAAGCCGAGAAAAAAGAAGTCCGGGATTTGATTGTGAATAAAAAGGTGCGACCGGACGGAAGGTCTTTTACGGATTTAAGAAACATTACCTGCGAAATTTCGTTGCTGGCGCGGACGCACGGGTCGGCGCTCTTTACGCGCGGTCAGACGCAGAGTCTCGCGGTTGCGACGCTCGGAACCAGCGTGGATGAGCAGAGAATCGATGCGCTGGAAGGCGAGACGTTCAAGCGTTTCATGCTGCATTACAATTTTCCTTCGTTCAGCGTCGGAGAGGTCGGACCGAATCGCGGGCCCGGCCGGAGAGAAATCGGGCACGGCGCGCTCGCGGAACGGGCGCTTGTGGCGGTGATGCCGCTGGAAGAAGAATTTCCTTACACGGTGCGCCTGGTTTCCGACATTCTGGAATCGAACGGTTCCAGTTCGATGGCGACGGTTTGCGGCGGGACGCTCGCGTTGATGGATGCGGGAATTCCTCTCAAGGCGCCGGTCGCGGGAATCGCGCTGGGGCTTGTGACGGACGGAGACCGCTGGGAGATTCTGACGGATATCGCCGGAATTGAAGATCATCTCGGGGATATGGATTTCAAGGTGGCGGGGACGAAGGCCGGCGTGACGGCCTTACAGCTTGACATCAAGATCAAGGGGATCACGATGGAGATGATCAAGAAGGCGCTTTCCCAGGGATACGATGCCCGCATGAGAATTCTCGACATCATGAAGGACGTGATCGAGAAGCCGAGAGCGGAGCTCTCTCAATACGCTCCGAGGATTACGATTCTGCAGATCAATCCCGACAAGATCAAGGACGTGATCGGGCCCGGCGGAAAGGTGATCAAGAAGCTGATTGAGGAAACCGGAGTCAAAATCGATATCGAAGACGACGGAAGAGTTTTTGTCGCGTCGGCGGATGCCGAGGCGGCGGAGATGGCTTTGTCCAGGATTCGCGCGCTTACCGAAGAAGCCCAAGTCGGGAAGATTTACAGCGGAAGGGTCCGGAAAATCATGAATTTCGGGGCGTTTTGCGAAATCCTGCCGGGGACGGACGGTCTGGTGCATGTGTCGGAAATTCGCGACGGATTCGTGAAACGGGTTGAAGATTTTCTGAAAGTGGGCGATATAGTGACAGTCAAAGTCATGAGTGTTGACGCTGAAGGCAAAATCAACCTGAGCATGAAACGGGCGAAGGAATCCGTGGAAGGCGGCGAGAATGGCTCCGAAGGACAAAACCCGCAAGGTTAACGAAATATGGGGGCTCTTTTTCTTTCTGGCGGGAATTTTTGTCCTAACGGCGCTTGCGTTTTACCAGCCGGTTGATCATTCGTATTTCGCTTCGTCCCCGAGGCGTCCGGTTGCCAATCCCACCGGAGTGATCGGCGTTTACATCGCCCATTACTCGTTTCTTCTCTTCGGGACGAGTTCCTACGCGATTGCCGGATTTTTGGTGCTCTGGGCGGTTTCTTTTTTCCTGCAAAGGGTTCCGAAACGCAAGGCGGTCAAGCTGGGAGGGTTCCTTTTCTTCCTTGCGTCGCTGGCCAGCCTGTTTTCCTGGGCGGCTCCCGCGGCCGGAAAGTTCCAGCAGGGCGGTTTTTTGGGCTATTTTCTGGATAAACAGCTGGAACTCTATTTCGGCTCCGTCGGCGCCCTGATTTTTCTGATCGCGTTTTTCTTTCTTTCCATCCTGCTCGCGACGGAATACCTGCTGTTTCCGATGATCTCTTCGATTGTGAGCGGTCTCGTCTTTGCCGTTCTTCAAATCTGGACTTTATTTCGCGTGGGCGCGGGATTGATCGGTTTTGCCGGTAAAGGGCTGGCGGAAGGTCTGCGGTGGGTTTTGAATTTTCTGACCGCGCGGCGACGGGAAGATCGCCCGGCCGGGAAGGAGAAAAAAACGAGACAGACCCGGATGGAATCTCCGGAGGAGAAAAAGGAAAAGATAAAAGAAGAGAAACTTCGCGAAGTCCGGCCTGAACCCGAGATTAAAGTGAAGAAGTATGAACCGACCCCTGTTGCGGAAATTCCGCAGGAAATAAAGAAGCCCCCCCGCGTTCCGAAACCCGAAACACCGAAGAAAGCGGAACCGATTTCCGTGGCCTCGGTGTCCCGCGATGAACCTTTGACGGAATATACGTTTCCCGGGGTGGACCTTTTGAGCGTTCCGGACCGGTCCGGAAAACCTTCCGACGAAAACCTGAAAGATAAAGCGAAGGTCCTGGAAGAGACGCTTCGTGATTTTGAGATCGAGGCGAGGGTGGTTGAAATTGAGCAGGGGCCGGTGATCACCCGTTACGAATTGATGCCGGCGCCCGGCGTTAAAATCAGCAGTATCTCGAGCCTCTCGGATGATTTCGCTCTTGCCCTGAAATCTTCCAGTATCCGCATTATTGCGCCGATCCCGGGCAAGGGGACGATCGGAATCGAAGTGCCCAATTCCGTGACGGACAAGGTGTTTCTAAGAGAGCTTTTGGATTCCGGAGGGCTGCGCGATTTTAAGGGGAAGCTTCCCATTATTTTGGGAAAGAATACCAGCGGAGCGCCTTTGCTTGCCGATCTCGCTGAAATGCCGCATCTTTTGATCGCCGGATCGACGGGGAGCGGAAAGACCGTCTGCGTGAACGGGATCATTGCCGGTCTTCTGTACCGGATGAGGCCCGATGAACTCAAGTTTGTGATGGTGGATCCGAAAATGGTGGAGCTTGCCGTCTATAACGACCTTCCGCATATGCTTGCGCCGGTCGTGACGGATGTCCGTAAAGCCGCTGCGACGTTGAACTGGGTGGTGAGCGAAATGGAGAACCGTTACAAAATTCTCGCGCGATGCGGAAAAAGAAATATTCTGGCGTTTAATCAACGGGATGCGGCGGAAGACTCCGACAAGGATCTTCCCGCGAAACTTCCTTACATTTTAGTGGTGATTGACGAACTGGCCGATTTGATGGTGGTGGCCCGGGACAAGGTTGAGACCGCGATTATGAGACTTGCGGCGCTATCCCGTGCGGTCGGGATTCATCTTGTTTTTGCGACGCAAAGACCTTCCGTGGATGTCATCACGGGAGTGATCAAGGCGAACTTCCCGGCAAGGATTGCGTTCAAAGTGGCCTCCAAGGTGGATTCGCGGACGGTTTTGGATATGAACGGAGCCGAAAGGCTATTGGGGAAAGGCGACATGCTGTTTTTAATGCCCGGAGAGGCAAAGCCGATCCGCGGTCAGGGGGCTTTCGTGACCGACAAGGAAATTGCCGGCATTGTCAAGCATGCGTTTTCGCAGCGAGCTCCTGAATATTTGCCTGATTTGGACAAAATCCAGCATCCGACGCAGGATCTGTCCGGGGGTGAAAAAGACGAACTTTATGAAGAAGCATTGAAGCTGGTGCTGGAGACGCGGCAGGCTTCAACCTCTTTTCTTCAGAGAAGGCTTCAGGTCGGTTATGGGAGAGCCGCGAGGCTTTTGGATGTTATGGAACAGGAAGGATTTATCGGCCCCCCCCAGGGGACCAAGCCGCGTCAGATTTTGATCGACGAACTAGCCAACGAACCTTGAAGCCGGAATCATCCGGCGGATTATTTCTTTAAAATCCTGAAAAATAAAAGGGCGGACTCTCGCTGGGAATAAAAATTCCCTCCGATTGATTCATAGCCGGGGGGCATTCTTGATTTCCGGGGAAACCTGCAGGAGTGAGAAAATGATGCGAGTATTGGCGATCCGACATATTCGCCGGGAAGGGGCCGGAAGCTTCGAGGCATTCTTGAAGCCGCGCGGCATCCTTTTGGATTACTGGGATATTTGGCAGAAGGATAAGCCTTCGCCGGAGCCGGAGGAGTATCAGGCGTTTGTTGTTCTGGGCGGTCCCATGGGTGTTTACGAAGAGACGGAATATCCTTTTTTGACCGGTGAGTGTAGGTTTCTGGAAATGCTGGTCAAGACGGGAAAACCCTTGCTCGGGATTTGTCTGGGGTCGCAGTTGATTGCCAAGGTTTTAGGCGCACCTGTTTACAAGGGAAACGCGAAGGAAATCGGCTGGCACCGGATCTGGGTGACGGACGAAGGGCGTCCGGACCGTGTTTTTGGAAATGACGGGGTGAGCGGCGGGGAACGGGACTGGATGGCGTTTCACTGGCATGGGGATACCTTTGATCTTCCGGCGGGAGCGGTGCATCTTGCGAAATCCGCGCTTTACGCAAATCAGGCTTTTCGCTACGGGGAACGGATTTACGCCCTTCAGTTTCATCTGGAGATGACCGATCCGATGATCCGGGAATGGACGGCGGCCGGGAAGAGGGAAATCGCCGAGGCGGGTCCGGATACGAACGAAGAAGCGATTCTGGGCGGAAGCTCCCGTCACCTTTCCGGCCTGATGAAAAGATCGAATCTTTTTTGCGACCTCTTTTTTGAGCCCTGTAAAACTTTTCAGTCTTGAATCTCGTCCGGCTTCTTATCGAAAAAGGTTATGCTATAATGTCCGCAAAAAAGAGGTTTAAATGAAATGGGAATCAAGACGGAAAGCCGAAACGAAATCCTTCCGGAGACGGTTTCCATCGGTATCCTTTCCCTGGGATGTCCCAAAAATCTTGTCGACAGCGAGCTGATGCTGGGGAAGCTAAAGGCGCGCGGGTACCGGATGGCCGACCAGGTGACGGATTGCGACGTTGCCGTGATCAATACCTGCGCTTTTATTCAGGAAGCCCGCCAGGAATCCATTGACTGTATTCTGGAAATTGTTGAATTGAAAAAACAGGGGAAAATCAAGGGCGTGATTGTCACCGGCTGCCTGCCGCAAAAATACTACCGGGAACTGAGCGGGGAAATACGCGAAATCGACGCGATTCTGGGAACCGGCGCTTTCAGTCGTATCGATGAAGTGATTGCGAAAGTTTTGCGGGGAGAAAGAACGGTTGCGATAGAGGATAGCCGGCTGCTCTACGACCATGCCTCTCCCCGGTTGTCGCTGACGCCGGCGCATTTTCGGTACATTAAAATCGGGGAAGGCTGTAATCACCGCTGTTCGTTCTGCATTATTCCCGAACTTCGCGGAGCTTACCGGTCCAGACCGCTTGAGGAAATTGTCGCGGAAGTCAAAAGTCTGGTTGACGGGGGGTTGCGGGAGGCGAATCTGATCAGCCAGGACACAACCTATTATGGCCGCGATTTCGGGGGCGGCGGGCAGCTTGCGGCGCTTTTGGAGTCTTTGAACCGGATCGGTGATTTGGGCTGGATTCGCCTGCTGTACAGCCACCCGCTTCACATGACGGACGCAATCCTGGACGTGATTGCGGATTCCCAAAAAATCTGTAAATATGTGGACATTCCCCTGCAGCATATCAATGACCGGATCCTTGCGGACATGCGGAGGGGAACATCGAAACGGTCGATTCTTGACCTTATCGAGCGAATGAGGAAGCGGATTCCCGCGCTGGCCCTCCGGACGACGCTGATTGTGGGATATCCCGGGGAGACGGACGCAGAATTTGAAGAACTCTGTGATTTTGTGAGGGATGCGGAATTTGAGCGGCTCGGAGTCTTTCAGTATTCGCCCGGAGATGACGAGGCGGCAAAATTTGCTGATCCGGTTCCTCTTAAGGTTCGAGAGATGCGACGCCATGTTTTGATGACTCTTCAACAGACGATCGCGTTCAAGAAGAATGAATCGCTGGTCGGAAGTTCTTTTGAGGTTTTGGCGGATGAACAGGATCCGTCCTCCGGTGAAGTTTTTGGAAGGGCGTATTTTGACGCTCCGGAAGTTGACGGAAGAGTGATTCTTTCCGGCGCGGGTAGTCCGGTTCGTATCGGGGAATTTTACAGGGTCCGGATTACGGGGACCCGTGATTACGATTTGATGGGGGAGGTGACCTGACATGATGCTGAGTCCGAATGCCTTGACGCTGATCCGTGTTTTTCTTTCTCCGTTTGTCTGCGCGCTTGCGTTACAGCCGTCGTTTGAGAGCCGTGTGGCGGCTTTTGTGCTTTTTACTTTTGCCGCATTGACGGATTTATGGGACGGGTATGTCGCCCGGAAACAGAAACTGGAATCCAATTTCGGGAAAATTCTGGATCCGATTGCCGACAAAGTGCTGGTGCTCTCCGCGATGGTGACGTTCAGCGCCCTCAGGCTCTATCCGTTTTGGCTTCTCGCGCCTATTCTGATCCGGGAAATCTTTCTGACCTGTGTCCGCCTGAAGTTCTTGAAGCAGGGAACGGTTCTTGCCGCCCGCCGCGAAGGGAAATTGAAGACAAACGTCCAGATTGTCTCGCTGATTTTTACTTACGTGTATCTGATGCTTCGCGATTATGGAGGGTCTTCGGAGCTAATCGAGCTGTTTTTTCTGCTGAATTATTTCATGCTCGGGGTTGCCCTCTTTTTCACGCTCTATTCGGGATATCGCTTTTTCGTCGATAATCAGATCCGTCTCGATTGGGCAGAGACGCTGGCGACGGTATTTTACGTGGGCTATCTTCCCCGGATGCCGGGAACGTACGGAAGTCTTTTCGCGCTTTTGTTCCTTCTCTTTTTCCCTGAAAATCCCGGGTTCTATCTTCTGATTGAGGTTCCGGTGCTTGCGTTGGGACTCTGGAGCTCGGGCGCGTATGTAAAAAAAAGGGGCAGTCACGATCCCTCGGAAGTCGTGATCGACGAAGTCGCGGGGATGATGATCACGTTTTTTGCCGTCCCCAAAAGCGCTTTGACTCTGGCGGCAGGTTTTATTCTGTTCCGGTTGTTTGACGTCCTGAAGCCTCCGCCGATCCGGCGAATCGAAAAATTGCCCGGCGGGGCGGGGATCGTTCTGGATGATGTGGCCGCCGGCATTTATTCCAACCTGATTTTGCTTGCGTTGACGTATTTAACGGCCTTTTTTCGATGATTCCGATTCACACCGGCATTTTGATCTTGGGTTCAGAAGTTCTCTCGGGGGCGGTGTGTGAAAAAAACGCCCCGTTCCTTTTGGGAAAGTTTCAAGATCTCGGGATGCCGGTCAGGACGCAAATTGTCGCGGGAGACTCGCGGGAGGAAATTTTGGAAGCCCTTTCTTTTCTCTGCCGGACTTGCGACCTGGTTGTGATGACCGGCGGGCTTGGGCCGACCTTTGACGATTTAACGAGGTCCTGTCTTGCGGAATTCTCGGGATTCCCTTTGCGTTTTCGCGCGCGGGAGTTTGAGCGCGTGAAAGGCCGCTACGCGGGAAGACGAAAGTTTCTTCCGGCGCTTCGCGCGGAAATGTGTTTTCCGGAGGGTGCGATGGTTTTTGCGAATGATTGGGGGATGGCGCCCGGTTTTGGCGTGCGATGCTCCGGAAAATGGATTGTCGCGCTGCCCGGAGTTCCGGAAGAGGCAAGGGCTATTTTTGAACGGAAGGTGATCCCGTTTTTGAAAAAAGTTTTCCGGATTTCCGCACTGCCTGGATTGCTGACGGTCAAAGTGCTGGGACTGACTGAACTTGAAATCCTGGCGAAGCTGGGGAAAGATTTTCCGCCCCGAAACCCTCTGATCTCATGCGGAATTTATCCCGGGGGAGGGGAAGTGCATCTCAGGATGAGAATACACGGCGAAAACCGCCAAGGGATTTTACGCGAGGTGAATCGGTGGAAAAAGTTTTTCAAGACAAGGCTGAAGACTTTTCTTGCCGATTTCAGCGATCGTCCGTTTGAAGAATTACTGATTTGCCGGCTGAAGGGCGCGAGAAAAACTCTTGCGGCTTGCGAGAGCGTGACCGGAGGGTGGATATCGAAACGGTTAACCGATATCCCGGGCGCCTCCGGGGCGTTTCGCGGAAGTTTGGTGACGTACACGGATTTTGCCAAACGGTCCGCGGCCGGAGTGGATCGTGAAACGCTCCTTCGCCACGGCGCCGTCTCGGGGCCGGTTGCCGCCCGGATGGCAGAATCGGCACGGGTGAAATTTTCCTCAGATTGGGGACTCGGCATTACGGGGCTTGCGGGGCCGTCGTCTGCCGGCTCCGGTCATCCGGTTGGGACGGTTTTCATTGCCGTTGCCGGGCGCCGGAAGACGGAAGTTAAGAAGTTTTGTTTTAAGGGAGTGAGGGAGAAAGTCCGCTTGAGGGCTTCTCAGGAGGCATTGAGAATGGTATGGGAGGCGCTGGGGCATGGAAAAAATCAGGGCGTTTCTTGCGGCTGATTTCGGGGTTTTTTATCAACAGGAGCTTGAGTGTCTCATCCGTTCTCTCCGCCGTAAAATTCCGCAGGTGCGTTGGGCTGCTCCCGGAAAAGTGCATTTAACGATTCATTTCTTCGGAGAGATCGATCCGGAGCGCATGACTTCCGCGGAAGCCGGTATCCGGCGCGGGCTGAAAGGTTTTTTGCCGATGGATTTTTCCCTCAAGGGATTCGGGGCGTTTCCTTCAATGCGCGCACCCCGTGTTTTCTGGGTGGGATTGGAAGGGGGAAATGAAGAACTGATCAGACTGAAACAGTCGGTGGACCGGGAATTGGACGCGGAAGGGTTTTTGATTGAACAGCGGGCGTTTAGACCGCATTTGACGATTGGCCGCGCCAGGGGCCGCACGGTTACCGGTACGATTCCGGAACCGGTTTTTTCGTTTTCGGTTCCCAGAAAAATCCGGATGCAGGAGTTGATTCTTTATCGAAGTGATTTGTCCCGCGACGGGGCCTCGCATACCCCGCTTTACGTTTTCAAGATTGGGACGGAATGAGGATGGCCGCGGACCGGAAATTGCTGCTCAGGATTTATGGAACCCTCCGGAAAAAATTCGGATTTCTGGATTGGTGGCCCGGAGACAGCCGTTTTGAAGTGATTGTCGGAGCTATTCTGACTCAGAATACGGCCTGGAAGAATGTCGAGAAGGCGATTTTGAATTTGAAGCAGGCAAAAGAGCTTTTCCCGAAGGCGATGCTTCGCATGCCCGCGCCGGTTCTTGCGAAGAGAATCCGTCCCGCCGGTTATTACAATGTGAAATCCCGCCGCCTGAAATATTTTCTCGGATTTCTTTTTCGCGAATATCACGGGAGCCTGAGCCGGATGTTTGCCGGGGATGGGCCGATTTTGCGGGAAAAACTTCTCGGGGTAAACGGAATCGGTCCCGAAACCGCGGATTCAATTCTTTTGTATGCGGGGGAAAAACCTTTCTTTGTAGTTGATGCCTATACGAAAAGGATTTTCTCCCGGCACGGTTTTGTGGGGGAGTCGGACGATTATGGAGCCGTCCAAGAATTTTTCATGTCCCGTCTACCGCGAAAGGTCCGCCTCTTTAACGATTATCACGCCCAAATTGTTAATCTGGGGAAATTTTTCTGCAAGCGCACGAAACCGTTGTGCGAGTCCTGTCCCCTGGCGTTTCTTTTTAAGGGTAAGAAACTCGAGTCTTAGCCGGAGAAGAGTCTGAGAAAAATAATCTCCCGTCGCTTCGGCCTATTATTGACTTAACCGGGAATCTTCTTGACTAAGCCTTCGTTCTATTTAAGAAAAACTCTTCAAAGACTCAGTTATTTGCATATTGAACCGATAAATAATAGTAAAATGAAAGAGTAAAAATTTTTTGCATAATTTAATGGCAATCACATTCTCATGTAGTATAATTTTGATTAATCGTTTTAGTCTTATTTTGTAATCTTATTAATTTGCAATAGGCTTGGAGTTGAAAAAATATAAAAAGGAGGTAATCGATTGTGCCGTCACAGCAGATCAGGAAAAAACTCGGTGAAATACTGGTCGATCAGGGAGTCTTGAAGCAATCGGATATTGAGAAGGCTTTGGAGATACAGAAACAGGAAGGAGGCCTGATCGGAGAAATTTTTATCCGGCATAAAATGGTGACGGAGGAAGATATCGTCATCGCCCTTGCGACGCAATTTCATTATCCTTATCTGCCGGTCGAGAATTTTTCAATCAATCCCGAGGCGATCAAGATGGTCCCGTCGCAGTGGGCGTGCCGGTACCGTTTTGTTCCGGTGGATAAAATCGCGAATTTCTTGACCGTGGTGATGGCGGATCCTTCCGACGAAGAAGCGGTTCGTCAGATTGAGCAGGTGACCGGATGTCGGGTTCAGGCGTTTCTCGGGACGGTGACCGAGATTGAGAACGCGATCCGTAGACAATATAAAATTTCACCGGATCAGGTGCAGGTCGGAAAAGATGAAAAGGTCAAGCTGACGCTCCGGAATGTGTCGGCGTATAACCCCGGGAAAGACAAGGAGTCTTGAAGTTTTTTTTGATTATTGCGTGACGGGATCGGAGAGGTGAAACCGCGATGCTCGATGATATTCAGGAAGGACAGTGTCTGGCCAGGCTGGTTGAGCGCGGTCTTTTGACCGAAGATCAACGCGCGGAGGTTCTCGGGGAGCAAAAAAAATCCGGTTCGAAACTTGCCGAGGTCTTGCTCAGAAAAAAAATGATTTCCGAGCGGGATCTCACTATTTTTTTTAGCCAGGAATTCGGGGTTCCCGTGATGAATCCCCTGACTTTCGTGATTTCCAAGGAAATTCTCAGTCTGGTGCCGCAGCATATCGTGAAGCGTTATCAAATCGTTCCCGTCTCCTGCCTCGACCGGTCGCTGACGATCGCCACGGCCAATCCGATCGATTTGATGATGCTGGACGATCTCGCGGCGCTCACGGGCTACAAGATCAAAGCGGTTCTTGCGATGCCGAGTCTTTTGAGCCAGGCAATCGAGAAATTTTACGGGGATCAGTCTTCCGCTCAGGAGAAAACCATGGATGCGTCTCTTGAGGAAATCCTCGGAGCGGTGGATAAGGACCCCTCCAGCGTTAAAACCTCCCGGCACATGGAGGCCCACGATTTGGCCCGTGAAGCGGAGTCGAATCCCACGATCCGGATTACCAATCTTCTCCTGGTCGAGTCTGTCATCCGGAGGGCCAGCGATTTGTTTATTGAGCCGTGGGAGAAACACCTCAGGGCCCGGTGCCGCGTGGACGGTGTTCTGGAAGAGGTCAAGACGCTGCCTGCGGCGATGGGGCAGGGGATCACTTCGCGCATCAAGGTGATGTCCAATCTGGATATTGCCGAGCGGAGAATCCCGCAGGACGGGCGGTTCAAGGCGCGCATTCAGAACCGTGAAATTGATTTTCGCGTCTCGATCATTCCGACGCATTTCGGGGAGAAGACCTGCATCCGTTTGCTGGATACCAAATCCCAGGCTCACGGGCTGGACACGCTTGGCTTTTCCGACGATGAACTTGAAAAATTACGGCTCTCGGCGCTGAAACCTCACGGAATGATTTTGGTGACGGGACCGACCGGGAGCGGGAAGACGACGACTCTGTATTCCGTTCTGAATCTTCTGCATACTCCCGAGAAGAACATCACGACGGTTGAAGATCCCGTGGAATATCAGGTTGCCGGGATCAACCAGGTGAATGTCAAGGAGGGAATCGGGCTTACGTTCGCCGCGTCTTTGCGCTCGATTTTGCGACAGGATCCGAATGTGGTGATGATTGGGGAAATCCGGGATTTGGAGACGATGGACATCGCGATCAAGGCGGCGTTGACGGGGCATCTGGTTTTGAGCACTCTGCACACGAACGACGCGGCAAGTTCCGTGATTCGCATGGTCAACATGGGAATTGAGCCGTTCCTGATCGCTTCTTCGGTGATTTTAGTGACCGGACAGCGGTTGGTGCGGCGATTGTGCCTGAATTGCAAAGAGCCGTTTGATGCGCCGGAGGAAATCCGCCGGCTGATCGGTCTCCCCCCTCATGAGAAAAAGCGGATCTACAAATCGGTGGGGTGTTCGTCCTGCCGGAACACAGGTTTTTCGGGTCGCAGGGTGATTACGGAAGTTTTGCAGTTGAGCCCCAAGGTGCGGGAGCTGATTTTGAAACGCGCCACGGCGGATGAAATCAAGAATCAGGCGCGGCTGGAAGGGATGACGACTTTGCGGGAGAGCGGTTTCCGGAAAGTGGTCGACGGGGAAACGACGGTGGAAGAGGTCTTGAGAATTACGATGGCGGACGAGGCTCTGAAACATGCTGAATAAAGATGCGCTGGTCGAAATCCTTCAGAAATCCAAAAAAGTTTCCGCCGCCGACCTTGAGAAAGCTCTGGAAATTCACCGGGAAAAAGGCGGAAATCTTTCGGACCTTTTGATCCAGCAGGGGCTGGTCTCGGAACCGGAACTGGTCATGATTATCAGCGAGGAATTGCAGGTGCCGGTGCTGAATTTGTCCGCGATCAAATTAGATCCCGAGATTCTGCGTCTGGTGCCCAAAAAAACGGCGGAACATTACCGGGTAGTTCCGATTTCGAAGATCGGGTCGATTCTGACAATCGCGATGTGCGATCCTCTGAATATTTTCGCTCTGGACGGGCTTCGGGAGCAAACGGGGTGTTCGCTCCGCCCCGTTCTGACGACCGAGAAAGAGATGGAAAAAGCCCTTGAGAAATACAGCAGCGGTTCATTTCAGATCGACGAAATTCTCGCGGCTCCTCCCACGGAGGGGTCAATTGAGCTTATTCAGGCCAAGGAAGACGCGGAGAGCGTTGAGGGACAGCAGATCGATCATGATGATGCTCCCGTCATCAAACTGATGAGCCTTCTGATTGAGCAGGCGTTGAAGCGCCGCGCTTCGGATATTCATATTGAAATGTACGAGACGGATCTCCGGGTTCGTTACCGGATCGACGGGCTTCTGCACGAGGCATTCCATCCCCCGCGAAAAATGCACGGAGCGCTCATGAGCCGTCTCAAGATTATGTCGAATCTTGATATCACGGAAAAGCGGATTCCCCAGGACGGGCGTTTCCGCGCGGAAGTCCGCGGAAAGGAAATCGATTTCCGGGTTTCCATCCTTCCGATGCAATTCGGAGAGAAAGCCGTGCTTCGCGTTCTGGACCGGGCGAGTGTCCGCATCGGGGTCGAGAAGCTCGGATTCAATCCCGAGCCGCTGAAAAAATTCCAGGAGGCCAGCACGAAGCCTTACGGGATGATTCTGGTGACGGGGCCGACGGGAAGCGGGAAATCCACGACCCTGTACGCGATCTTGAACGGATTAAATACGCCGGGGCGGAATATCATGACGGTCGAGGACCCCGTCGAATATCAGATCGAAGGGATTTCTCAAACGCAGGTGCTTCCCGATGTGGGGCTTACGTTCGCGAACGGACTTCGCTCGATTCTCCGGCAGAGCCCGGACATTATTCTGGTCGGTGAAATTCGAGATACGGAAACGGCGGATATCGCCGTAAAAGCCGCATTGACGGGGCATTTGGTCCTGAGCACGCTTCACACGAATAGCGCTTCCGGAGCGTTTACCCGGTTGATTGACATGGGAGTTGAACCCTTTCTGGTGGCTTCTTCTCTAATTTTGGTGACGGCGCAGAGACTTGCCCGGAAAATTTGCGACCGGTGCAAAGTCCCGGCAGAGATTACCGAGGATGTTTTCAAGCGTCTTAAAATGTCTCCCAAAGACATAGAAGGAATTACCGCGTATTGCGGAAAAGGGTGCCCCGCATGCAATCAGACCGGCTATTACGGAAGAATCGGGATTCTTGAAAGTTTGTGGGTGGATGATACGATAAGGAATTTGGTTCTTGCCCGCGCGTCCAGTGACCGGATTCAGGAGCGGGCGCTGGAGATGGGGATGCGGACCCTTTTTCAGGACGCAATGGAGCATTTTAAGAAGGGGAATACGACCTTGGAAGAAGTGTTAAGAATTACGGCGGCCGCAAGCTGACGAGGCATTCAATCGATAAGGATTAACAACGTTTGAAGTCGGTTTTCCGCGAGCGGGACCCGATTTCCAGGGAGGATGAGACCATGCCACTTTTTGAATATCAGGTTCGTGACAAAAGCGGGAAGGATCTTACGGCAACCAAAGAAGCTATGGACATGAACACCCTTGTGTCCGAGCTGAAACGCCAGGATTACATTGTCATCAGCATTAAAGAGACCAAGGGAAAACATGTCCGGCAGCAGAAACGGGGAAGAGCCAAGAAGGTCAAGCTGGACGATTTGGTGGTGTTTTCGAGGCAGATGGCGACGATGGTGGAAGCGGGAATTCCCCTGGTCCAGACCCTGGATATTTTGTCCGATCAAACGGAAAATTTTTCGTTTCAGGAAATTATAAAGAAAGTCAAAGTGGATGTGGAAAGCGGAAAAAGCCTGTCGGAAGCCATGACGACGTATAAAAAGATCTTTTCGCATCTTTTCGTGAGCATGGTCAAAGCGGGAGAATCCGCGGGCGCGCTGGACGAGATTCTGGACCGTCTGGCGACTTATCTTGAAAAGATGGGCAATCTTCAAAAAAAAATCCGGGCCGCGATGGTTTACCCGATTTCCGTGATCAGCATCGCGCTGATTATCACCACGCTGATGCTGACGTTTATTGTTCCGAAATTCGCCGAAATCTACAGCTCGTTGAATGCGAAGCTTCCCGTGATGACCCAGATGCTGATTGATTTCAGCTACATTCTGAAATCCCAGTTGATTTGGGTATTGGCGGGGCTTGCGGCCGTGATTTTTGCCATACGCCTTGCGATCAACACTCCCCAGGGCCGTTTTTTGTGGGACCGCCTTTTGCTGAGGCTTCCCGTTTTCGGAGTGCTTCTGCTTAAATCTTCCGTAAGCAAATTCGCGCGAACGCTGTCGACGTTGTCAAAAAGCGGTGTTCCCATCCTCAACGCGCTTGAGATTGTGGGAAGCACGGCGGGCAATAAAGTCATTGAACAGGCGGTGCTGAACGCCCGGAATTCCATTCGCGAAGGAGAAGGCATTTCGGGCCCGCTTGAAGCCAGCGGGATTTTTCCGCCCATGGTGACGCGTATGATTTCCGTCGGCGAAGAGACGGGAGAGTTGGAGGAAATGCTCGCGAAGATCGCCGATTTTTACGAAAGCCAGGTCGATACGGCGGTGGAAGGGTTAAGCTCTCTTTTGGAGCCCATCATCATTGCTTTCTTGGGTATCGTGATCGGGGGAATTGTGATTGCGATGTTTTTGCCGATTCTCAATCTCGTTCAGGCGATTAAAACGTAAAAAGAACAGACCCTGACAAGACGCATGTAAAAAACGCAGCGTCTCGGAAAATCAAGTTCCGGGAGCCGAGGCCATTTGTGAAGAAAACGGGGGATTTTTTAACGGCATGACCATTTCTGTCCTGGCGACAAAATTACGAAAAGTCATTTTGCTTCGGCTTTTTATGATTGCGTTTTTTTTGACGGCCGGAGTGGTTTTTTTTGATATCCCGCCTTTTGTTTCTTATGGAATCCCGACGTTTTTTCTTGCGCTGAGCCTCGTCTATTTGCTATGGGCGGTGACGCAGCGAGCCCTTACGGTCCTGGCATATGTTCAAATTTTTTTCGATCTGGCCGCTATCAGTATTCTGGTTTATTACACCGGTAGTGTGGACAGCGTTCTTGCCACGCTCTACGCCCTGGTGATTATGGGAGCCGGGTCTCTTCTCCTTCCGAAGGCGGCCATGGCGGTCGCCGTGATGAGCTGTCTTTTCTTTTCCGGAACGGTGCTTCTCAAATTTTCGGGTTTTTGTTCCTCCGAATCCGTCCTGTTTTTTGTCAGTCCGAACTACTGGTATGTGGGGTACATGCTGAATCTCTGGAATATTGTCTTCCTTCTGACCGGGTATCTGACGGCACGGCTGGTCCGGACCATCGGACGGATGGAGAAGGAAGTGACGTTGAGCCGGAGTTTTTCCCTGTTGGGTGAAATGACGACGCATCTTGCGCATGAAATTAAAAATCCTCTGATGAGCATCTCCGGCTCAATTGAACTCCTGTCCGAAGAGTTGGGAGCGAAACTGTCCGGTGACCAGGTGAAGCTGATGGATGCGATTGTCCAGGAATCCCAGCGGCTCAAGGAATTGCTTGATGAAGTTTTGGTCTATGCGAAACCTGAAGCCTTGCAGATTTCCAAGGTTGACCTCTCCCGCCTTTTGGATGAAGCTTTTGTGCTTTTGGAAGCGAGGCTGCAAAGCCGGAGAGGGATTTCGGTCGAATATTTGTACCGGGAAAAGCGGCGGGGAGCTTTTGCCCTGGCGGACGCGAATCGCCTCAAGCAGGTTTGCCTCAATCTGATCGTAAACGCGCTTGAAGCGATGCCCGGAGGGGGAGTGCTCAGGGTGAATCTTGAAAAGCGGCGCGGGCAGTTCCGGATTATTATTGAAGATACGGGGATCGGGATGGACCGGGATTTTATTAAAAATCTTTTCGTGCCGTTTAAATCGTCCAAGACCGGTGGGACGGGGATGGGGCTTGCCATTGCGCACAAGATCATTCATGCTCACGGCGGACGGATTCAGGTGAAAAGCAGGCGCGGACAGGGAACCCGGTTTACGGTTTGCCTGCCTTCGGCATAGAACGGAAAGGGAGAAGGAAATGAGCGCGCATCGAATTCTGGTGATTGACGACGAAGCCAACATCCTGCAGGTTCTGAAGCGGGCGCTGGAGAAGAAGGGGTTTGAGATCCTTGCGTTTTCGAATGGAGAGGAAGCTCTTCAGGCTTTGGACCGGTTTCGTCCGGCATTGGTTTTGAGCGATATTGTTTTGCCGGGGCTGGACGGGATCGGGATTCTGAAGAGGGTCAAGGCCTTTGATCCTGAAATCAATGTACTGCTTATTACCGCGCACGCGTCTCTTGAAACGGCAATTTCCGCCATGCGCGAAGGAGCCAGCGATTACCTGATCAAGCCGTTCAAGATCGCGGAACTGTCCTCGGCGGTTCAGAAAGCGCTTTCATCGAAGCGCCTTTTATTCCGGGACGCGAAAGAAGATTGCACGAAACGGTACGAATTGAAATCCCTGATCGGCGTGTCGGACAAGATTGCGCAGGTCCGTTCCCTGATTTCCCGCGTCGCGCCGACCGACAGCACGGTTATGATCACCGGAGAAAGCGGGACGGGCAAGGAGTTGGTGGCCCGATTGATTCATTGTCATTCGGCAAGAAGCGGGAAGCCGTTTGTCAGCATTAACTGCGCGGCGCTTCCCGAGACGCTTTTGGAGAGCGAACTGTTTGGGTATGAGAAGGGGTCGTTTACGGGCGCCGTCGCCAGTAAGGCCGGATTACTGGAGCTTGCCGAGCAGGGGACGTTCTTTTTTGACGAAATCGGGGAAATCCCTCCGTCCACGCAGGCGAAACTTCTTCGGGTGATTCAGGAAAAGGAATTGCGCCACGTCGGCGGGCTTCGGGATATTCAAGTGGATATCCGGATTGTCGCGGCGACCAGCCGGAATCTTGCGCATGAAGTCGAGGCAAAACGTTTCCGGGAGGATTTGTTTTACCGTCTGAATGTGGTCCCCGTGCATATGCCCGCGCTCAGGGAACGGAGGGAGGATGTCCCGCTGTTTCTGGATTTTTTTATTTCGCGCTTTTCTGAAAGATGCGGCAGGAAGATCCGGTTCGGGGAGGACGCCGCGGCATTTCTTAAAGAGGCTTACGAATGGCCCGGAAATGTCCGGGAGCTTGAGAACTTGGCGGAGCGGGTTGCGATGCTGGCCGAAGGAAATGAAATCTCGCGCAAAGAACTTTCCCGCTGGATCGATTCGGCGCAGGCGACTGATTCGGGCGTGCCGTCCCCGGGCGGAGAGCCCTGCGTGCCGCAGGATTTGAGAAGCAGGACAGAAGCTTTTGAAAAAAGACTGATTGAGGACGCAATCCGCGAGACCGGCGGGAAAAAATTCCGTGCCGCCAGAATATTGAAAATATCCCGTCAGAATCTTCAGTATAAAATGAAAAAATACGGATTGGACGGCTGAGAGCCATGAATCCGCGTTTTAAAGCCTTCGCGGTCCTGGGCCCTTTTTTTGCCGCCCTTCTTCTTTACCTTCCCGCGCTGAAATTCGGTTTTATCCACTGGGACGCGCCGTCTCCGGTTTCTCAAATTTTTATGATCCGCCGTCTTGCCTGGGACTCGCTGTCCGGAATGGTTTCCTTTTTTCAGCCGGGAAGCTTCTCCCCCGTCGCATGGCTTGCGTTCGCGCTTGAGTACCGTTGTTTCGGATTTAGTCCGGCAGGATATCATTTTGCCGGTATTTTTCTTCACGCGCTGAATGGGGCGCTGGCCGTTATTTTTCTGATGCGGCTCCGGCAATCCGCTTGGGTTGCGTTACTGGCCGGAGTTTTCTTTGCCGTTCATCCCCTTCAGGTTGAATCGGTTGTCTGGATCAGCTCTCAAAAAACACTGCTTTTGGCGGTGTTTTCATTTCTTTCTCTTTTGGGATACGCCGATTTTCTTGAAACGGGGAACAGGCGCGGCTATGTCCGGAGTTTCTTTTTTTATCTTTTGGCGGCCATGTCGAACGCGACGGCGGTGGCATTGCCTTTGGTCCTGATTTTTCTGCACTATTATTTTCGGGATGCTTTTCGCAAACGCGCGGCATTGACGATCCCGTTTTTTTGTGTCGCATTCGCAAGAGGCGCTTTAATCTTTTTATCTTGCCGGCCGGAGGGAGGCATCGTTCCGCTGAATGCCGAAGTTCTTGCCGGATGGGCGTTGACTCCGCTGTGGGCCATCGCAGTTTGCGCGAAGGAGGTTTTCGTTCCCGCCCGCCTCGAAATTTATGCTTCGCTGAAAAATATGAGTTGGGGGAATCCCGGATATCTGATTCCCTCATTACTCTCAATACTGGCGTTGCCGGTATGTTTGTTGGCGGGGAAGCGCCATAAAATATTAATGGCCATGACTGCCTGGTATGTGGCTTGGCTTCTTCCTGCCGTTTTGATGCATCTTTGGGATTCTCCGATTGCCGCCCGTTATTTGTATCTGCCGATTTTGGGCCCTCTTGCTCTTGCGGCCGGCGCGGTTTCCGAGCTCAGCGGACGAACCCGCAATGTGTTGATTAGGACGGGAGTTGCCGCCGGGGTGATTTTTTTTGTCGCGGTTTCCTGTCTCTCGACGACCCGGGAAATGGCCCGATGGCGGGATTCCAAAACGCTTTGGGCGGCGGAAATCGAAAGGCACCCGTTGAACGGAAGAGCCTATGCCGAGTTCGGAAGCGTTTACTTTGAAGAAGGAAATATTGAACAGGCCGTGAAGCTTTTGTCCAAGGCGGTTTCTCTGGATCCGGACGAGCCGGTATTTTCAAATAATCTTGCGGCGGCTTATCGGGCTCGGAAAGATTATGTGAAAGCGCGTGAGCTCGCCCTTCGCTTTTTGGAAAAAAATCCGCGTGACGCGCGGCTCCTGATTCAGCTCGGCATGATTGAATCGGAAAATAATTCCGCGAAGTCCGAAGATTATTTCAGTCAGGCGATCCGGGCGGATCCGGAAAACCCTTTAGCGTGGCATGCGAAAGGCTGTTTCTATCTTGATAAGCTTGAGAAACCCGCTGAGGCGTATCCCTTCTTTCTGGAAAGTGTCAGGATCGATCCGTATCAGCCGGATTTTCTCATTGCGATCGCGGCCTGCTCGTCACGGGGCGGGTTTTATGATCAGGCGATTTCTTCTCTTCGCCTTGCGGTGGAACTTGAGCCGAAATCGGTTGTGGCCTGGTACAATCTTGGACAATTGCTGAGACTTTCGGGGGATGAGGAGTCTGCCCGGAAAGCGCTTGAAGAAGCTTTTAAGGCCGATTCCGTTTCAGGGAGAGGAGGGGGGAGAGCGGACTCCTATACGATCGGGTTTCAAAGGGACTAAGAGCATCTAACAAAATGAATGCCTGCTGCAAACTCATATTCCTTCGAGCTTCGTCGTTGCAGCCATCAAAAAGTGCTCAACGTACCGCATCGGGTACGTTTCCGCACTTTTCGCCGTCTGCGCCTTGAATCTCTTCGGACTATGAGTTTTCGCAACGTCCTTTATTTTGTTAGACACTCTAAGAGGAAGATTAAATCGCGGACAGGTAAATCAAAACTTTTTTGATGGAAATTGCTAAAGTCTTGGCGCGAATGTCCGTAAAAAAACTATGACGTTTTTTCGATTGAGTAGCAATGTCTTTACGGCTTCTTTGTCCGGTGAATGAAGGGAATCCTCTAACTCCTTATTTGATAAGGGGCTGTATTTCCAGAAAGGTTTGGCATGGTTTATGTATCATCTAGGGCACAGTGTTAATATAAAAGGAGGTAACTAAAATGTTTATCTGGATAAATCGAAAAGGCTTCACGCTCGTGGAAGTCATGATCGTTGTCGCGATTATCGGACTTCTCGCGGCGATCGCGATTCCTAACTTGATTCGCGCTCGTATCAACGCCAATGAAGGTGCGGCGAAAGGTGTTCTGCATACCATTTCATCGGGGATGGAGAGTTGCCGCGCTGTTCAGGTTCCGCCCGCCTATTGCAACCAGGCGACGTTAACGGCGGCTCCTGCGTATGTTGACGCGACTGTTTTTGCTGCTGCCGGAAGACAGGGGTATGTCTTCGCCATCGCAAATAACGCGGCGAATACGTATCTGGCAACGGCCGTTCCGCAAACTGCCAACGTTACCGGAGTGAACAGCTATTGTATCGCTCACGACGGTGTATTGAGGCAGGGAATTGCTTGTCCCGCGGGTGCGGTTGTTGAATAAGTTCTGAAGAAAGTTTTGACTGCCCCCGGTTCCTTCGTGAGAAGGGCCGGGGGCTTCTCTATCGGGTGCTTTTATGACACTATTCAAAAAACAAAAAGGTTTTACACTGATTGAGATCATGATTGTGGTCGCGATCGTGGGTTTGTTGGCGGCCCTGGTTTCTTCCAGTGTGCTTCACGCTCGAATTTCCGCGAATGAAAATTCTGTCAAGCAATCATTGCGGGCGATTACGAGCGCTTGCGAAACTTTCCGTACGTCTCAACCTATGCCTCAAACCTATCCGGCTGATTTAAACACCTTGGGAGGCGCGGTCCCTCCATATATTGACGCCGTTCTTGCCGCAGGGACCCGATACGGCTATTTCTTTGTTCTGGCCGGCGCCCAGAATACCTATACGGTTACGGCAACTCCGGTTGATGCTTTTTCGGGAACGCATATTTATTTTACCGATCAAACCGGGGTGATTCGGGAAGGCGGGGCGGGAGGCGAACCGGTCGCTTGATTTCAACGCAGGTCCTGTTTTTGACGCCTGCGCCTCGAATCTCTTTGGACTATGAGTTTTCGTTACGTCCTTTATTTTGCTAGGCGCTTTAAGTCGTCAAATTATCTTTATTTAGGCGTTAGTGGCCGCTCCTTGTATTTAACCTGTTGATGGGGCATACTTTAATTGAGGTTAAAAGAATCGCTCTTACATAGAACGAAAACCTGCAAGAGCGCAGGTCCGCCGCGCGTTGTGGCGGAGGCAAACTATTTGAAAAAATAGGACGCAAAGCTACGGGCCTAAATTTCGACTCTACGGCAGGGAAAGAGTCGGAGCAAGGTCGCCGGGTTGCCGAAACGGAAAACAGTTGAGGTGTGGCCTATGATTTTAAATAGGCCATTTTTTTTGTTCGGAGGAACCGGAAATGAAAAGAAAATGCCGTGAAGGATTCACGCTGGTGGAAATATTGATCGCGCTTGCGATCACGGTGCCGGTTCTTTTCGGGATTATCGTTTCGATTTTGCACATGTACCGGACGAATGAAATTTCACATGAAGTGATCACCGCTCTTCAGGACGCGCACGCGGTGATTGAGCAGATCCGGAACACGAGCCGATCGGGGGTGAACGCGGTGACCGCGCAATTTCCGAACGGCGCGGCGGTCGCGGGATTTAATAATTTGACGAATGAACAGGTCGTCGTGACGTATGCGAATGCCGCAGCCGATCCTCTGGCGGTGACGGTCACGACAACCTGGAGGAATCGGAACCGGGTGGTCTCGCGCGGGCTTCGGACGCGGGTCACCCAGAGGTGAGATGATGGCGGAACCGGTGAAAGGAAAAGGCTTTTTTAAAAGTGCGACTGGCTTTACGCTGCCAGAAGCCTTGACCGGGATCGCTCTTACGGGATTGCTGGGCGTTTTAACGATGGAATGTTTTTTCGCGGGCAGCCGGGTTTGCGACACGACGGCGACCTATTCACGCCTTTCGTCTGACGCGCGGATGGGAATGGACCGGATGACGCGGGAGCTCAGGAATTCGAGCGCGGACCAGATTCTTTCTCCTCAGGTGAATGCTTCTTCGAATGTCCTTCAATTTCGTATCCCTACGAATATTTCTTCAGCCGGAAGAATCACCTGGTCGAGCACGATTGAGTACCGAGTCGGAGGCTCCCAGGGGAATCAGCTCCTTCGACGCGATACTGGAACCGGTCAGATTAATTTAATTTCAAATCGGGTTAACAATGTGCAATTTCTTTTGAGCGGGGATCCGCCGGTGTTGCAGATTATCCTGAATTGCCGGGCGATGACGGCGGACGGAAGCACCAATGTTCCTTCCGTGTTGACCGGGATGGTCCAATTTAGAAATCCGGCTGAGGACGGTGGAGGGGGAGATTATTACGATGGGGGCGACGCTTATGGCGGTGAGGATTATTACGGGGATTACTATGGGGATGCCTATGGCGGCGAGGACTATTACGGCGATTCGTACGGCGAGACGGATCCCTATTACGGAGATTATTACGGTAACGGAGAACCTGAGTCTCCACCGGAAACCTGGTATTACATGGAGTATTACGGAGATATTCCCGCCCCGGAGCCCGTACCGATTGATTATTACGGATACTACGGGGATCCCGCGCCGGAGCCTGAACCGATTATCGACTATTACGGATACTATGGAGATCCCGCGCCGGAACCTGAACCGGTTGTTGAGTATTACGGATACTACGGAGATCCGCTGAATTGGCCAACCGGATAGCCGGTTACGGACGGCTGCGGAGAGGCGTCTTTTTGAAAAGGGTTGAATTGAAGTAGTTTCCAGAGGGGCGAAATGAACAGACGCGCGAATGAGAAAAAAGCCGAGAATTTGATGCGCAATGAAAAGGGAAGCGCTTTGGTGATTTCCCTTTGTTTGATTGCCACAATGGGCACCTTATCCATCGCGCTTTTGCAGGCGAGCCTGGGCGAAATGCGATCGACCGAACGTTTTGAACAGAGGTTGACCGCGTTTCATCTCGCGGACGGCGCAGTTGATGATGCCATTGTGGCATTGCGGGAGAACCGGAATTATGCGGGCGCACCTCTGACGCCGGACGGTTTGGGGACTTACCGTTCCGTCGTGACTCAGGTCGCGGGCAGGGCCAATACCTACACGATTCAAACAGCGGGTTCTTTTGGGTTGAGTCAGGCTGCTCCGGGATATGTGGAGCAGCGCATTTCCGCGGTCGTGAATTTCACGCTCGAGTCGCCTTTCAAGTATGCCGCGTTTTCAACGGGCCCGACAAAACTTTCGGGGCAGGCCCAGATTGACAGCTTTGATTCCACGAAAGGTTTTTTTATGGCACTTCCCGATCACGGTTCAGACGGGGATATCGGCTCCAACAGTACGGATTACGGGGCTATTACGTTGCGCGAGAATACCTACGTGCATGGTTCCGCTTTGTTGCGGGAGGTTGAGGATCTTGATCTCCCTCATGGTCCGGTTCTGGAAGAAGGGGTCCGGCCTTTGTCCGCGCCGGAGGATTTTCCGGTGAAAGATCCGCCGGCGGGTCTTGAGGACTCCGGCGCTTTCTCCTATACCGCGCATGACGGGGGTCCGGCCTGGGAAGCTTCCGGGTTGACCATTACGACGCCGCAGTTTTTTGGAGGAGTGCCATGGGAAACGCCCGCTTCGAAGGATTATTTATTCAACAGTATAAAAATCAGCGGAAATAATCATGTCGTGATCAGTACCGTGCCGGCGACGCTTTATGTGGATGGAAATGTTCGTATCGACAGCGGACAGCTGAATCCCGCGGGTTTTATTCACGGCGCGGCCCCTCAGAGCGCGGATCTTGTGATTATCGTAAAGGACGGGGATGTGACGATTACGGGAGATTCGTGGATTGTGGGCGCGATTTACGCGCCGAATTCCCGGGTAAAGATTGACGGGCAGGCAACGGTTTTTGGTGCGGTGATTGCGAAAGAGCTGGACATCTCGGGTGGCGCGACATTGCATTATGACAAATCTCTCAAAGATGCGACGGTGAAATGTGGAACGCCGAAGGCAGAATTAGTGGCGTGGCAGGAGGAAGGCAGCTTCACGATGGGGGGAATCATTACGGATGAGGAAGGTTATGGGGATTATGGAGATGGATATTATGGCGGCCCCGACGAGACGGGAGGCTATGGGGATTACGGAGATGGCTATTATGGTGGTCCCGATGAGACGGGCGATCCCTATTATGGCTATTACGGAGATTCTCCTCCCTCTACCGATCCTGAGCCCGGCTATGATTATTACGGATATTATGGGACTCCTGAACCAACGCCGGAACCTTCTTATCCCTACTACGGGTATTATGGAATGCCGTGACGTTTTTAAATGTCCGCTAGCGCGATACAGAGCCGGCTGAGATAATGCTGAGCGCATTGCGCGGCGGAGAATTTATGGAAATGGATCCCGTATTTAGTTTCTTGGGGATTATGGAATAAGTTTTAATGTTGGGTATTTAAACGGATCGCTCTTGCATAGGACGAAAACCTGCGAAGAGCGCAGGGCCGCCGTGTATCATGGCGGAGGCAAACTATTTGAAAAGATAGGACGCAAAGCCACGGGCCTAAGCCTTTCGGAATTTCGAGTGAAAATCCGGAAGGGACGGTCGCCGGGTTACCGAAACGGATGAAGAAAAGGGCTCGGCCTATCTTTTCGGATAGGCCATTTTTTTGCCGAACATTTCGAGCTAGGGAAAGGAGAAACAGATGCGTCTCGCGGCTCTTGGAGATGTGCGAGAAAAAAAAGGCAGGGGCGGGGTCTGGCGTTGCCGCTCCGGGCTGACTTTGGTGGAGATTATGTTGAGTTTTGCGATATTGGTTCCCGTTCTTTTAATATCGTTGTTTGCTTTAACCTACGCGCAGCAGGCTTGTTTTGATTGCGGATTGACCTTGCAGGCGGCGAATGCCGCGCGTTCGACACTGGAAGCCGTGAAAGATACTCCGTTGACGCAAGTCCCTTTAATAAATACGAATGCGTTAGTGCCGGCCAATTTACCGAGTGGAGCGGTTACAATCGCGACAAATCCCGCGGTGATTGACGCCGCAACGCAGTTTGCGGTTGTGACCATCACCGTGTCCTGGCGTGAGACGGGAAACCGGCAGAGATCCTTGCAGGTGACAACCATTCGGAGCCGGTTTTAGGAGACTGGTTTATGAAAAATAAAAGAAAGAGAACGAACATCCCGAATCGCCGATGTGGCTTTACGCTGGTTGAAGTGATGTTTTCGCTTGCGATTTTATCGATTTTGATGCTTTCATTGTATTCGTTGCTTGCGATGGCGAATGTTATTTTTCGAACCAATGCGGCTTACTTTAGCTTGAATGATGATCTCATGCAGTCGCTTCGATACGTGGCAAGAGAACTTGGACAAACCAGCGGAGCGGGACGTTTTGTCGCCACGGCTGACGCGAATGGTAATAGCGTGATACGATTCCAGATTCCCGTTGATGTGAGCGGCGACGGGACCGGCGGAGTGATGGACGCGCAGCAAAAAGTGCAATGGGGCGCTTATGACTCGGAATGGGATGACCGGAACGGCCGCTTGGGGGCATGGATTGAATATGCAGTCAACGGAACGCAATTGGTTCGCCGTGTGCTGGATCCCAACTTGAATGCGATTGCCGGAACGGACCGGGTTGTTCTCAAAAGAATCGACAGAGATCCGGCGCATGCGGGGCCGTCATTTAGCGTGACGACTCCCATGGGAGAGCCGGACATTCGGGATATTGCCGTCCGCCTTCAGTCGAGTGATCAGATCGGCCAGGACGGCCAATTGAGAAATTTTCCAATGACTTATACGATCCGGGCTTTTTTGAGAAATCGCGCGGCTTGATTTTGAGAAGGAGGTGCTTTATGAATGCGTTTATCTGGAAAGACGAAAAGGGGATTGCATTAATCAGTACCTGTCTTGTGAGTATGTGCGCGTTGACTTTATCGTTGGCGGTTTATGTCGGTACGGCGGAGCATATCCGTCATGTGAATCGGGAGTTGTCAAAAATCAGAAGTTACGCGGGCGCGGAAGCGGGGCTTCAGATGGCGATGGTTCAAATCGGTCAAAATGCCTATACGGGTTTTATCAATACAGCACAAATTCCACCGACGACTTTATCGTCGACCGGAGGCGCTGCCCTGGGGAGCTATTCGGTAACGATGGAGTATCCGCAGCAGGCCGATTGGGTAACGATTGTTTCTACGGCGACGGTGGATGGGGAAACCAGATCTCTGGAGGGACGTGTTTTTCTTGACTCTCACCTGTCAAAGTATCTGGTTTATTCGACTCTCGGGAACTTTGTTTCCGGCGCAAATGCGAAATACGGCATTTCCGACGGCATTCATCCCGAGGGGATTCCCGAAGACGGCGAAGAAAGGGCTTCCATGTATTTTAAGGGGAACTATACAGCGAGAGGGAGCAATGTTTCGATTTTCGGGGATGTGAATGCGGAAAATGAGGTGATTGGAAACGCCTCGACCGTGATTCACGGGGATACGTATGCGGGAAACTTTCAGCTGGCGGCGAATGGTTCGGTGCAGAACGACGGGGTGACCGGTGTCTCCAGTATCCGGGACGGATTCAGCGATGATTTTGACCGTGACGGAAATGGTGCGGTCAACGCGCAGGACGCGCCGGACCGCCATGATTTGACGGCATCCGGTGGAGGGGATTCGCATGCGAAAGAGACTTTAAAACCGATCGATCTAAATTTTTACAAGAATCACAACGATATTTCAGCCTTCGGAGGCTCGACGTCAAAGGACCGGTTTATTCTACTCAAATCCGGCGGGAATAACACGACCGTGGTTGAGGAATATAAAGACCTTACCTGGCAGCAATTGAAGACTTCCTATCCCCTTCCGGAACATGCGATCGTGTATGTGAACGGCGATGTGTACATCAAATCCGGGCAAATTGACGGACGTGTCAGCGTGGTTTCTTCGGAGAACATTATTCTGGACGGTGACGTAAAGTACGCGAAGGCGGAGCATCCGGAATACGCGGATGCGGAACATGCGGCGGCATTTATGGCAAGAGATGAAATTTATTTAAGGAGCAAGACCAATCAAAATGTGAGCGGGATTTTCTATGCGCAAAATGTTTCAGGAGGGTCGACGGCTATTGAGGCGGCCTATGATACAAAATGGAACGCCTATGGTGAAGCGCAAAAAGGCACATTGAACGTGTACGGCAATCGCGTCATGAACGGACAGGCGGATACTTCGGTTTTTCAGGACCGGACGTTTGCCTACGACCCGAACCTGAAATATTACCGTCCTCCGGGAATTCCGGTGAATCCTTCCGTCAAAGTTGTCCGTGAGGTGGCGTTAGAGAGCTGATTCTTCGAAAGTGTGGAGGGTGTCTACCCGTCGTTTCACGTCCAGGGTTAGAATTCCGGGCAAGTTCGTTTGAAAGGATTTTTCATCTTTTAAAAAGGAATCCGCCGGCTTTTTCCCCGCAACGCTCGTAATTTATTTAAATTTATCTTAAAGCTATTGATTTATTATTGCGGGCCGATAATATAAAGCAAAGGATATCATGAAAACGGATATTAAAACTCTATATCGGGAAGCGTTGAGTCTTTTGCCGTCCCGGACCGGAGAGCAATCTCTGGTCGGACTGGACTTTAATCATTCCCAGATTTTCGGGCTTGAGCTGGGAATGAAAAAGAACCGCTATGTGGTGAACCGGTTCGCGAGTGAACCCTGCCGGAAAGGGGCTCAGAAACTTGACGAGGCATTGCTTCGTCTCTTTGAGAAGGGAAAGTTTTCCTCCAATAATGTCAGCATCGCGTTGTCCGGATCCGTGGTGCTGGTCCGCTTCATTGAGTATCCCAGGATGACGCTGGATGAACTCAGGAATTCCATGAAGTTTCAGATCGAGCAATACATCCCGTTTCAGGCGGATGACGTGATCACGGATTTTCATATTTTAGGCGAAAGTGAGCAGAACAAGAAAGACATGAGAGTGATCTTGGTCGCCGCCAAGAAAACCGAAGTGATGAGTCTTCTGGAGAGTATTCAGAAAGCGTATCTTTCCGTTCAAACGGTGGATATTCACGCGCTGGCTTGTCTGAACTCGTTCCTGTCTTTTCAGACGGACGGGCAAAATCAGGGGACCGTCATTCTTCTGGATATCGGGCACCTGACGTCGGCGATGCTGGTTTTAAAGAACGGCGAGCCTTTGTTTGTCCGTGAAATCGCCCTCGGAAATCAGGAGGTTTTGGAATTGTTCCGGAAGAAAATGCCTGCCGGAACGGATTTTTCTGATTTTTCAGGATGGGAAAATGCCGTAAAAAAAGATCCCGCGGTGTTCGCCGAATCCGTGGAACCTCTTTTTTCGCAAATCCGGCTTTCGGTGAATTATTTTCTAAGCCGTCATTCTCAGGTCGATCCTCCCAAATCGATCTATCTAAGCGGAGACCTTTGCGAAATTCCCGAAATGGTCGCTTTGCTTGAGAAAATCCTGGGATTTCAAACTCAAACGTGGGACTGCATGCATGGAGTGGATGCCGGAACCTTTGCGTACCAAATGGAACATTACCGGCCGGCCCTGCCTGTGGCAATGGGGCTGGCATTGCGGAGTGATCGATAACAGATGATTTGCGTTAATCTTCTGCCGCCTGAATTTCGAAAGAAGAAAGTGACCGTCCCTTCTTCGGTGAAAGCGGGGGGGTGGATTCTTTTGGGAGTTCTGCTGCTGATTTGGGGATGGAATCTTTATCTGGTTACGGGACTTTCCGCGGAAATCAGGAATTTAAAGGCGGAACGTCAGGGCATTTCGGAGGACCTCGTGAACGCGGACAAGCTGATCGCCGAAATGAACCAGGACGTGGTTCCGAAGAAAACTTTTCTTGAGAGATTTGAGATGCCCGAATGTCAGTGGGACCAGATCCTGAATCTTTTAAGCGATGTGCTTCCGGAGAATTTATGGCTGAGCGCGCTGCGACTGGATGATTCGGACCGGATTTGGTTGAGGGCGGAGGGGTTTGCGAAACCGGAACAGGATCGTTCGGAAATGCAGTCGATCGGGGAATTTATTGTGGCGGTGAAGCGGAAACTGGAAATGTTTATCGGCCAGCTTGGAACTCCTCAACGATCTTTGTTTAACGTTGAAACGTCGACGGAGCAGAAACAGTGGGATCAGGTTCCGGTCACGCAATTTGTGATCGAATTCCGGCGGTCTGGCGACGGGGCGGCATGAAAAGCGCAGGTAAAGGAAAATGATTCCGTTCAAAGAACTTTCACAGGTTGCGTGGCTCGATAAAAAATTTTTGGTTGAGCTGGGATTCCGCTACGGCATTTCCGCTTTCCTCGCTTTTGCTTTGGTGATCCCTTCCTGCGGAAAGACGGGACGTTTGACGGCCGATCGCGATAGTGTGAAGCGTGAGCTGGGGACCGGAAGGCAGAAAATCACGCAGGCGATTCATTTGCAGAAGAATCGCCAGGTATTCAGGGCGCTGATCCGGCGTGCGGAGTCCCGCTTCTTTAGCGCCGATGAACTGCCAAGGTTCCTTTCGATTGTTTCCGATATCGCGCATCAGCGTAATCTTCAACTGGTGTCTTCCAAGCCTTTGGACGTAAAAAAAGAGACCGCTCCGAAGCTTCCGGCTCCGGGGGCGGCGAATCCGGCTGCTGCGCCTTCCGCGAACGCTTTTTATGAGCCGCACAAGTTTGAAGTGGAACTCTCCGGAGGCTACCATTCGCTGGGGTCTTTTTTCAGTGCGTTAAAGCACCATGATAAATTGATTCGCGTCGAGAAATTGAATATCTCCAGCGGGCAGTCGCCGACCGATCATGAAATCAGAATGACGGTTGCCGTGTTTTCCAAAGTGAGGACTCTTAATCCATGAAAGTAAGAAATGGAATCTTTCTACTGGCCGGATTGATCCTGTTTTTTTCGTTGGGAGCTTTAGCCGCAGCAAAAGGGTTTCTTGACTTTACTTACGACAGCAAGGGAAAACGGGATCCTTTCGTCCCTCTGGTTGGAGGGGAATTGAGCGCGGTGGCCCCTGAAACCTTCGCGGGGGAGTTTCGCCTGGAGGGAATTATTCTTGATCCCCGTGAGGGTTCGCTGGCGATTATTAATGGAAAGGTGGTGCGGGAGGGGGATACCCTTGTCGGCTATCGCGTCGACAAGATTAAAAAATCCAGTGTTTTGATGTCCAAGGAAGAAGAGGTCTTCACGCTTAGCTTGACTTCCAAGAAATAGATTTTCCGGAAGAGGGCTCCTTAAATTCAATTTAAGCTTTTAGAAAACGCACCGATAAATATTTTAGAGAACCCAAAAGGAAACTTTTCATGGAAAAGAAATTAATCGCGATGGTCGTTTTATTCAACATGGTCTTTGCGCCGCTGGCTTGGGCGGAAACCAAAAGTGAGCAGGGGGCTGCCGCAAAGAGCGCTCCAGGGACTTCTGTTGAGGAGGGGGCTGGTCGTGGAGATTTTGAGGGGGATACGGTCGAGGCCGAGGATGCCGCAAATGAAGATTTGGGGGAGGGCAAGGTCACGCTTGATTTCAAGGATGCGGATATTACGAATGTCCTTCGAATCTTAAGCCTGAAGAGCGGTGTTAATATTGTGGCCGGGCCCGAAGTGACGGGGACCGTGACGATCCGGCTTGCCGATGTGCCGTGGCAAAAGGCCCTGGAAGTTGTCCTGAGGGCCTACGGTTATGTTTATGAACGGGATGGAAATATTGTCCGCGTGACCACCCGTGAAAAGGTCGCCCAGGAGGATTTGGTCAGCGAAGCTTTTGTGCTAAATTATATCACCGCCCAGGAAGTGGTGGACGCGGTTAAGGAAATGTCGACCGAACGGGGCAGAATCAAAGCCGTGCTTCGAACCAATACCGTGGTGATCACCGATGTGTCCGCGAATATTTATAAGATTTCTGAAGTGATCAAGCAATTGGATAATCCCACGACCCAGGCTTTTGTTGATTCCCGTGTGGTTCGGACGGATCTCGGCGTTACGGAGAATCTCGGAATCGATTGGAACATGCAGGGGAGTTTGACAGGATCGGCGAGACCGACCACTTTCCCGTTTATGCAAAACAGCAGGAATCAGGACCGGGGCCCGCGGTGGATGCGGCAGTTTTATCCGGGGACGACTGATGGAGGCCTTCCGACGGTTAACCCGGACGACATCAGGTCTTTTCCCTATGATTTTGTGGGGTTGACGAATGCCAAAACCAATGATTTCTCTTTCGGAAAGTTGGATTTTTCGCAATTCAGTGCTGCGATGCAATTTCTGAGGACGCGAGCCAATACGAAAGTCATGTCGAATCCTCGTATCGTTGTTTTGAATAATCAAACGGCCAAAGTTCAGGTCGGGGAACAAGTTCCTCTGCCGACTTTTGAGAGGAATGAAAATTCGGGGAGTTTTGAAGTGACAGGATTTACGTACCGGGATGTTGGGGTCGTGCTCAATGTGACGCCGCACATTAATTCCGCCGAAGAGATTTTGGTTGATCTGAATCCTGAAGTGAGTTCAGAAGGATCCTTGCTGGCTTTTACCGCTTCGCTTTCCGCGCCCCGATTCAATGTGACGCGTGCGACCACGCAGGTGATGATCAAGTCGGGGGAAACGATTGCAATCGGAGGCCTTTTGACGGATAGTGTTGCGACGACAGCCCAAAAGGTCCCGCTGCTCAGCGATATTCCGGTTGTGGGGAAAATGTTCCGATCCAAGCGACAAACGGCTGGTTCCGGTAACAACAAGGTTGAGACGCTGTTTTTTGTGACCGTCAGCGTGGTCGACACCGAAGGGCAATTGGCAGGTAGGGCCGCGAAACTGGCAGGATCCGTTACGACTCCGGCGACCGCCACTCCAGCTGTCCCATAAGACAGACCGCGCAAAAATACCGCACAGAATGAAGTTAACTTACGAATTGATAGTCCAGGGGGGAAGGTATCATGTTTAGAAAATGGCATCGCTCAAGGGGGGGGGGAGGTTTGGATGCTTCTCCTAAAAAACCGGAGGAACCCGGAACGTTTAAAAAGGAAATTCTGATCAGTCTTGAAGCGAATGAAATCCGTGTCGCGATTCTTGAAGACGGAGTTCTTGGTGAGTTTTATATCGAACGAGCGGACGGAGAACGTCTGCACGGCAATATTTATAAGGGCAAGGTCAGTTCGCTTCTGCCGGGGATTGGTGCCGCGTTCATCGATCTGGGGACCAAACGGGACGGATTTTTGTATGTTGCGGATGCGCTTCGGTCACCTTTGGATGAGGATGAAATTGCCGGAGATGATTCCGAGGAGAAAACGGTTGCGCCGGGCGAAGCAAAGATCGAAGAGATTTTGAAAGTGGGGCAGGAAATTGTCGTCCAGGTTGTGAAGGAACCGATCGGTGGAAAGGGGCCTCGTCTGACGACAAAATTTACGATTCCCGCCCGCTATCTGGTTTTGATGCCTGGCGATGCCAAGGTCGGGATTTCAAGGCGTATTGAAGAGCGGAGAGAGCGGGACCGCCTTCGGCAGATTTTCGGAGCGATGGAACTTCCGAAAGACGCGGGGTTTATTGTCC
>Ga0172375_10000838_pt1 | contig 49716 bp, 27 predicted proteins | sample LakKiv1m_FD_114537 | JGI IMG/M metagenome (GOLD analysis project Ga0172375, IMG submission 114537) | Freshwater microbial communities from Kabuno Bay, South-Kivu, Congo - kab_092012_11.1m | ecosystem: Environmental > Aquatic > Freshwater > Lake | place: Democratic Republic of the Congo... | reverse complement strand
CTTCGGTTCTCATGGCTTCCGTGCCCTCCTTGGATGTGACTCCATAGGAGATTTCGGCCGGAAGCCATTTTATTTGAGGCTGTTAGCATTATTTATCACCTGAAAAGTGCCAAACTCGAGATTGTAATCCTCCCTTCCGTTAAACGGCTCGGTGGAATCGAAGAGGGCCAAAACGGTTCTTTCCTGATAACCGGATTCAACATCGGCCCGGCCGGTTCCCGGCGCTTCCTGAAAAATAAAAAAAGCGCACAGGAGGCAGAGCCACGCCTTCGGCCATTGCCATTTAAAAACCGCTTCAAGCCGGCTCAAACAAACCGGGCGCCGGTTATTTTCTTCCTTTTCCATCAGCCTCATTTAATCCTGCCGGTATAGTTTTGAAAGGTTTTTCTCGGCGATATACGGTTTAAATCCGAGCGCTTTGGATTTTTGGATGCACTCCCGGATATTTTTTTTATCCTCTTGCGCCGTGTAATCAACGTTGAAAACGGGAAGCTTCCGGGACTTTTGAATTTTATTCAAAATCTCCACTTTGTACCGGCGGTCTTCCTCCGGGACCTCCCCGTATCCGCCTTTTGTGAAATCCGGCATCCGGTAAACATCCTCCACCAGCATTCCGTTCAGGGAAGGAGCGATCTCCTCCAAAACAGAAAATCCATTATTGCTGATCAGAAGCAGGCCCGGATATTTCCGCCGGATTTGACGCACCAGGCCCGCCATCGCTTTCTTCGCGCCGGGATACTTCCCCGGAAAAGTTTCCTCCAAATAATCCGCCGTATCCAGAGTGTCCAGCATGATGCCGTCAAATCCCTGCGCCATCACTCCGGGAATCACTTCCTCCAGAAGGAGTTCCTGCCAGGCCGCGCTCCGCACATCCACCCGGTAATTCTCTTTCCAGTCCGGATTTTCGCCGAGGATCCAGGGCGCGCCCTTAATTTTCTCCCAATAAAACCGGTAGGACTCCGCTTCCCCGGCACTGACGTAACCGATCAAAAGCATTTTCCCCTTCAAGGATTCCAGCGGCGGATGCGCGTCCGCATCGAAAATTGCCATGTCGAATTTCAGGGCTTCTTCTTCCCGGACTTCATTCCGCGACGGATCGTAATTAAGCAGGATAAACCACCTTTTCGTTTGAATGAGTTTTTTCTGAAGGCTGGAAACGCGGCCGCAAGAAGAAGCCCCGATACAGAGCACGAGCAAAAAAGATCCTATTTTTTTTAGCAGAATTTTATTTCCCAAGAAGAGTTTTGACTGTTTGTAGTACTTCCCGAGGATCAAAAGGTTTTGTCAGATATTCATCGGCCCCCGCTTCCATTCCCCAGAACCGGTCCCCTTCGGTCCCCTTACCAGTCAAAAGAATGACGGGGATTTGCTGAAAATCCGGATTGGTTTTTAATTTTTGGCAGACTTGAAATCCGTTGGGAGGCGGCATGGTCACATCGAAAATCGCAAGATCCGGTTTCTCCGCCAAAAAAGTCGCCAGCGCGCTTTGCCCATCCGACGCCTTGATCACATCATAGCCGTTTTTGGTCAGCAAAACCGAAAGAATATTGAGGATCCCTTCTTCATCGTCTGCGATCAAAATCCTTTGCGGCACAAATCATCCTCCCAAAAACTCCCGGACCCGGCCCAAAAGGTCCTCCGGATCATACGGCTTGGTGATATACGCATTGGCACCCGATTCCATCCCCCAGAATTGGTCGCTCTCGGACGCTTTTGCCGTTAAAAGAATAATGGGAATATTTTTGTAATTCGGATCTTCTTTCAGGATCCGGCACAACTGATATCCGTTCGGCGGAGGCATGATCACATCCAGAATCATCAAATCCGGCTTTTCTTTCCTGATTTCGCCGAGAGCCGCTTCCCCGCTATGGGCCGTTCGCACATCATAGCCCGATTTTTTGAGCCGGTTCTCAATCATTTTAACAATATGAGGTTCATCGTCCGTCACTAAAATCATCTTTGCCATATTTCCCGCGCTCCGTTATGCCCATCCCGCAGTTCAGCCCCAAAATCCGGGGCAGGCTGTTTAATACAAATCATACTATAGTATCGGTTATTTCGGGTTTTTCCGCACAAAATATAAGTTTGTGCCGAAAAAACCTTCCGGCAAACATTACCAACTTCCCGCAAGCATGGTTTCCTGAAGCTCCAAAATCCTTTTATAAGTCTGCTGCCCCGTCCTGACGGCCAGGAACCCCAGATAAACCGTGTAAAAACCCACCAAAATCGTGAGAAAAATCTTCGTTTTCCTGCCAAATCCAGGGCATTTGTAGACCAACGGTAACCCAAGAGGCCCCAGCACAAAAAAAGTCAGTCCCAAAACCATCCAGGGATTTAAATACCATTTCCCCTGAGGCGTTGTCATTTTCGGGTCATTGCTCCTTTTGATTCGGATAACACGGAAAAACCGGGGGCATTATACACTGAGGGCTTCAAATTTTCACTAAAGGGATAAAATCAGAGCGGGCTTTATTTCGCGCAAAATAAAAGGCGGTGCTGGGCTTTGACCGCAGCGGGAAAACGGAACACATTCCGGGGCATTCTGATCTCTCTGCCGTTTTCAAGATACAAAGTCCCGCCGCGAAGTTCCTCCGCGGAAAGGTCGGAAACCAAATCCGGGCTCCGGAGCTCTGCCAGTCCGCTCTCTCTTCCAAGAGTCATCAGCATGGCCGCCTCTTCCCTGAAAAGCTGAAGTCCCATTCCAACGGGAGGAGCAACCGTCGACCGGGCGGCTTTGTCATATCCCTGGGAGGCCATTGAAGTTTTTGTACTCAAGAGATCTTCGCGGCTCGGTCCCCGCGACGCCGCCGCCTTTCCGGCAGAATCGAGAACAAGCATTGTCCCCAAAATTCTTCCATCTGGATCCAATTGCATCATTCCGGCCCTGGTTAAAATCACGATTTCCTCTCCGGGCCGGATTTGATCGTGCTGGTCGAATACTTTCGAGGGAAGTTTGACCTTTCTCTGGTTGTCTAAAACCAAAGTCCCGTCCGGTTGAATGTCCTGAATAACGGCAAGATAGCAAACAGTCGCGGCAGGGACAGACCCGCCTTCTGCGCTAACGCGAACCGTCCACGAAAACGCCAAAAGCACGGCCATCCCTACGGAAATGATTTGTTTTTTCATATCGTTTTCGACAGCCCAGCCGTCCAGAAAAGCAATCGCTTTCCTGGACCCGAGGCTTTGCCGCGTTCCTGCATTGCGCACACGCGCAAAACGGAACGCGCCCGCGCTTTCCCCGACGGAAAGGCACGGGGCCCCCCGGTCACCCGGGGTTTGCCCTTTCGAACGAAACTGCCTTACATTTAAAAGATACCTCCGGATCCGGGATATTGCAACTATGCGACAAAATTCCTTGTCTCCGGCTGTTTGGAAAATTCTTAAAAAAACCCGTGCCATGTCCCCCAATCTGGAGTAGAATTTTTCCCCAAAAACGGGGTTATGCATTGGGGGACCTCGACAACCGAATCCCCGTAGGTTTCAATCCTCCAGCGGTTATTTCTTTAGACAATTCTGTGATTTAAATTAGCTCCGAGAAAGGGAGACGCCCATGGAAAAAAAGCTTCAAGAGTTCATGTCAAAAGTGATCAGCAGAAACCCCGGTGAACCGGAATTTCATCAGGCCGTACGTGAAGTGGCCGAATCCGTCATGCCCTTCATCGAAAAAAATCCGAAATATGAGAAAGCAAAAATACTGGAAAGAATGACGGAACCGGAGCGGACTATTCTGTTCCGCGTGCCCTGGACCGATGATCGGGGAGAAGTTCAGATCAACCGGGGTTTCCGTATTGAAATGAACAGTGCCATCGGCCCTTACAAAGGAGGTCTTCGCTTCCATCCCAGCGTGAATTTGGGAATTTTGAAATTCCTGGCATTTGAGCAGGTTTTTAAAAACAGTTTGACGACGCTTCCGATGGGAGGAGGCAAAGGCGGTTCTGATTTTGATCCCAAGGGGAAATCCGACAATGAAGTGATGCGCTTCTGCCAAAGCTTCATGACGGAATTGCAGCGGCATATCGGTCCCGACACGGACGTCCCGGCCGGAGATATCGGCGTGGGCGGTCGTGAAATCGGGTTCATGTACGGCCAGTACAAAAGACTCCGGAACGAATTCACGGGTGTCCTCACCGGCAAGGGGCTGAATTGGGGAGGAAGCCTGGTCCGGCCTGAAGCGACCGGTTATGGTTGCGTCTATTTCGTCGAAGAGATGCTGAAAGCGAAGGGAAAATCCCTCAAAGGGAAAATCTGCGCCGTGTCAGGCTCCGGAAACGTGGCTCAATACACCGTGGAAAAACTGACTCAGTTGGGCGCGAAAGCCGTAACGCTTTCGGATTCCAACGGTTTCATCTACGATCCGGCGGGAATCGACGCGAAAAAACTGGATTTTATCATGGAGTTGAAAAACGTCAGGCGGGGACGCATTCGGGAATACGCCGCAAAATTCAAATGCAAATATGTTGAAGGCCAGAGACCCTGGGGAATCAAGTGCGATGCCGCTTTCCCCTCCGCCACCCAGAATGAAATCAGCGGAGAAGACGCTCAGACGCTGGTGAAAAACGGCTGTCTCGCGATCGGAGAAGGCGCCAACATGCCCACAACGCCGGAAGGGATTGAAGTGTTCCAGAAAGCGAAAATCCTTTACGCGCCGGGGAAAGCCTCCAACGCGGGAGGCGTCGCGACCTCCGGGCTTGAAATGAGCCAGAACAGCATGCGGCTTTCATGGTCGCGCGAGGAAGTGGACGAAAAGCTCCACAGCATCATGATCGCAATCCATGAAAACTGTGTTCAGTACGGGAAAAAAGGCAATTACGTCAATTATGTGGACGGCGCCAACATCGCGGGCTTCGTAAAAGTCGCCGACGCGATGCTCGACCAGGGCCTGGTGTAAAGAAAGGCTCGCGCGCCGCTGCCGTTTGGCAAAAAACAACCGCGGGAGCTGCTCCAAGAAAATCTCCCGCGGTTGTTTTTATTTCTGGATGATTTCAAGAAAATTAGTAAAATAGCTAAAACGTTCTTCGCGGTAGAATATCCGTAATTGAAAAATTGAGAGCGCAATCAACCATGGTGATTGAAAGTATCCGGCAAATTCTAAAAAATCGGGAATTCGTCAACATCGCAACCTGCGATTTCGCGGGACATCCAAACGCCGCCGCGAAATTCCTGCTCAAATTCGAGGAGCACTGCTTTTACCTGGTCGATCATTCTTTCGGGAGGACCCTGAATAATTTAAAACTCAATCCCAGAGCTTCGCTTTCTTTCGTCAATTTGGAGACCCTGACCGGCTACCAGGTGAACGGTGAAGTGGAAATCATTCCGGAGGGTCCCGAATTTGAAAAAATCACCGCCGAACTCCGGAAAAAACAGGTCACCCTTTCCGTCGACCGGATTATCGCGGGAATCAGCAAGGGAAGCCGGAAAACGAAAAAGATTCAAAAGCGCTACGAAGTCGAAATGCCCGAAAAATTCGTCGTCCTGAAAGTCAAGGCGGAAGAAGTCATCGAAGTCGGCCCCTGCGGAAGGATCAGACGGTACACCCCAAAAGAAATTCTCTAGGAAAGGCGGCATGAATCTTTTAGACGCCCTCCTGCTGGGGATCGTGGAAGGCATCACGGAATTTCTTCCCGTCTCTTCCACCGGACATCTTATCCTGAGCGGACGCCTGCTGGGTCTTTCCCAGACCGAATTCCTGAAAAGTTTCGATATCGCGATTCAGTTAGGCGCCATTCTCGCCGTCGTGCTTCTCTACTGGAGAAAACTCCTGGTCGATTTCAGAATGTTCTCGAAAATCACCGCCGCTTTTATCCCCACGGCCATTCTGGGACTCGTCTTTTACAAAATCATAAAAAGATTTCTTCTTTCAAGCGAAGGGGTCGTGCTCTGGGCGTTATTCCTCGGCGGAATTTTCATTATCCTGTTTGAAATTTTTTACAAGGAGAAAAAAGACGCCCCGGAAGATGTTTCAGAGATCTCCTATCGTCAGGCCTTTTTGATCGGCGTTTTTCAATCCGTCGCCATGATCCCGGGAGTTTCAAGGGCCGCGGCGACGATATTCGGAGGGCTGGCTTTGGGACTCCGGAGGAAAACGATTGTCGAGTTTTCTTTTCTGCTTGCGGTCCCCACGATGCTCGCCGCGACGGGGCTGGATCTCATGAAAAGCGCGGGGTCCTTTTCTCGAGGCGATTTCGTTTTCCTCGGCGCGGGATTTCTCACGTCATTCCTGGTCGCGATCCTGGGCATCAAATTCCTGCTGTATTTCATTAAAAACAACAACTTTATTCCCTTTGGAATTTACAGAATCGCCCTCGCTTTATTTTTCTGGTTTTCACTTTAATCCGGAAAATGCCGGCCCAAACGACCCGATTACTCAAACAAGCCCGTCTCGGCTACCGCCTTGAATTTCCGGTGAATTTGATCCCGAACCTGCCGAAACGCATGGGTCGTTTCAGGCGTGATTTCCCGATCATGCGGGGGATCGGGGAAACTCCAATGAAATCTTTTGGCTGCGCCCCCGAAAAAAGGGCAGGATTCCCTGGCGTTGTCACAAACCGTAATAACACAATCAAAGTTCCGCCCTTTGAATTCGTCGACGTGTTTTGACCGCTGCTTTGAGATATCGATGCCGAGTTCTTTCATCACTTCAATCGCGACCGGATTGACCCGGGAAGGCGCCGTCCCCGCGCTAAAAACCTCGAAACGGCCGCTGCCGTAATGCCTTAAAACGCCCTCGGCCATCTGGGACCGGCAGGAATTCCCCGTGCAAAGAATTAAGACCCGTTTTTTATCCGTCATGGACAGCTCCGAACGGAGGTAAAATGCTTTTTCTTGATCCGGAAAGCAACATTCACCAATCCGATCAAAACGGGAACTTCCACCAGCGGTCCGATTACGGCCGCGAAGGCCTGTCCCGAATTGATTCCAAACACGGCAACCGCGACCGCGATGGCAAGCTCGAAATTATTGCTCGCCGCCGTGAATGAAAGCGTGGCGGATTGCGGATAATTGGCCCCCACCTTCTTGCTCATAAAAAAAGAAATGAAAAACATTATGACAAAATAGATCAAAAGCGGAATCGCGATCCGGATCACATCAAACGGGATTTTCACGATGTATTCTCCTTTCAGGGAGAACATCACGAAGATCGTAAACAAAAGAGCAATCAGCGTGACGGGACTGATCTTGGGAATGAACCGGGTCTGATACCATTCTTTATCCTTCAGTTTGATCAACGCGAAACGAGTGATCATTCCGGCCAGAAACGGAATCCCGAGATAGATGAATACACTTTCCGCAATCTGTCCGATGGTAATATGAACAACGGCTCCTTCCAATCCAAACCATTGAGGAATAATCGTAATAAACACCCAGGCATAAACAGAAAAGAATAAAACCTGAAAAATCGAATTAAAAGCAACCAGTCCCGCGCAATATTCCGTATCTCCTTCCGCCAGTTCATTCCACACAATAACCATCGCGATACAGCGGGCCAGCCCGATCAGGATCAGGCCGACCATGTATTCGGGATAACCCCGGAGGAAAACGATCGCCAAAGCAAACATCAGGATGGGGCCGACGATCCAGTTCTGGACCAGCGAAAGCCCGAGAATTTTATAATTGCGGAACACATCCCCGAGCTCCTCGTATTTCACTTTAGCCAGGGGCGGGTACATCATCAAAATCAGCCCGATCGCGATGGGAATGTTCGTAGTCCCTGCCTGGAAACGATTCCAGAAGTTCGCGATCTGGGGATAGAAATAGCCCGCGCCCACGCCGGCCGCCATCGCCAGAAATATCCAAAGGGTCAGGAAGCGGTCCAGAAACGACAGCTTTTTGACAGCCATTCCGCTCATCGAAATCTCTCCTTCAAACTAAGAGCGTCTAACAAAATGAATGTCTACTGCAAACTCATATTCCTTTGAACTTCTTTGTTGCAGCCGTCATCGACTTCCGATCGGAGATTGAATCCGTTGTTGTCGATGACTGCCCCAAGCCACATTGAAAAGATCTATTTGGAAGCTTGGGGCCGTCAAAAAGCGCTCAACGTACCACACTGGGTACGTTTCCGCACTTTTTGCCGCCCTTAGCTTCATTGGAAGCAATTCATTATCGGTGGCTAAGGGCTGCACGAGACTTCCAATTGATTTTTAAGATTCGGTTGTCTAGTGCCATCTGCGCCTCGAATCCCTTCGGACTATGAGTTTTTGTATGCTTAGAACGGTACTCTTTTTGTTCGGCAAATCTGACTGGAGCGAGCTCTCGCAACCGTTTGGAGCTTGGTCTGGCGCGAAGCGTCAGTCCAAACGGTGAGAGCGCAGGCGGTCGGACGCCGCTGCCCTCAACCACCTGATTAAAAAAACTTCACATCGAAGTTGAGGGCTGCACCGACTTCCTTTAAAGATTACTCATGCCAATTTCAATGTGAGTCGGCGCTGGAGCGGACGAACCGCCGATCGCGAAAGCAGATTTGCTGAACTTTATCGTTTGAAATTTCAAAACACTATTGAACGATTACTTAGTATGTTTTCAGCCAATAAATCGCGAAATAATAAATGCCGATGATCAGAAATGTTATCCCCGTGACTTTTTTCATCCAGTATTCCAGTTTCGTCAACCGGTGGAACCAGAGACCGAGCGATTGAAGGCCCAGCGCGATCATCCAGGCGAATAAAAGAGCCGGAAGCCCGGTGCCAATGCCGTAAATCAGCGGCAACATTGCCCCCTGCGGGCTCTTCAAAGACAAAGGGATCAGGCTGCCGAAGAAAAGCGCGGCCGAAACGGGGCAAAACGCGAGCGCGAAAATCAATCCCAGGACAAACGCTCCGCCCATTCCTCCTCCCGCAAGTTTTTTCTGATTTTCTTCGGAAACGGATAAGCCCGGCAGGTTGAGCCGGAAGACATTCAATAAAAACAATCCGGTCACAAAAAGAATCGGCCCCAAAGCCCTGTTCATGTATTTCTGAAGAAAGTTTGCCAGAATCGGAACGCCCAGAAGCGAGCTTGTGATGATAAAACCCAATACGGCGTACGAGACCATTCGCCCCGCGATATAAGAGGCTCCGGTCCAGAAAACAAGTTTCGGCTGTGTTGTCTTTTTTGATAAAAAAGCGATTGCCGCAATATTGGCGGCCAAAGGGCAGGGGCTGATGGCAGTTAAAATCCCAAGCCACAAAGCCGAACCGGTCCCAATCCAGAATGCGTCCATGGTCAATCTTTCAGGAAATCAAGCACTTCGCCGCGAACATAATCCGAGAATTTTTGTTTATCGCCCACGAGTTCCCAGATTTTGGAAAGATTTTTCGACGCCACTTCTTTGTCGCCCCTGACAAACGACAAGACCAATGCCTTTGTGTAAAGCTGGTAATCATTGACATAGTGCTCGTTCTCTTTTTTGTCAACATTGACTTCCTTAAAGACAAGTTTGCCGGAAGCGGTTTCATCTTTGAAGTTCGTCTCGATGGCCTCTTTTGAATACTGTTCCAACTTGTGACAGGTCGGGCAGCGCAAGTCTCCGTGAAAATAATAGGCGATGACCCGGGTTGACAGCGCCTGCTCTTCCGCCGCATGAGCGGGAAACACGAAAAACCCCGCAAGAATTACCGCGACTGCCGTTAGAAAAACAGGAAATACTCTTTTCACTTTTTTCCCCTCCTGTGACTGCCGTTATCGCGCGAGGATTTTTTTAATCTCTTCTTTGTTCAGCAACCTGCCGGCAGCGACAAGGGTCCCATCGACTGCCAACGCCGGGGTTATCATCACCCCGCTTCCGACGATTTTGTCGATATCCGTCACTTTGGCTATTTCCGCAGGGATATTCAGCTCTTTTACCGCGGCTTCGGCGTTGGCGGTGAGCTGTTTGCATTTCGGACAACCCGTTCCAAATATTTCGATTTTCACGGTTCTCCCCTTTCTTCGCTACGATGGCTTAATAGCGCTGACTTTAATGCTTAACACGGTTTCTTCGATGCTTTTCAAGTCCTTCTTCTTCAACCCCGGATCGTTTTTAATCGCCCGGGCCGTGGCATCGTTCGCCATTGCCTTGAGCGGATAATTCGTCTGGCTGATCATTTCCACATCCTTAAAACCCGCCGTTTGAATTGCGCGAAGGTACTCGTCTTTCAAAACCGCCCCCGCAAGGCAGCCCACATAAGCCTCGATCGAATTCCTGATCGCGGCAGGCAGATCCCGGACCAGGACGAGATCCGATACCATAAGACGTCCGCCGGGTTTCAAAACCCTGAAAGTTTCCCTGAAAACCTTTTCTTTTTCGGGCGAAAGATTGATCACGCAGTTAGAAATAACCGCGTCCACGGAATTGTCTTCCACGGGAAGATTCTCGATCTCACCCAGTCGAAATTCCACATTGGAATAATTTCCTTTCCGGGCGTTGGCACGGGCTTTCTCGATCATCTCCGGCGTCATGTCCACACCGATCACCCGTCCGGACTTTCCGACACGCCGCGCCGCGAGAAAAGCGTCAAATCCCGCTCCGCTTCCGAGATCCAGCACGATCTCGCCCTCCTTCAGTGAAGCGACCGCCACCGGGTTTCCGCATCCAAGTCCCAGATTGGCGCCATCAGGGACCGATTTCATTTCTTCCTCGCCATATCCAACGCTTTTGCTAATGCTCTCGGCAAGGTCCGCGCCGCCGCAACAAGAGGAAGACGCACAGCATGAGCCTCCCTGCGTGGCGATTCTGGCATAGCCTTTCCTGACCAGATTTTTGATTTCTTCCGATTTTTTTTCCATCGAACATCTCCTGAAAAGTGATTAACGATACAATCCGAAAAAATATCCCGCAATAGTTGAAAACAGCACGGTAAGAGCACAAAAAGCGAATGTCTTCCGGGGGCCGACGACCTTATTGATAACAAATATACTTGGCAGCGATAGTGCCGGTCCTGCCAGAAGCAGCGCCAGCGCGGGCCCTTTCCCCATTCCCAGGCGCATCAGCATCTCCACGATCGGTATCTCCGTCAGAGTCGCGAAATACCAGAGCATGCCGACGAACGCGGCGAAGAAATTCGAGAGGAGGCCATTGCCTCCCACCAAAGCCGCAACCGATTTTTCGGGAAGCAGCCCTCCGACAAAACCCGTGACAAAGACTCCTCCGAAAAGGAGCGGAACAATCATCATCCCGAAATCCCAGGTCGCGGCAAGCCACTGCCGGACCTCATTTTTATCGAACCATCGCCACAGCATAATGAGAATGGCCAGTCCCATAAGGCCTGCCAGATACCATTTGACCGCATGAACCTTCATGACAAAGTTATCTTCCGGCTTTATTCCGGCTACTTCCGACCGGTTGAAACGCATACGGTCCACGGCCAGCTTCCCGCCGGCTTCATACGGTTTTACTTCGATAAAGTCCTGCGTGGAATACTGGATGTTCGCTTTCATTACAGTCCCGTTTTTTAGCGCAAGAGTCACTTCATTGGTGTTATACCAGTCGCTGAAAACGAGAAACAAAACCATACATAAGAAAAAGAGGGCTGTTTTCCATAGAGCACGTACTGGTTGCGGCGCAGGCGGAAATTGCATATTTTTTTTTGCGCGGGCACGCTCGGAACGCCGGAAAATAAATGCCATGGAAAGTCCTATCACAACCGCAAAGATAACCGCGCCTGCGGCCCTGGCAACGCCCAGATCCAATCCGAGAACCCGGGCAGACAGGAGCACGGCGATGACATTGATCGCCGGCCCGGAATAAAGAAACGCGCACGCCGGTCCAAGCCCGGCCCCCATGGCATAAATACCCGCGAACATCGGCAGAACACTGCAGGAACAGACCGCGAGAACGATACCCGAGATTGACGCGACGGCGTAAGCCAGGAAGCGATTCGCGGTCGGCCCGAGATATCGCATCACCGACGCCTGAGACAAAAATGTTGATATCGCGCCCGCGATAAACATCGCCGGCACGACGCAGGCCAGCGTGTGATTAATGACATACCATTGGAGAAGCTTGAATGCTTCGAAAATGGCGTTCGTTATCTTGGGATTCCCCAGCGGCAAAAAATACATCACGATAAATATACCGGTAAGCCAGTAAAACTTCTTCCTGTCCTTCACCGAGCTCTTCCCCCCGTTATTTTGCAGCAACCGCCTTCAATCCGGATCGCTTTGATATTCACCAACGCGTCCGCCACTTTTCTGCAGGCGGAGGCGATGATTCTCGAAAAAGTGGGCCGGGAAACCTTCATGCGTTTCGCAGCGTCTTCCTGCTTCATTCCCAATAGACACGAAAGCCTCATCGCTTCAAACTCGTCAATATTCAGAATGACTCCCTCAAGCTTATGCGACGGCTTGCATTTCGGCCGGAAGCATCTCTCCCCCGGCAGGCATTTCACCCATCGTGTTTTTTTCGGTCTCACTTGCGCCTCCCTAGTTATGAACGTATGTTCATAATTATTCTAGCGAAAAACCACGGGTTGTCAACGGTAGCTATTGAATTTTTAATAAAGAAGCCGGGCGGGCGGGCAAAAATAATTTAATTCGAGAATGAATTCCTCTTCCAGGGAGTCGCGCGGGGAATCCAGCGCCTGACATTTTTTTTATAATCGGCGTAATCCTGCCCGAAACGTTTTGCCAGACCGGGTTCTTCGAACCAGGCGAAATAGACCGTATTGATCAGCCAAAATAAAATCGCCCAACCTAAAACGGGTAAAGATCCGAAAACGCAGGCTTCGGCAAGCAACAGCGAAAGCACGGAAAGAATCATGGGGTTTCGCACATAGCGGTAAGGTCCCTCAACCACAAAACGCTTCGGCGGAGCCCAAGGAGCGGGTGTCCCGTCTCCCACCGTCATAAAAAGACAGACGGTCTTCAGGGCGAAGCAAAACCCTCCGACGGAAAAAAGCGATCCGAATCCAATCGGCAACAACACTGCGGGAAACTCAAGCTGAAAAAGAAATCGAAATGATTTTGTGAAATAAAGAATAAGCGCCGGAATCAGCACCAACACCGTACCCGGAAAAACAATTATCGCCTTCAAAAGTTCGATTTTCTTCTTCATAATAAAAACCTTCTGATACAATGATACAAACCGTGTATGCTGAACTCATTACCCTGAAAGAGATAATATCATACCTGCTTTCCGGAAATCAAAAACACAAGGTCTGAAACCTATCGTCAAATTTTCGAATCTTATGCAATTGAGGGGATCGGGGTGCTTTCAACACCCCTCATTCCTCTAATTGCCATGGTAATCCCGCACCACAGGTGCTGCACAAAACGCTGCGTCGCCTCGGCTTTTTATTGTTCTTAAGTCCCGAGACTCCTGGGATGAGCCCTCGTTTCACATAGGAAAAACTCCCCGAGAACTCATGTAATTTAAAATTGCCGTCAGACAAATCAGGTTTAGCATAACCCGAGCAGGGATAGGCGGATAGACATACCCGGTATGTAAAATATGAGTCCTCGTTTCATATAGGAAAAACTCTCCAAGGGCTCATGTAATTTAAAATTGCCGTTAGACAAATCAGGTTTGGCATAACCCGAGCAGGGATAGGCGGATAGACATACCCGGTATGTAAAATAATGTAAAATACGACCCCGTATTTACGTCAGAACTACGATTTTAAAAATACCGCTCGTTGTCTGATCCGTATTACTGCCGGCGATATCCTGGACTAATCCGACATCAAAGCGGAGGTGATCGTTCACGGGAACGATAAACCCGAACGCCATGCTGACAAGTTTACTCCCTTTTCCGTATCCATTGCCGTGCTTTTCAAAACTCTGGCTGTAAATCACCTCCACCTGGGGCTGCACCCATTCAAATACGTGATATCCAACTCCCCACACTGCCGTCAAAGTCCCGGCGGCGTTACCGGTCTTTCGCATTCTTCCCAGCGGAACTTCATACCCCAGATTCGCACTTGTCGTCCAACGGCTAAAATCTTTGGTTGCCGCCAGAATATTCCCAAGGCTGGTATATCCCTGAGACGGCCCCAGATGATCGAGATTGTCGCGGCGGCCGGTGGGAATCAGGACCGACGGAATATACGCAACCCGAAGCGACTGATCCCGACTCTGATAGAACGCCCATCGTAAATTCACCAAAAGGTCCGACAATCCATGGCCTTTGTGCGGTCCGTCGGTTCCATCCAGAGATTCTCCCGTATCCGGATCGGTTTCCCCGCCTGTTTCATCGTAATTGTTTTCCTTGTCTCTCAAAATCGATATCCCCTGGGTGATCCCGATATCCAAACCGCGGCAAATTCCGATATTCGTAGCGGAATCAAACGCGTGTTCCATGTAACTTTTCCGGTCAATTCTTCGTCCGCTTGTTCTCCATTGCTTCCCCGCTCCTTTAATCGAATAAGACAGGCTTTCTTCGATCTGGCCGGGATCGACCGGGGTTGCGTCAATGAGAATCAGCTTCGAAGGTTCCACTTCCATGCCCGGTTCGTGATAAAGTTTTAGTTTGGTTTGACGTTCTTCAGGCGCGGCGGACAAGCCGACCGGGAAGACAAGCCCAAAAATAAGAACCACTATCACCTTGTTCAAGTCGGCTTTCATGCCTCTTTCCTTTTTAAAAATCATTCCAATCCGGCGGCAAGCAACAGCTCTTTCCGTTTCAAAATTTCCCGGGTTTCACCATCCGCGATTTTTGACCCGTTTGCCAAAATCACGATTCTTCCGCAAAGCTCCCGGGCCAAATGGAGGTCGTGAGTCGCAATGATTTGCGTCTGCGAATATCGTTTAAGAAGATCCGTCAATTCTCTTTTCCCTTTGGGATCCAGGCTGCTGGTCGGCTCATCCAGCGCCAGGATTTCCACTTCCATGCAAAGGGCCGTCGCCAGGGCCACGCGTTTTTTTTCTCCCACGCTCAGATGAAAAGCGTTCCGCCGTTCAAAACCGCGCAGCCCCACCGCGTGAAGACTTTCGGTGACCTTCCGCCGGATCACATCTTCCTTCTCCCCGCGGTTGCGCAATCCAAACGCCACGTCGTCGTAAACGGTCGGGCAGAACAATTGGTCGTCCGCGTTCTGGAAAAGCAGCCCGACTTTCTGGCGCACCGGTTTGTAATTTTTCTTAATGACCGGCGTTCCGCAGATCAGAATTTCGCCCGCGCTTTGCAAAACACCGTTCAAACACATCAGAAGCGTGGATTTTCCGGCGCCGTTCCCGCCCATGATCGCAATCCGCTCGCCCGGGTCCAGATCGAAAGAAACGTCCTTCAATGCCGTTTTTCCGTCCGGATACCTGAAAGACAGGTTCCGAATCTCAACGGCCTTTCCGCTACTCATGGGCCCTCCAACGCTCCAATCCTTCGTATCCGCGGGAAAGCATGGCGGCAAAAACCCGTTCCCCCCGCTCATAACTCCGGACAAAAAACACCCCGATCAAGTGTCCGATAAAACGCGCCTGCGCCATCCACCGGCCTTCATACCCTCTCGAGGCCAGCGCGTGGGTCATCCGCTCCGCCTCGTCCGCCATCAAAAAGAGATAGCGGTAGCAAAAGCCGAGGAGCATCAGAAAAATTTTCGGACATTTCACCCGGGCAAGGCTTTCCAGCATCACCGGAAACGGAGTGATCGCCGTCAGAAGAAATAAAATCCACATGGAAACCAGCGCCTTGGCAACGACCCAGACGAACAGGCTTGTCTGCGTCCCGTAATCGCCGCGCGGCGCGGCGAGAACCGAAATCCCGATCATCGCGGCGACCGGAAGAATCACAAGCATCCTTTTAAAAAAATCCCCCGGGGGAATTTTTCCCCACGCGGTCAATCCGGCCAGAAACAAGACGGCTCCCGCCAAAAATTTCGCCTGCCCGGGCCCCAAGCCGACAACCCATAAAATCCCCGCGAACGAAAACAGGATTTTCAACCCGCCGCTTGCGCGGTGAAGCGCAGTTTTCCGGTACGCGTGCTCGTCTAAAAACTGATGTTTCATGGGGCCCTTCTATCGCGCCCGCTTCCGTTTGGAGAGAAATTTCCCCAGCATCCAGGCCGTCAATCCCGCAAGGAGCGTCCCGCTCCCCCCGGCAACCGCCGCGTTGACGAACGGATTGCCGGCGGTCTTCCACTCGTAATCGGGAAAAACCGGAAAGCGCCAGGCAACGGTCTCCCCTTTCTCCAGAAAGCCCTGCGTCTCAGCCACTTTTTCAAGCCCGTCCGGGCTGGACGAAGCAAACGGTGAAACAAAAACCGCGATGGCCAAAGAAAAAAATAACGCGATCCAGAGAAAAATTTTAGATTTGTTCATAAATCACCCCGTTGGTTCCCCGGAGCGGAAGATACGCGCTCAAAAGGTCCGGACGTAATTTTGAAATCGCCGAAAGGGCAAATCCCGTGATAATGGCTTCCCCGGCGCCGATTACGGCATGCACTCCCGCCATCGCCGGAAGAACGATTCGCAACGGTGAAGTCCCGGACCAGGCGAGCTCCAAAGCGCAGACAACCGAAGCGGCCACCACAGACAGCCAGGCGGCCAACGCCGAAGCCGCGTAAAAACTCTTCGGACTTTTGGGGAAAAGGCCCAGCAGAAACCGGAACACCCAAAAGCCTCCGAAGCCGCCCACAACCCCCATGTTCAGCACATTGCTGCCGATGGCCGTCAGCCCCCCGTCCGAAAAAATAAGGCATTGAATGGCAAGCACCGTCGTCATCACAAGAATGCCGGCCCAAGGCCCCAGAAGGATCGCCGCGAACAAAGCGCCCAGAAAATGGCCGCTGGTTCCCCCTACGATCGGAAAATTCAGCATCTGCGCCGCGAAAATAAACGCCGCGCTCACCCCCATCAAAGGAATTTGCCGTTCATCCAAATCCCGGGTCAATTTCCTGACCGCTACGCCAACCGTGCCCGCTGAAATCGCAAACGCCGCCAGGTTGACCGGCCCGCTTAAAAATCCATCGGGAACATGCATGGCCCGCGCCTCCTTATTACTTTTCCTGTTTTCGTAATACTCATCTCGAAAAAAATTATTGCAATTTCCTGCCGGTTGAACTCATGGCAAGCGAAGCATGAAGGACCCCTTTAAGCTGACGGATCAAATCGGACATTTCCCGGATCTCGGAAGCTTTTCCTCTCACCATGATCACTTCCGCGCACAGATCATGACTGAGATGGACATGCGTCGCGGCCAAAACTTCGGAATGGTGATGATGCTGAAGGGAAAGAAGCTTGTCACTCAGGCCCCGGTAATGGTGATCGTAAATAAAGGTAATCGTTCCGAACGCAATTTCGCCTTTTTTCCACTCTCTTTCAACCAGTTTGGAGCGGATCAAATCGCGGATAAATTCAGAGCGGTTCTTGTAGCGGCTCGCCCGGACCAGTCCCTCAAGTTTCCCGTTCAGGGCCTTTTCAATGGAAAAACTTAATCGAACGACTTCCGACATCCTGCCTCCAGTATTATTTTTCAAAAAAGAATAATACCTCTTTTCCTTAGGGTCAAGAAAAAAGACCTGCAAACAGGGACAGGTCTCAACAGCCCCTTATACCAAAACAAGTTATATAAGAACTGTCCCTCAAAATCCAATATACCGTCAAATAGATTCCAATCCATTCATATCATGAAGGGACAGTTCTCTCATAATTTAATGCCCAGCAATACTTTAGCGAGGCCTGTCCCTTTCAGTTCAAGGGGAAATCCGGGAGGCCCGCTTTTATGCGTGTCCCGTCAGCTTAGAAATGGGATAACCGTGCGGCGAGAAAAAATGAGTCGTTTGATTTTTATGCGGCGATCGCGAGTTGCCGCTGAGCGGCAAACAGCGCCGTGATTTTCGCGACAAATTCATTTCCGACAATCCAGCGACGGTTCCCGGCGTCGAATTTGAAACCGATTTTCCCGAAATGTTCCGGATCATCGCCGATTTGCCTCAACAGGGCGAGGATTTTCAGCGGATTCATTCCCGCTTCGCTCAGCGCTTTTAAATCCAGGGCGATTTTCTGCCCCGGCAAATCGGCTTCAAAAAACCCCTCCTCCAAGTTGCCGAGCAAAATAGGCTCCCCGTCAAAAGACTCCTTAAAACGCAAAATTTCCTCTTTCGTCAAAAGTTCCTTCCGCTTTGAAATCACGCGAAAACCTCTAGTTTGGGCCAATCCGGCCAACCGGTCAAACAATAAAGGCTTTTTATCTCCATGGACCACGACCAAAAGATCTCCGGCTTGTAAAATACCGTCGGCGATTTCAGCGGCAACCGAGTCGATCTCCTCCCGCGGAACTTCCAAAATATTCTCAGACACCACAAGAGGCATGCCGGCCCGCACGGAATGACTTTGCTCTGTCCCCAACTCTTTAAAAATCGCCGCGTCCAGCTCGCCCCGGTTCAACGCCCGCCCCGCGGACAAAGCCTCTTCATTCAAAATCTCACTCCCTTCTTTTTCGCCCGCCGAGCGCCGCACCGCCCAGTCAAAAACCTGAGGCGACAAGCCCGGGAAAAAAAGAAGGCCGTCGCCAAAATAAAACGCGGCCTGCGCCACGACCGGAAACGCCGGGCGCCCCTCGCGAGTCAGATACGCTTGCAGTTCAAGCGGCATGTTCTCTTCCGTTTCTCCCTCTTTTTCCGGCACTCCAAGACTTTCCCCCTTAACGCTCCGTTTCCCGCTTTCAATCAAAAACCCGGGACGCGAAGAAATTCTGGGCATCAATTCACTGAAAGTCAGCGGCGAAAGGTCCTCCGGCGCCGAAAGGAGAATTTGCACAATCCATTGAGACAAGGTGCAATTTTTGCTGGATAGGCCGTCAATCACCGGATAATAATCAACTCCCTGATTCCTCCAGTAATAAACCCTGAAATTTTTCCGGTCTTTCCCAAAAACAAGATCCGTTGGCGCGGTTTCTATTCCGATATTTCGTTCCGCCATCACCCTCAAAATCCTCTCAATCTCCGGAAGATCCGCGGAAGCGTCAATCAAATCCCCGTCCTGGTCTTCAACAAAAGGGGCTAAAACCATCCCGTGGCCAATCGTATCGATCTCATCTCTTGCGGTCACTTCATCGATATTCAAACCGTCATTTACATATTCAAGGTGCGTCCCGATATCTTCCGTGTCCGGACCGACAAACGTGTGATCCCCCAAATGAAGTTTAATTTGAAACCCCGCTTTCGCGGCCCTTTTCAAAACTTTCTTCCAGCGATTGCGATTCGGATAATACTTTCCCGCTGCCGTCTCCCGCCCCGCAAGATCAACGCCATACATACGGTGGTAATAAGGATATTGCTCTTCCCTCGCTTTTACCGGGAGCTCTTCCGCCCGCCGCCGGAGACGGATCAACTCCTGAACCGAATTGATCACATCATGAATCCGCTTGCTCTCCCGGTTAAATCCGAAGAAAAGCCTGACGGCATGGTGCCCTCCGAGAAAACGGTCGGCATTTTTTTCCTCTTCCCTCAAGACGCTTTCAAGCGTAAGAAGCATTCCGTGAATTTTCCCGACCCCTCCCCGCATATATGCCTTCAGGGGATGAATTCTTAACTCAACCTGTTCCACTCCGTCCTCGAAACACTGCCGCACCACATGCCGCGCGGATTCCGCGAAATCTTCGTCGCTGAGAATCGTCATGTCCAGCGCGATCGAGCGGTCCGTGCTTTCCTCATGAGGTTTTCCGAAAAGTTCCGTCACCCACCGTTCGGCTTCGGCAATGGACGGCCATTTTTCATCACGATCTTTTTCGAGAAAATATTGCATGATTTGATACGAAGCGGTTTTCCTGTTCCGCTCCTTTCTTGCGGCGTCGCGTTCGCCTTCCATAACCTGCATTCGATGCGCAAAAACAGGAACGAATCTTTCGCGCTGAGTCGCAATTTCGCGGGCAATCCAGCTCGGATGCGTGGAATAACTGATATGGGTGTGAAGATCGCGCTTTGGCAGTGTTCGCACCAGCCAGATTAAAGCCTGATAAGCAAGATTCCCCTGAATGGAACGTTTATCCAGGGCCTGATCCGCGGGAGTATTTCTGAAAATATCCAGCAAGTCCCGGACACTGCCCGACAAAGCGGGTTTTTCTTTTTCCAACCCTTCGAGAGAGTTTTCCAGAACGGTCAACAAATGCCGATCCCCGTTCTTCTCGATTTCCCTCGCGAAATAAGAAATAAGCGCCAAGAGATCCTGCTTCTCGGCGGAATTCAGCGGACCGGCCCGGGACACTTCTTCTTGAAATATCGGGGATTCCGGATTTTCACTGACTTGGCCGAGATAAATTTTAGCCCGGGCAATCGCTTCTTCGGCCGAAAAGGTCTCCCCCAGGCTGGCGCCTTTCGTTCCCGCCTCTCTCCGGGCCGCGATCGCGTTTCGCGTCTCTTCAAGTTTTTTGATTGCGGTTACGTATAAATCCGTAATGCTTCCCTCGGGACCACCCGGAATTTCCGGATTAAAACTGGGGACTATGCCGCCGGTAAACTCGCGGCGGATGTCATAAACCATCGCCGTGTAATAAACCCATCTTCGAACTCTCCGCAACCATTCCGTTTTGTCCGCCCGATAAAAAAGCTCCGCTTCCTCAGTCATCATTTGAAAATGATTTTCCGCTTCCGCGGCCAAATAACGCGCCACCATTTCCGGATGCTGCTCTTTAACTTCCTTAGGCCAAAGATCGGGATGATCCTGACTAAAAACGCCGGGAATAACGGGCCCGACTCTTCCGTTCAGCCGGTCCAGAACCCCGCTTGCGCCCCATCCGTCACCGGTCGGAGAAGCAAACTCGTCTTCTCCGCCCGAAACCTTCATACCGCTCGTGCCGGAAGCTTCAAGAGGCCGTTTCGGAGTGTTCAGCCAGTTGTCAGCGCCGCGAACCAAGTATTGAGACTTCGTTTCATCGTACCCTTCAAGGAAAATCACGCGATCCTGAATTTCAGGATGTCTCCGCGACAAATGTTCAATCACCCGGTGAAGTAAAGCGACGCTTGAGCGCCCGTCATGCGAAAAAGTTTTTCCCGCAAAAACGATTTGAACGCCCCTCTCGACCACTAATTTAATGAAAGGTTCAAACGCGCCTTTCCCGTCCATGTCCCGGATAATCCCTTCTAATTCTTCCGGGCTCAGGGTGTAATCTCCTCTAAGCCGTGACTCCACTTCCGGAAGAAACTGCCCAAAAACGGTTAACAGCATGCGCTTGTAATTCACAATGCGCCTCGCCCAAACCGAAAGAAAAAGATCCGGATCCAGAAGATGCGTCAATTCCGCGGATTGCAACTGCTGAATAAACGGCTCCTGTTCGGAAACCGGCAAATGCTCCCAGCCTGCCAACCATTCTTCGGGGTTTTCAATCCCGGCCCAGCGCGCCCATCTCGCTCTCGAAGTATGAAGTTGATATTTAATTCTTTCGAGATCCTCGGGAGATCTTTCTCTTCTCGCGAGAATTTCTTTAAGTTTCCCGGTTTCCCGAATGTATTGCGTTTTGACGGTTCGCCGGACCATTTCAACCGCCTTGACCTTATTCTCGCGCAAAACAGGCAACAGATTTCCGTCTTCGATCCGGAATTCCGCGCCGCGCGCAAGAGCCTGAGAAACATCCGCATCCGGATTCAGCAACTTTATAATCTCTCCCGCCCGCGGGTCTTCGGGATCCAGAATGGCTTCCGGCGTCCTCTCCGCCAAGTCGGCTTTTTCCCAGTTCATCGCCTCCCGCATTTCGGGAATCATCCAGAAAAGATGATCCACCGCGTTGGTAACCCCGATCACGGGCTTCCGATCCACTTCTTCGCGGCTCAAAATTCCCTCCTCCACGAAAAAGTTCCCGGCCTGAATGGCATTGAGTTGACTCACCGCCGCAACCGACCCCCCAAAGGTATGGGCCAGCCGCACGATAAAGTTAAGCGGCAAATAGCTGTAAGGCTGTCCGGGTTTTTGAAAACCCGGCAGTTGAATCTGCTTTCCGTCCGCTTCAATACTTTTTCCGTGAATCATCCATCGAGCGACATCCCCGGCCTGTCGGCGGACTTCTTCATTTTCGGATTTTTCGAAATAAATCCGGATATTGTCCCCCAGACGCAATGCCTGATCGCCACGCTCATTGAAGCGGTCGATCCCCGCGGAAACAAGGGTGTGAGTGAAAAATACGATCTGGCTCCCGACCAGTTCCATTGCCTCATCGTAAGTGTAGCCTTCTTCCATATAATCGCGGACCAATCCTATTAAATAGGGGAAAGTCGCCGTTTCATTAAGATGCGCGGGCCCTCCGTTCGGAATCCCGAGCTTCTTTTTGAATTCATAAGCGGCAAGCCCGGCGATCCATTCCTGCTCGAACCGCGCGCGGGAAGAGGTATACCCCTTGTACAATTCCTCAAATATCTTCCGGACCCCGTAATCGCGGTTTTCCTGAAAATCCGTCGACGGCATGATCAGCTGAATTGCGCCGACCTTCACGAGCCGGAATCTCACGTAAACCGGAGGCGCGCCTTCATACAGCGGAATCTCAACTTGAAAAGGTTGCTCGGGCTTTGCGGGATCCTTGAAGTATTCAATCCCGTAATCCCCGGCCCTCAACGATTCTCTCGCGTCAAGAACCGGATACCCGAAATCGTCCACTTGTGAAACCGTAACGCCTTTTTCGTAATCCGGAATAAAAATCAGAAATTCCGGCGCCTCCGATTGCGGCTCCAAAGTCGTTACTCCTCCGAGGTACGCGATCGCGCGGATCCATTCCCCAAAAAGGATTCCAAGCCCGCCGTGAAAACTCGTCAGCCTCGGCCCGACGCTTTGCTCCACCGCGCTCACCACTCCTTCCATGCTCAACAACACGGGAGGATGTCCTTTTAGCTCCTGATAATGAGAAGAATGACGGAACCAGCCCAGCATCCAGTCGTAAGCCTGCCTGGAGTCTTGAACCAGTGCCCGGTATTCCTCCCAATCTTCCTCCGTCCATTGATCCTGCGCCTTTTCTTTTAATTTCTGCGCGCGATAATTAAAGCGCGGATCAAAATTAATTTTCTGTTCTTCAAGAAACCTGACGGCTTCCGCCTGCTCTCCGGAATCGCCCAGGGAAGCCCCGCCGGCGGTTTCTAATCGCAACGAAAACGTCGTCCCCCGCCCCAAAGCGGTTTCAGCGATAAAAAGCTCCCCGCCCATCCCTTCGGCGTCCCGCCGACCGCCGCTCAGGCCGAGCCCGGTCCCCTGCGCCGTCTGCTGGGCGTTCGCCGCCCTGAAAAATCCTCCGAAAACCTTTTCACGGTCTTCCTCTGAAATCCCGATCCCGCTATCTTTAAAATCAATCCGGACCCATTGCCGGCCGTTTTGCTCTTCGGGATAGACGCTAACTTCCACCCGGCCTCCGCCGTATTTTTTCCCGTTATAAAAAAGCTCCGATAAAACCCTTCTCAACTTGTAGCGGTCGGCAAGAACCGGCCGGAGCCCCTCTTGCATGGATATTGTAAAAACCGGATCGCCCGCTTTTTCTTCCCCTTGAGTTTTAATGGCAAATTTTTGGGCCAGTTCGGGAATAAAGGTCTCCAGATTCACGTCTTCAATAAAGTAAGCCGGTTCCTGGAGCTCGCCGGAAACAAGCTCGCGAAGCGTTTCGACTTCGCCCCGAAAAGAAGCGTAAATGCCCCGCATGCCGACCACATCCATTTGCTGTTCTTCGGAAAGATAGCCTCCCTGGGCCAGCGAAGAATCCAATCTTTCAAAAACACCCGCGATTTCATCGAACGACCGCTGCAGGCCGTCGAACGTCTCCCTCAGCCGGTCCGCCATTCCCCGGATTTTCTCCCGGAGCGCGGTCTCTCCCGACACAAAATCGCCTAAATACGCGATCATCTCGAAAAGATCCTGATGGGGCCCGGCAAAAACCGCCCGGGCGCTTTCAACGATTTGTTCAACTTTCTGAGGCTGTCCCGCATTGAGCGCAAGCAGCATCTCCTTGAAAAATTTCTCCACCAAAGTCACCGCCGTCTCATCCAAAAGCTGGGACGGATTGATCCCCCGGTAACGGAAAACCGGCCGGGCATGCTGAAGCAAGGCCTGCCATTCTCCGGTTTCGTCCATGAATTCCCTCGACAAAGGCTCGGAATCCTGCAGCTTTTGCCTCAATTCTTCCAAATCTCCTTTTAAGCTTTCGGGCAGGATACCGGGAACGGTGTGGATGAAATTGATGATGGTGTTTTTAATGTCATGAACGGAGGTCTGAATATGCCCCGCGCTCCGGTTCATGTTGAGCACGCTTTTGACTTCGGCATCCATCCGAAGGCGTTCCAGAACCAATACGAGAAGCTCGGCCGTCAGCATGAGGTAGCGCAATTTGATCTGGCGGTCGCGCTCGCCCGAAAATAAAGGCTCCGGGCGGGCCGGTTCTTCTTCCGAAAGGGCTTTCTGCCACTTGTCCAGATGAAGCAGATAGGCCGGCCCCTGGTCCATCATGCTCGCCGGCATGTAAACCCCGACGTGCATCAATTCTTCGACGCGGGAAGGCTGCCCGTCGCCGAATTCGGCGACGTCTTTCGTGAATTGCTCGCGGCTGACTTCTCCCGAGCCCAAAAGATCGCTCCGTTTCGAAGTCACCAGGATCGGGTCCTCCCCCTCCCGGAGCGCCCGCTCGAAATAATTCAAGGCCCGTAATTTTTCATCCGTCGCGACAGATTCGGTCAAGTGCCGGCTCGTCCTGAATTTTCCCGACGAAGCCACCAGCTCCCGTTCGACGGTCCAAACGCCTTTCTCGTTCTTTTTCACTTTATAAAGCATCGCCCGGCTGAATCCAAACACGGAAATCGCCGCCGCGGTAAAGACTGCCTCCGCTTCTTCGCGGCTTTTCACGGAAAACAGCTTCAGGAAAAGATTGTGGAGATGATAAATATTGAGCCGGTCCGAAGTATAAGACGTGACGTCGCTGAGCGGCGTCTGATCCATCAAAACCAAAATCGCCGCGCGAAGCAGGGCCATCGCGGTCTCCCGGGAAATTCCCGCCGCCGGGACTTCGGCGGACCGCGCGTCCCGGAAAATCGACGCAAGCTCCGGGATCTCCTCCTGAACCTGTTTCAAGCGATCATTCTCCGCCGCAATCCTTTCGACCGCTTTCCGGTCCACGGAACGATCGGCCATTTGCAAGACAGTCGTTGTCGCCGACCGGCTCGCATCCAAAGCGGGCTCCAGGCGCTGGGCCATCGCGTCCGGGATCCCCAAAACGCTCAAAACGTCCAAAGGCTCCGTCCGGAAAGAATCTTCCAATGCCGCCGTCTTCTGCTCCAGATCATGACACGAAAAACCGAACGCAAAAAGATTGATGTTCAACGGGTCAAGCAGCGCATCCCGGCCAAGCCGGTCCAGACCCCTAACGGCCTCGTTGGCTTTGACTGCCTCCACAAACGGGCCCAATGTGCTTTCAATCGGGCCCCGGACCTCCCCGATTAATCCCTGGATCCGGGCAAGATATTCGTCAATCGCCTGAAAGTCCCCCGGTTCCAGAACACTCCGGCCCAACGTCATCACCAGTTGCCCGGCAAGTTCCCGGTCCTTTTCCTGAAGCCTCCTTGACAAGGCATGAAGATTCCTGAAATCAACCGGGGCGCCCCCCAGGGAAGCTCCGGTTGCGGATTCCGCCTCCAAAGCGGCCCATTCCAATTCGCCCCAGAAATCGATTTTCTCCTCTTCCCGTTCCGGGGGCAGATAACTTTGGACGATTTGAAACGTCAGCTCCTGAATTTCCGTCTTTAAAGCTTCTCTCACTTTTTCATCGGTCGCGAAATAAAGAAAATTGTCGGAAAGCCGGCCGAGCTTTTCCATGTCCCGCGCGAACGCTTCTCCATCCAGGCCCGAAGCCGCAATTTCCCGAATCCTCGCGCCGACTTCGCGGAAGACAATCCGGGCCGCGAGAGAAGGCTCCGCCGCACCGGTCAAATCGAGATTGGGATGCGAGAAGAGCTCTGGCGCATGCGCGATATCAAAACTCACCGCTTCTTCCGGAATCCGCCGGTATTGAATTTGTCCTTTAAGCTGTTCTTTAAGTTCCGCGATGGTCATCCGCGCTTCGGCGCCCCGCAAAAGAAGCCCCAGCATAAAACGCCGCGCTTCCACCCGGCTCTTCACTTCGTTATCATTCAGCTTGGGATGTCCATAAAGCCTCGGCTCTTTAAGAGCTTCCAGAAGCACCGAAGCCGGCGTAATTTTTTCGTATCCTTCTAGCTGATTCAATTTTTCCGTGAGCCCCTCCACATCCAAAGGCGTCTCGGATTTCCATAAAATATCGGCAAGCAGAAAACTCCTCTTTTCCATCTTCAGAAAAAGATTGGGGTGAGAAAAAATACGAGAATCCTCTTTGATGTCCTTCCGGACCATCGCTTCGGTAACGCGTCCGCATTCCCCGGTCCTTGTGGCCTCAACAGCAAGATCCAGAGGCTTCATTTGAAAACCGGATTCATTCAGAATCCGAAGGAGGACTTCCCGTCTTTTTTGGATCTCTTCCTGCTTGCCCAGACTCGCCCCTTCCTGCGGCATTTCCTCATCGCGCCGCATCACCCAGTCAAGCCGGCCGGCCTGAACATCTTCGTGGATTCCGAATACCCCTTTGAAAATTCCCGCGAAAGGCGAGGCCAGAACTTTAAAGTCACGCGTCTCTCCCGCCCGGCGGAAACTTCTCAGCACGAAATTCGCGACCGTGAGAAGCTGTCTGAACAAAGAGCGCGGGTCCCGCTGGGAAGGAAATTTTTTGATATTGGCAATCAAATTTCGGATGCCGTGTTCAATCACAAAGGGGGAATTTTCCCCTCCTCCCGAAGTGCCGCCGCCCGTCCGGTGCCAGATTTTGGAATCCCGGGTGACCCGGCTCCGGATCTCCGCTTCCTCAAGCCGAGCCGCCACGTCCAATTCTTCCCCATAGGCGAAAAAGCCCGGATCGTACCCTCCTATCAAACGCAGAGCGCCGGCGTCAAACGCCACGCAGGGGCCGAACACCACATCCACAGTCATCTCCCGCTCCAGGCGGTCCTCTGTCTGATTTTTTCCGATGGACATCGTCTTAAACAGCGCGTCGCGGGGAAATTTCCCGCCGTAACCCCGTACCGTACCGGTCAGACGGTCCCCGTCGAGATTGAACACAACAGGCCCGGCAAGGCCGACGGGCCGGTCCAAAATCCCCTCGTCAAACTGGGGCAAAAGGGCGTCCAGAAAACTAGCATCCGCGATCACGTCATTGTTCAGCGCCACGACGCAGTCCGCGCTCCGCTCATCCAGCGCGTAATCGAAAACGGCGTTGTGGCCTTCGTCAAATCCAAGATTGCGGGGACTGCGGACCAGCGTGAGTTGAAATGCGGAAGAACCGGAAAATCTCTCGAGGGCTTCAAAATGATTTTCCGACGAGCCGTTGTCCAAAACAACGATTTCGACATTGGGGGTATCCATCAAACTGAGAGATTCGAGAAGCTTCTCGGTATCCTCCCAGCCGTTATAGACCAGAATGCTGACAATCGTTTTCGGCGGAGGCCGAACCACCAGAGGTTCTTCCTCGAAACGTTCCAGCGTGCGGTTTTGTTCAATCACAAATTTTTGCCGGAGGCTGTCAAAGCGAATCTCCAACCCGTAAATCAACACCGCTTTCCCTGAAATGAATTGATTCAGCGCCTGTGTTTTTTGTTCCCGCAAAGCCTGAAACACAATCTTTGCCTGCTCTCCGGAAATTCCGCCTTCTTGAACAAGCTGTTGCGTCAATTCCTCGAAGTCAATTTTGCCGGGATCGCTCCGGAGAACGATCTCGCCCGCGAGCCGGGCCGTGTCCTTGAACCAGCGGCGCAGCCCGTGAAGATCTTCCCTCCCGAGACGCCTCAGGCGGTTCATCAAAACCCGGCGCGTCGACTGATAAAACATTTTCAGAATTCGACGCGTGAGCGGGATATTTTCATCCGTCAAAGCCGGCGGTTCCGGCGAATAAGCCAGAGACGTAAAAGCCTCCAGATCATCCCAAAGAGTCCTTTCCTCTTCTTCCCCCGTCAGGAAAATCTCCCGGTCCCATTGTTTTCTTTCTTCGTCTCTCGCGGCGCGGGTGAGGGCGCGAAACCATTTCGCGTTTGTCCCGGGCGCGGAAACGGCCCGCAAAACCCCTTCCGTCCCCAGTGATTCCCCGGAAGCGTCTTCCTTCGGCAATAAAAATTTCCTGTCCCGCGCCGTGTCCAGTTGATCCTTTAAAAATCTTTTGACCCGGTAAGCGCGCCAGAGCAGTTTGAGATTTTCCAGCCACACCCCCCGGAAGGTGTATTCAATTTCCTCCGACAGACCGAAATAATCCACGGCATTCTCAAGGCCCAGAACAAAAGGCGGATACCCGGCCGCGACCAGAATCGCGCTCATCCACAAAGCGCCGGTCCGACGGTTCCCGTCATCCCAAAGCTTGGGATCGCTCAGGACTCTCGCGTAAATACCGGCCGCGGCGGTCAAAGGAGAGCCGTGGGTATGCCGCCGGAGCCAGCGCATAATCGGCGGAATCCCCTCCTTGAAAATCCTCCTCGCGTACGCCACGCGGTTGTGATGCTCCTCTCCCCTCGAGAGAAGGTTGAATTGCATCAGGTCTTCTTCCGTAAGTTCGCGGCCGGACGCGAGCAATCCGTCGAGATACCGGTAGGCATTCATTAAATTCACGACCTCTTCATCGGACAAAGGTTTGGGCGCATCAACCCTTCTCCGCAGGAATTCCCGCCGGAGCCGGGGAAAATGCCTCTGCGTCTCCCGGAGCGTCCGCTCAATCGCCGCGAGATCCAAGACCGTTCCCTGCTCACCGAGAGAAGCCCCCCGCGCCTTTTTCGAAAGCGGCAGAACGCGGACGGACAATCTGCCGTCTTCGCCTTTCGCGCTCCATATTTCAAAAAAATCATGCCCGGTCGAAAGCCCCGAAAATCTTGAAAGAATTCCCGCGTCACTCAACACTCCGAGAACCCGGTTGACTCCCCCTTCGTCGAGAATATCCCCCTGCCGCAGGGAAGGCATGGCCGCCATTTCGGGAATCAGCCGGCTGATGTGCCCGCTCCGGATAAAATCCCGAACCCTGTCGATCGCGAGCGGGAGATAGCCTTTCCCGGATCTTCCCTCAACTTCAAAACCGGCGAGCCGGAACCCTTCGTGCTCGGTAATCCCCAGATATTTCATCCTTCCGAAAGCCGCGGCCGTTTCATCCCCGCCATAGACGCGATAAGTCAATCCGGCCTGTTCGTCCAGATAAAGTTCGTCTCCCTCCATCAGCGCTTCTTCAACGGGATCCATCCCGGAACCCCGCGCGAAAAACGCTCTTCGTAAAACACGGATTTTTTCCCCGCTGCTCAGCAGCTCCTGGGCCGAAGCTTCGGGAATCTCACTCACCCGATACGGAAGAAACACCGAAGCGAAGCCTTCCTCCCTCTGAAGCGCCGGGATATTCCAGGCGGAGGCCCTTTTTTCCTCCTGCCGGACCTCATTGAAAATTTCGCGCGAAAATTCACGCAGGGCCGCTTCAAGAAAATCCCCTTCGGGAAGAACTCCCCGGGTCATTTCCCTGAATAGAGCTTCCTGAAAGCCCTCCGCGAGACTGACGGCTTCTGTCGTGTCTTCCGCGTCATCTTTCAGACGGGCCATCAGCGTCAAAGCCCCCAGAACGGAAGCAAGATAGGGATTCGAGCGCCGGTCCGCGCCCCGCAATGCCGAGAAAAATTCGAAAAAGCGGCGAAGCATCACCACTCTTCCCTCCCCGTCAACCCAGGCCGGAGGAAGATACTCGTCCCGCCGGTTCACGACCGATTTGTTCAAATCTTCCCAGGACACATCCAGCAGAACCAGTTTCCCTTCGCTCACGAGATCAATCATCCCGGAGACAAAATCCCGCGGGCGGGAAGCAAGCCTTTCTTCGATCGCCCGCAACGCCTCACGCGTGTTTGAAGAAAACGCCTTCGTCTCCAGTCCCCGGATCAAAGGCCGCAAATCAAGAGCCGACAAACGTTCGACCGCCCAGTAAACCGCCGCCGAGGTTGAAGAAAAATCGGGGTATTGAGAGAACAATCCGGGAAGCGGAAGCCACGAAATATTTTCCGTTCCGGATCTTTCGACGACCTGATCGAGATCCGCGCCCCTCTGGTCAAACAAAAGAGAAAAACGATAAGGAAGAACGCCTAAACTTGAAGCTTCATCCCCTCCGGCGGGAAGAAACGCCGCGGGCCCTCCGGGAAACGTTTCCGCTTTCCCTAAAGACGACGCGTTCACATCTTCCGGTCCGGAAGACGACGGTTCGATGATCTCGGGTCCGATGATATGATGAAAGTCGGTAATTCTCTCCCGCGTTCCACCTGCCGCCGCCAGCGAAGCTTCGTCCGTTCGATGCAAAGCACTCCTTAAAAGATCTCCGACGCTTTCGGTCTGAAACGCCTCCTGAAGCCGCTCCTGCTCGCCAATCACGTCGGCGCGTTCCTGATCAAGAAGCTGCGCGAATTCGCCGGCCGAAATCAGCCGCCGGACCGCCGCGTCGATGACCGCGTTCAGCGAAAGAGGGATAATGGAAATGGGAATAGACGGAGGCCCCCCCGCGGCATCCCGGAACCGGTAAATAGCCGGAAGCCATCTCCTCTGGCCGCCGAGGATGTGATAAAGTTCCTGCCCCAGCCACATCGTATCCACTCTTTCCGTCGTCTCCTCGATGGGTTCCGACAGGCCGAAGTCCATGGGAACGATGCGGTTTCCCGGAATAATGCTTTCCGTCGCGTCATAACGCAGGTTATTGGAAAGTAAATCGCGGTGAATCAGGCTTTGTTCGCGGTTGATCGTGTCCGCCGCGTGCGCCGCTTCGGCGAAACGGCCGAGAATTTCGGAGAGACTTTCGGGATTTTCCAGGTAATTTTCCGGCAAAAACTCTTCGGGGATGAAACGGACCACCATCGTTCCCAGAAACGAATCGAAACCGACTCCGGGATGAATCAGATTCGGAACAGCCATGCGGGTGTACGTGTATTCCTGGACGTCGGCGACCTTCAGGATCCAGCTCTCGCCGGTCTCCCGGTCAACGGCCCGGTACACAATGGGGCTAAATTCTTCTTCGATGGAATAAGTCGCGTCTCCGATCTTTAGTTCGAAATGTCCCTCCCGAAGCCCTCTTAAAAGCGCCCGGGAAACGGCGGGTTCAAGAAAAATTCCGGTATCCCTCGCAAGTCCAAGAATATTCTCCGACTGTTCCGGATGCAGTCTTAAATAGTCTATCAGGATCCGCTCGGCGATCCGGATATGCGCCCAGGGCGACGGCCCTCTCTGTATTTCAAGCAGGCGTTGCAGCTGCGATTCGTTCAAAACGGTTTCGGGAGACTGGAACGAAACCGTAAACTGTCCGGCCTCCCAGGCAACCGAAACGGCCGAGGGAAAATACTGGTTAAAATAATCGACGGCGCCCTGCGCGGAGCCGTCGCGCTTTTCAAAGGACGCGAGGAATCCTTGAAGGTCTGAAACCAATTCGTCCATCGAAGCGTACCGCTCCCCGCTCGGCAGTCTTTCAAGCGCTTTGCGCAGAATCCAGTCCAGTTCGTCCGGAATGAACGGAATCGGCGTGTACTGACCGGTCATATTCGCGTCTCTCTGCGTGAACGCGTAATAAAGCAGGGACCCCAGCCCGAAAATGTCCGTTTGTTTCGTCATTTCACTCTGCCATTCAAACGCGCCGCTGTTGGCCAGCAGCACCCGGGGAGTTCCGTCCGCCTCTTCCAGAACAAGCGCGTTCGGCCTTCTCAAGTCCCCGTGGACTAATCCATGCTGATGCATCGTCTGGACGGCGCGTCCCACTTCAATCGCCAGCCGGAGAAACGCCGGAATCGGCAGGTCCTCCCCGAGGGGCACGTAAAAAGGCCTGCCCCCGACATCTTCGGCGAGACGAAGCCCGAGGTCCCCGTCATATTCCGTGGAACGGATAAAATGCCGCGGATCGTCCTGATGCAAAAGCGTCATGCGGCGGTGCTCCTCCGGAAGAGACAGGGTGAGAATGAAATTTTCCCCGGTTTCGCGGTCCGCGTCCGTCACGCGCCAGACCGCCTCCCCCAGGCGGTTCACGACCCGGAGATTTCTGCCGCAAATCTGCACGGGAGCTTCAAGCTCCCTCGCGCGGTTCAGAACCGCCCGCACGACAATCGGAGACAGCTTGACCGGCGTCCCGGTACTCAGGGTTTTCTGGGACTTGCGGCCGATGTCCACAATCATCTGAAGCACGTCCGGCCGGTTCGTCTGGCGGATAAAATCGAGAAGTCTGACCATCGCCGTATAGGCCAGAATCCAGTCCTTGTCCTGATGAATCGCGTGATGCAGCAGAAACAGGTTCCGCCGGAGAAGATATTCGCCGAGGAACGCCCATCCGCTGGGCTTGGGGCCCGAAACCCTCAGCGCCAGGGCGAATTCCAGGACGGAAATGGCCTCATCGCTCCGCTTCCCGGCCTGAATCCAGATCTCATCGAGAACCTCGCGCAAATGCTCCCGGTCCTCGCCGCTCAAATGTTCTTCAGCCGAAATTTTCCTGATAATTTCGTCTTCGGAAAGATTCTTGTCAAAATCGGTGTCGAGCCCGACCGCCGCGACCGTTTCCCAGAGCGCCTCCCGGTCCGTGTAAATAATCTGATCGCGCGTCACGATCCCGTAATGATTGCCGTCCGGCTTGATCAGTTCGACGTTCCCGAGATTGGTGCCCCGGACCATGGTGCGGACGTCCGTGTATTTCCGGTTCAACAAAACACGGATAAAGATGGGGACATGTTTCAGGAGGGCGCGGGCGGTCCGGTACCTCCATTCCAGGAAATCCTTCAGGATTTCGTTGATTTTCAGAAAAATCCTCGCCAGCGAAAAAGGTCCGTTTCTCTTCAGAATTTCTTCCGTGAGCCGCTGATGGCTCTTTTCGCGGGCGGCGCGGAACCGCATAAATTGCTGCAACAGGGCCGGATCATACTTGAAAAACTCGTCCAGCTCTTCGCGGTGACGGAAATCCCGCAGATAGCGGTCCCGGAAAACTTTCCAGCCGCTGGGTTCGGCGTGCTCGTGAAGCGCGTCCGGATTGGTTGAAACCCCCTGCGGGAACAGATAGGCCGAAAGATAGCAATCATCGTACGTGAGGTCCGGAGGCAGATCGGGGAAATCCTCCACGTTGATCGTGTACGACTGGCCGTAAATCTGGACGAGCGGCACGCCGTAGTCGGCCTTCCGGATATTGGTGATCCGCTGGAAAAAATAATGCCAGAGCTTCCTGAAATAATCCCCGATTCCGGCCGGGTTTCTCCAAAAACGCCTGGGAGTCCATCTTGGGTTAAAGACAAGCGGCGGCGCGACCGGCGTGGTCCCGACCACTTTGAGAGGCCGTCCCGCCCTTTTGGTCGCCAGTTCCGGATCCTCCAAAAGGGCGATATTCCTGCCGATTTGAGATCGCGCGAGAGAGGGCGGATAATCCCGGAGCCTTTCCTCTTGAGGGGAAGGGTCCTGGACCGGATAGGCGTCGTCATCCGAAAAATGAAGATACGCCCGGAAATTCGGGTGCTGCGCCTTTATTTCCTGATAGCGCTTTTTCGCTTCGGAGAACAGATAATTGACCGAGGTGTTTTTCCCGACGTTCTGCGGCTCATTGATGAAGGTGATCCGCACGCCTTCCCGGCGGTACTGCGCCTGCACCTGCCGCATCACATCAAACGTGTCGTCCGTCGAACCATTGGAACAGATAAAAAACTCAATATGCCATTCTTCCGGGTCAAGATGGCCAAGGTCCTGAAGATGCCGTTGAAGCCAGGTCACGATTTTGTCCGCTCCGTCCTTCACGGGCAGGAGAACAAAAATCGCTTTTGAAGCCTGAATACCGTTATCCCTGAAATTCTGGAGAACAACGCGGCTTTGGGGAAGAATCTGGTCCGGTTTTTCTCCCAGGGAAGAAGCTTCTTCGCCTTCCGGAAGGATGATCCTCGTTCCCCGGAATTCCCTCGAGAACGTCTCCCGTTCTTTGCCGAGCGCCGCGCCGGTGGACAATTGTTCCAGCATCTGTTCCGCGATCACACGCCGCTCGAGTCTTGAAAGAAGCCCAACGGCCTTTTCCACCCGCCGCTGCTGTTCGGCCCCGAGAGGCCCCTCAACCTGTTCCCGCTCGTCGGGATTCATCTCCTCCCATCGCGCGACGGATTCCTCAGTCGCGAGCCCCTGCGTCTGCATATCCACCAATTCTTCGTATTCCCATTGGTTCGCGGGAATGATTCCGTCATTCACGTCGCGGACAAACCAACGCAAAACTCCCTCAGCCGTGCTGACAGTCCGTAAACGATGTTCAAAATCCGCTATTTGTTCGTCGAATTTGGCGAGAGTTTCCTGCTTTGAAATAACCGCGAGAAGCGTTTTCAGAATTCCACGTGTCGTATTCCGCGTGACCGGGTGAATCCTTCCGTTTGTCCTGAATTGCGAAACGGCCTTCAAGAGCACTTCCCTTTGTCTAACCGTTGCCCGAACCTTGACGGCGTTAATATCCGCAAGAAGCCGCCCCGCCCGATCGGAAAGAGTTTCGTCATCGGGCGTTTCACGATTGACGCGTTCCGCGACCATAATTTCAACCGCTTCCTCGATAAGAATCCTCTGTGCCTTTTCGATTTGCTTGTAAGTCAGAAAACCTCTCGTCACAAGCTGGTCTCTCAGGCTGGCCAGGAACGGATGTTCTTTCCGGGAAAGCACCTTCTCGATTCCGTCCAGCAGACGCATCTCAAAATCAATAAATTCCTGCCGTTCCCCGCCCAGACTGGCCCCCAGAGAAGCGCCAACCTCTGTCAATTGGGCGCCGACGGCAAAATCCCTGGTTCCCTGCGCCATGGTAACGATTAAGGGTTGAGTCAAACGTTGCGGAGAAGGTTGCTCAAATAGTGCTGTATCGAGAGGAAAAATTTCGTCGCCGTTTGGATAAAAAACATGCCCTCCCAGGAATTTCACCAACGCGGCGGAAGGCAGTGCGTCCCATAATTTTGGCCGGGGATGCATAAACAGTTCAGCTTCTCCCAAAATTATCCTAAGGATGTCGAGAGAGGTGGACGTAGGCTTTCGCTTGACTTCGCCAAATCCCGCAGAGACCGCGAGGTATTTGTCTTCGGGGACAAGATATTGCCGCTCAGATTCGGGTAATTCATTGTAAAGAATCGCCCGGGACACTTTCGATTTTTCCGGAACAGACACAAGTTCTCCATTAATAAAAACCCCTTCTCCGTCCACTCCGGCAAATAAAATTCCTTTTTGATTTTTGTATTCATACTCAGGCGCCATGAAAAAGCTCAAAAGAGGTTTCCCCTGGTAAAGAAGCGTCACGGCTATCCCATAATCTTTGCTTTCCGGATTTCGAAATTGCCCCGTCCCGTCCAAAGGATCGATAATCCACACAAAGGGAGAAGCCTTGTTCGCAGCGTTAATCTTTTCCAGTTCGGGAGGAAGTTCCTCCTCGGCAATGATTCTGTGGGTGGGGAACAGGTTTAAAATGGCCAGAGTCAAATCGTTCTGAACCTTATGATCCGCCTCCGTTACTATTTCTCCGCCGGCTTTTTCCTCCACTCTTATCGCACTGATTCGCTGACGGTAATCCAAAAGCACCCGCGCTTCATCTTTCAGAACCTGAGCAAGCTTCGGGATGTCCAGTGTCAATCCGAGGGCCTTGAATTCTATCGACTGCTGTTCAAATCCTTCTTGAAGTTTTCCGCCGAAATTCCTCAAGAGCGTGGCGGTTTTCTGCGGCAAACCCAAAACATCGGAAACGCTCCCCGTATGCAGCCGGGCGAGGACCCTTTGCGGGCTGATTGCGGGATTGGCTGACTTTATAAATGCAACGGTAATTTTTATTGCCTGCTCAAAGTCGCCCTGTTCAACGGCTTCAGCTGGGGTTTTTCGGGCGATACGTCTAAGCTCGCGGGTTTTCCGCAAAATATTCATCACAACATATCTCAGCCGCTCATCGGACAACCGAAGGTCTCCCTGATGACCTGTTACCGAAAATCCTCCTATTGTTGCCGCAAACAAAATTTTCGAAAAATCTTCATCCGCCAGCACTGCTTCAATGAAACTTGTTTTAACTGATTCTTCAAACGGACGAATATTCATCCGCGCAAGACGTTCTCCAAGCTTTTCTTTTAATTGAGTTCTCTGCGCTTCCGTCAATTCCGCTTTATCTAGAAATGCTTCTCCCAAAGAAGCGCCTCTCTCTTTGGAAGCCATTTCCATCCGCCGCTGAATGATCCTGACTCCCGCAATCAATACCGCGGCAGGAACGATGGCAATCGGAGCCGTGATATCGATCAATCCTTTTTCGGGCTCGAAGGGCCGGACGCGGACCAATGTCCGGTTTGTGGTCATGGTCTTCGGGGCCGGCTTGGGCCGGGCTTCCGGTTTCTTTTCCGGATGAACCGCCACCATCAGGCCGTTCGGGACCCGGCGTCCCGAATAACGCACGACCCTGGCGTCATCCTCTTCTTCTCCGATTTTGACCCGGAGCGCGTGGGAACTTCCGCCGTCCAGCGTGACGGCGTCCGCCGCCCCCATCCCTTTTAAAATTTCCGCCGCTTTGTGAAATGAAATATTCCCCCGGCTCGCGTGAAGCCAAACCAGCAAGGCCTTTCCGTCACGCGTGGTGGCAATCACCATTCGGTCGGGACTTTGCACCGTGAATTGCTCTTCTTCCGCGGTCACGTGAATCTCCCCGCCCATGATCAGACGGGGACCGGCCATCAGACCGTGCGTGACACCGTTCTCCGCCCAACCGGACGGCAATTCCCAATCCCGGCCGATCTTCGCCCCAACCGGAAACTGCTCCGCCAGTTTTCCCATATTTCCGTGCAAAGAAAGCACAAAACCGTTTTCGGGAATCACGGAATTCCCGGTACGCGATTCCGCCCGGGTCACCTCAAGCCATGTCGCGACGGAACCGTCGACCCGCGTCCTCGATTTCCGTTCAACGGTAATCTCCGTTCCCCAGCGATTGGTCCGCGTTGTTTCGCCGTATGCCGGCGTGTAAACGACAAATCCGTTTCTTCCGCGCGGAACATTGACGCCGTGGGCCCTGAACCGGGATTCCTTCTCCTCCCATTGGTTCTCACCCGTTTTCTTTTTCGCCGCGATCCAGTACTTGGGTCTTTCCCCGGAAGAAATAAAAACCCGCGCGGGACTTCCGGGTTTTGGTTCCGTAAACCCGACCATGCTCCGGTTGGGCGCGGGCATATTGAAAAATTCGATTTCATTGTTTCTCAACAAAAAGCCGATCGGGACTCCCGTCTGCACGTCAAAAAATCCGCCGTTCACGGCTCCTTCAATCGTAAGCCCCGTCGCTTTTTCAAAATCCGCGGCAATATCCTCAATATGGCCTACGGCCGGCCGGCCATTTCCGTCGGCATAAGCAATCGGAACCAGTTCCACGCGTTCATTGCCGAGATCAGCGGTAATCGTATGCGCGGCGATCTCTCCGAAATTCCCATGCTGCGTCACCCGGTACCCCACCGCTCCGGACGGAGAAACATAAGTCTCGTCTTCGGAACTTCGGGCTTCGCTTGTCCCCTGAAAAGCCGCGACTCCGAGTCCAGCCAAAGTAAGCGTTTTGATAAAATCCCCGCGATTCATTCCCAAAGACTGCGCTTCGGGAAGGACCTCGCGGCCAATTTCGCCGCGTGACACGTCTTCCAACCCAAATTGACCGCGCAAGGCTTTGTACATCGTCACCTGCCGATAAAACCAGTGGCCCGAGCGCATATTGAAATACTGACGGACCGCAGCAATGGTTTGCTCCGTCCCCGATATTCCGGAAATCTCATCTATTAATCCGTTGAACCATTCATCGGAAGTAATTTCTTCACCGTATAGTAATGGGATCGGTACCCGCCAGCCCCGTCTGCCAAGAAGAAGTTGCAAATCTTCATCGGTCAACCGCAAAGTCTCCCGGGTCCGGCCAAGCGCTTCCTGATATGCCGTTTCCGCGGTCTGCAATGCGTCTCTCACAACTCCGAATTCTGAAGCGGCTTCCGGCCCCTCTAATTCAAGTGTCCGGAGCGTTTTCTGCGCCGAATCTCTTTGCAGCCTTGCTTCGAATAGTTCCGGGAATTTGGGGGTGAATTCAGCAAAGTCTAAAAGAAGTTCCGGATTACCTTCAAGCTGGCGTTTCCAGCTTTCCCATTTCGTCCGGCGGCTTTTTTGCAGCTTGCGGACAATCGTCCACCAATCATCCTGTCTTCCCACCTCAAGCTGAAGCTCTTCGGTAAACATCGTCTCGAGGGCCTCGAAACGCTCGCGCAGAACGGCCTCAACCCGCTCTTTCGTTTTTCCGCTCAGCCCCGCGAGAAAATCGGCCGGAAGCACTCTCAGCTCATAGCTATTCCGGGAAAGTTCCCGCCCTTCCGTATCCTGAATCGATAAAGTCAGAACATATTCGCCGGCGGAAGTTTTCGGCCCCACCGTCCAAAAATCATTTCCCTCCCCATCCCTGATCCGCGTCAATGCGGAGAGATTGAGAATTTTAAAAGGAGGAATATCTTTCTTGTCAATTTCCTGCCGTTTGATTACCTCGCCGTCGCTATTCCGTAATTCAATGACAATCCTGGCGCCCTTTATTTCATGATGCGTATCATTGTTGAGCCAGAGACCGTTCAACCATGGTTCTCCCGGAAGAATTTTCTGCGATGCAATCCGGCTGCTTGCCAAAACCGGCTGGTACGCTCTTCTCACCGCGTCATAAGCTTTTTTAGGGGCCCTGTCCGAACCCAAAACAGACCAGTTCGCGGAATAAAACTGCCCGGCATCATTGTCCTGGGAAGCCATAAACATAAACCGCACCTGTCCGATACCGGCCCTTCTGTAATTCTCGGAGGCAAGCTGCGCGTACCAGGCCTGATAATTCTGATGCGCGACCACAATGTCCTCGAGCGTAACTTGCTCCAAAGGTTTTTCCGGCTTAAGCCATTTTGAAAATGTCCAGGGATGAAAATTATGCTCGGATAATTTGGCGATCACGGCGGAAAAAAGTTTTTCGGAATCGGTTTGTTCTCCGGCGGGCGGAAGTTTTTCCGGTTCGTAAAGGTAACCCCAGGGGATTTCCCTCACGGCTTCTTCGATTTTTTCCTGAAGTTCCTCGCCGCTCAAAGCCGGTTCTTTTTCGCGCAGGACATCGCGGACGGCGAGGCGCGCTTCGTAAACCGACAGGCCTTGCGCCCCGAATTCATCGGGCCCAAATTCAAACGGTTTTCCGCCCGCCAGGCGCGCATAGGAATCGGACGAAATGGCCCCGACCCCTTCGTCCGGGTGGGCCCCGCTCACAAAGCCCCATTCCGAAGCGAAGTGGTCATAAACGAGGTCTCCGCTCCGGTCTTTCGGATTGGGATACATCAGGTAATCAAAAAGCTCGCCGTAATAGTAGCCGTAATAGGGATGCCATTCGGCTTCCGTCCCTTTCAGAATAAATATCCCCGCGCGCGAAGCGAGGGCGGGCTGCGCGGAAAAAGTTTCCCCAAGAAATTTTCGGATCGCCCCGACCGCCTCCCGGTCAATTTCCTCCGCCGGCCGGCTGACATGCATCCATGTCCCCCGCGCCGGGTCCGCGAGACCAAAAGGATTAGAGCCGAAATAGACGGGTTCGTTGTGCACGTTCAAAAGAACGACAGCCGGATGCGTTCCGGCTGAAAGCCTGGCAAATGGCGGCATTTGTCTGAGAATGGCCTTCCGGAATTCCTCATCCCAATGGTAAAATTGTTGAAGGGGAAAATCCTGCCATATTAAAAAGCCCATCTGATCGGCGACTTCAAGAAAATAAGGATGGGGGATATGCCCGTGTACCCGCATCAATTGAATATTGGCATTGATAATCAACTCACCGTCCCGCAAAGCGTCTTCCCGCGAATAATTTCCCGGAGTCAGCGTTGGGATACCGTTATCCCCCATCACGCGGAACGGTCTCCCGTTCAAGCGCCACTCACCCCTGACCTCCCCTTCGAGCTGGCGGACTCCCATTCTCATCACTTGTTTGGCAAGCAATTCGTCCCCCGCGCGAATCTCAATCTCGACCCGGTAAAGATTCGGATTCCCCAGATTCCACGGCCACCACAGTTTCGCGTCCCGAAGAATCCCGCTTACCTCAATGTTTTGGGCCCCCGGTTTCACATCCGCTTCCCGCGTCCAAACAGCTTCATCCCTGGAATCACCGTCAAAATTCTCGGGGCTAAAGCGAATCAAAACTTCCGCTTTCGTGCCCTGCGTTACCCCGCTCTCAACAGGGATGCTGATATTAACCTGAGCGGTCCGGCGCTCATAATCTTCTTCGCCAGGCACGCCTTCGGGAACAAGCGTGGTGTTGACCATCGGAGCCGCAGAGATTCGCGCGCGTTCATCCGCCGCAATAATCCTGACCGGCTGCCAAATCCCTCCCACGTTCAATTTCTGATGTTCCGTGCCCCCGGGTTTGGTATCGTGAAAATTCAAAACCCCGGTAATCGACCTTTTGTGCGCGAACCAGGGAAGCCCGACAACGCCTCTTTCCGTCAACTGCTCTTCGGGAACTTCAACGGGATTACGGACCGTAACCGTAATTTCATTCCGCCCTTCACGGATATAATCGGTAATGTCGTACTCAAACGGCATAAAATACCCTTCATGGATTTCATCCCCTTCGGTCGTTTTGACCCGGACTCCGTTGATCACAACGTCGGTGTAATAAATCGAACCGCCGAAATGAAGAACGTACCGTTTCCCTTTTTCCCGAGCGGACATTTCAAAATTTTTCTTCAATTCGATTCCGGTGGTATCAAAATACCCCTGGTCAAGCCAATGGCCCGGAGTTTGAATTGTCTTATGTCCCGCTTTGGGGCCGTCGATCCTGTCCCCGGCTCCGTTCCAATAGGCGGTAACGTCCCAGGGAGAAGAATCCAGCGAAATCCCCTCCCCGTAGAATTCGTCGTGCAAAAACCGGATCGCCGACAAATCCCGTTCCCGGAGATACTCTGCTCCCGAAAAAGCCCCCCCCAGCGAAGAAGCCGTCTCTGCGGCGCGGGGCGCGAAATCCGCTCCCAGCGAAGCCGCCTGGGCAACAAAATCATTCCCCCGGTAGGTAAAACCGCTATCGTTAAAATACAGGCGGGGCCGCCCATCCGGTTTCCGGATTTGCTGAAATTGCCGGCCGAATTGACTTACAAGCAATTGCGCCCAAACCCGTTCAAAACTCATGCCCGCTTTTTTTCCGACTTCAAAAACCGCGTTCAGGGTATGGCGGACCCTCACTCCGATTGAAGCGTTCATCGCCTCCTGCCTCGCGAGATCCATCCCCTGAAGCACGTTTGAAAGACCGGCTTGTTCCAAAACATTGTCATCCACCCAGTTTGAATCCGTTCCCGAGGGTTCCGTCTCCAGCATGGAGCGAAGATAAATCTCCTGGCTCTCGGGCTCCCAATTCAGGCGGGGGCTGATTTCAACATAAGAAATCCCTTTTTCCCTGAACTGCTCCTTGATTCCCTCCGAATGAAACCCTCCGGTAATGAAAATCGCTCTCTCCTGACCCGCTTCCCGCATCGTCCCGGTAACTGTTTTCAAAAACGCGGATTCCCGGTCCCGGGCAATTTCGTAAAACCTGAACGCTTCCTTGAAAATTTCATCCGCCGTCTCCGTTCCCGGAAGATTAAAAGGCTGGTCTTGCTCAAGAGCGCGGAGTCGGCCCGCTAAACTTGTGGGAAGTAAATCCTGATACCGCGCGCGGGCCGCGCGGTATTCGTCGCGGGTCCATTCCAGGCTGAAAAGTTTCTCAAGAGTCCTCAGATCATGGACCAGCGCCACAAGAGCTTTTTCCTCCGGAGTTTTCGCGAGGGAAGAAAAGAGATTTTCGCTCAGGGAGGCGATTTCGCCCAAAAGGCCGGGGCCGTCTATCTCGGAGCGAAAAACCAGATAGCGGGCGTACGCGCCAAAATGGGGATATTTCCCGAAATCCACTTTCTCCCCCGTCTTCTCGAAAATCTTCTCCAGCAAAAACCGCGGCCATTGTTCTTTCTCGATTTTTTCCAGTCTTTCGACGAGACCGCGGTCAACTCCCGCCGTCAAAAGCGCCCGCGCCAAATCGCTTTTCTCCGCTTCGGCTTCCGGACGGTCGATCTCGCCTTCCAAATCTTTTAACTTCAATACCCGGAGAAGAACCGGAAACCGGTTTTGATTCCGGACATCTTTCAAGTCCAGGTTCAAAACTTCATACGCCCGCCGCCGGAGTAAATCGCTGAACCGCAGAAGCGACGCGCGATCATTCGAAAACGCTCTCCACTCGTTTAAAAAATCTTTCAGCGCTTTCGAAGCCAACCGGCTTTCAGAAGCGCGAAGTTTCTTTTCGAAACCGGACAGAAAAGCCCCGGAGACTTCCCCGCGGGCCATCACTTTCCTGAAAAGGGAAATGTCCTCCCGGTAAGCGGAAACGTCTTCAATCCCGTAAGCCTCAACCTTACGGTCCGCTTCCAAGAGGAAAGCCTCCGCTCCCGAAAACTCCCCTTTCCGCATCAGGATATCCGCGACCTCAAGATTCAACTTGGCCTCGGGAAAGAAATTGAAAAATCCGGGGTCCTGCTTTCCCTGCGCGCCTTCAAGAAACAGAAGTTTGAACCCGTACTGACCGGTCAAATGCTTCGTCAACGCTTCGATTTTCTTCTGGGCGTCATAACTTCCGTGAGCGTCCTGAATATGCACGACCACGGAACGGCTTTCGGGGGCCTGAAAAACTTCCTCAACCGTCCCAAGTTCGGCCGGAATTTCGAATTGAACCGGCGCGTAGGAAGCCTCCCTCAAGGATGGAGATTCGGCAACGGCAATCTGCGGCGCGGAATAGACAAGGCTATTGAGCGAAAACAAAAGAAGGGTAACGACAGAAATTACTTTGACTGGAAAAGACTGTCTTGTGAATAGAATTTTGTTTTCCATATTATGTCACTTTTTAAATGAAGAAATAAAGTGGTATATGAATTATAACCGTAGCCCAGCCAATTTGCAAGGATAGCACACAACAATATTAGCTTTTGGAGCAGGGTAAGCGATCGAGCAAAAAAATGAGGTTCTGGAATTCTGATAACAATTGCAACTCATTCAATTTAAACTGATTGCAGTGTTGATTGAATGTTGAAAACTTTTCCCCTTGGCCCCATTGGAAGGATAATGAGAGCGTTAATTCCCTTTCAGCTTTTCCCTGACGACAGGAATTCTATTATCGTCAGGATGCGACTGAATCAAACGGCCCCAGTATTTCTCGGCTTCCGGCCGGTTTCCGTCTTCAAAATAAAACAATCCCAGATTATAAAGAATGGAAGCTGACCCCGGATCGGCAGTCAGCCCTCGCATGTATTCCCTCAAAGCCTCTTCCCGCCGTCCGGTCTCCTTGAAAAGCGTGCCCAAATTGCTGTAATGGCCGGGATCTTTGGGATCTATTTGAATGGCGTCATTGAATTTCCGGCGCGCCAAATCAAACTTCTTCCAGTCCATATAAACCAGCCCTAAATTAGCGTGATACCCCGAAAGTTCTTTGTACCGCGAGGGGTCCTCTCCGATCTCAATGGCTTTTTTCAGGTACATTTCCGCTTTTTCGTAATCCCCCCGGCGCATACTCGCGATTCCAAGTCCGCTATAAGCCGCCGCCCGCTCACTAACCTGAAGCGCTTTATTGAACTGCTCGACCGCTTCATCAAACTTCTCTTCCTGAAGATATTTCATCCCCAGATTGATATACGGCGTCGAGTGTTTCTCCCGCGTCTGAGTCTGAGTTTCAAGCCAGAGAGATTTGGAATCCGCCCAAACCGCCTGCCGCCTGAGATTCAGCGGAACAAAACCGGCCAGAGCAAGAAAAAGCAGCGCAATCACCCCGCGCGCTCCCAAAAAATGTTTCAGCGCGAGAAAAACCAGAGTCGTGATTCCGACCAGAGGCAGATAAAGATAACGGTCATTCATCAGGCTCGGAAACGGAATAATGTTCATGACGGGCAAAAGCAGGATAAAATACCACGCGCCCCAGAAAAAATATTTCCGTTCCAGGCGGTAGACATAGAAAAGCGCGCCGGCAATCAAACCGAGCCCCAAAAACGAAAACAGCACGGGCGGATTAAAAATCGATCCATAGACGGGAAATTGATAAAGCGCGCTCTGCTGGAGCGGCAAAAAGATGAGATTCAGGTATTTCATCATCACCACCGCCATGGCCAGCATCGTTTGAAACAAATTCCCGCCGTGATACAGGGATTTCCCTTCTCCCCGCGTGATCAAAATGGTGATCAGCGAAAAAATGACCGCCCCAGTCACGAATGGCGCGTACCGCGGGAGCCGGCCAAACAAGGGACGCTTCCGGTCCCAATAGCCGTAACACCCGTCAAAAGCGATCAGCACAAGGAAGAAAACCACAATGCTCGGCTTGGAAAGACAGGCGATGATGAAAAGCAGAAACGAGGCGCCGTAAAAAAGAGAATCCTTTTTTTCGAAACGCCTTCCGAAACCGTAGGCAAAGAAAGCCAGAAAGAAGAAAAAAGCCGAGAGCACGTTTTTGCGTTCCGCGATCCAGACCACCGATTCCACCTGGACCGGATGAATGGCAAAGACCAGCGCGACCGCGACCGCCACAAGCCATTCTCCCGTCAGAAAAAAAATCAGCCCGTAGACGCACCAGGTATTGGCGTTGTGCAGAAAAAGATTCGTCAGATGATAAGCGAACGGATTAAACTGGCCGGCCTGATAATCCACGGCAAAACTCAAAACCGTCAGCGGGACATAAATCCCCATGTAGGCGCGCGAAAACATCTCTTTCACATTCGCGGGATTCATCTCGCGAATCGAGGCGTTTTCGGTGACATACGCCGGATCGTCCCAGTCCAGAAACGGGAAATAGAGGGTCTTCTCATAAACAAAAAATACCGCGAGGGCCATCAGCGCGAGCGCCACGATATGATGCCGCCATTCGGGGCGCAGAAAAGGACTCCGTCTCGGAAAACCTTCCGCCGGAACCGGGCCGGCGGCCTCTTTCTGCGGTCCGGCGGCCGGCTGCTGTGAAGAGAGAATTTTCCGGAGCTCCCGCTGGACTTCTTTCCGGTCGACCTTGAGATGGTCCGCCATGTCTTTGACGGACTGCTTCCGGTAATTTTTCAGAAGATAATCGATCTGGTTTTTATTCATTTCGTCAAAACCTCTTTTAAAACCTCAGGACTTCCGTCTCAAAATCGAAACCCAAAAAGGAGACCGCGGGGTATATCCTTTCGCGGCTTCGTCCCACCGGTACTGGGTCCCCTCCGGCAGGAGATCCGCAATCCCCGCCGTTTCATAAAAATCCTTTTTATACCGTTCAAACCAATCAAAAATCAATTTCTCCGATTCCGGCCGGGTCAGCCACGACGTCGGGACGTTCACGAAAACGAGAAACTTCGGCGCGGCCGCTTCAACCTGCCGGATCATTTCCTCCTGCATCTCCCGCGCGTACCGGTGAATTTCCATCAGCGGATAGGTGAGAATGTGGGAAGTCGCGGACCGTCTTCCGGAATAAAAATAAATCTGCGGTTCCGAGCCAAGGACCGCAATACGATCTGTCTCCGAAGTGTTTTTTTGAATATAGCGGGCAATTTCGGGAGATTCGGGAAAGGGGTTCAGCCCGTAAATTTTCCGGGAAACCGCGTCCGGGGCCATTTCCAGAAGATACCCCCGTTGCTGGAAAATCGAAAAAAGAACGGGGACGAGAATCAGCAAAACTCGCGCGCGCTTTTTCAGGGCCGCGGAGGCGGAGCCTTCGAAAATCCCTTCGACGGAATAAACGGCCGTCCCGCACAGCAGCGCCGCGGCGGGAAGAAGAAAAATGAAATAATGTTCCCTGAAATGCAGTCCGGGGAAAATTGAGAAAACAGAAAAGGCCAGAAACGACAGGATGAAAAAAGCCCGGGGGCGGACGCTCCGCTCCCAAAAAAACGACGCGAGACCGGCGCCGGCCAAAATCCAGACCGTGAAAAAAGGTTTCATCATCGCCCCTGTTTTCAAAAGAAAACGGCTGAGCGGCCCGGAAGAAAACTCATCCGCTGAAGTCACATACCCTTTCGCGATCGTAAACGTCCAGAACCAGAATTTGCCGAAAACTCCCGCCTTCCAAAGAATAAGGCATGTAATGGCAAACGGAAACGCGAATCCCGCTCCGAATAAAATTGCTTTCGTAAGCAACTGCCTCCATGAAAAAGGCCGAAGCGAAAATTCGTGATAAACAAGATACAACCCGCCAAATGCCGCGAAGAATATTCCGTGTTGCTTCATCAGAAATCCGATGCCCAGCAAAACCCCCGCTAAAAAAAATCCCCCCGGCCGGTTTGATTCCAAAGCGTAAAGCAGGAGCCAAATCCCTCCGAGGGCCGGTAAAATCACAAAGTGTTCCGTATTCGCGAACACGCCCTGGACGGAAGCGCTCAGCGAAAGCAGGGCAAACGCCGCCGCGCTCGCGAGCCCCGCCGCGGGATTAAATAATCTTTTCCCAAGGAAAAACATAATGAGCGTCGTGATCGCGTTCATCACAAGCAAGCCCAGATGAATCCCGGCCTGCGTCTGGCCGAAAACCGCGAGAATCAGGGCGTAGGCGGCAAAAATCCCGGGCAGGCGCATCTCATACGCGTCCCGATAAGGCGGGATCCCCTGCAGCAAAAGCTGGGCGTTGTAGGCGTAGTCGCCTTCGTCACGCTCCAACGGCACCGGCAGAAGACGGACGCGAATTAGCACCGCGAAAAACACGATCAGAAATAAAATGCCCCAAACCCAGTACTTCTTGAATTCAAAACCCGGCGCTTTCGCCGGAACGGATTTCGCCTCAAGAGGTTTTTCTTTCGGAGCCGGCGGCGCGGCCAGTAAATTCCGCAATTCCCGCTGGACCACTTTCCGGTCCATCTTCAGCGCATCGGCCAGATCCCTGACCGATTTTGTTTTGTAATGATTCAGGATATACTGCTGTTGCTGCCGGTTCATATTTCCTCTCAACGGTTCAACGCATTCTCAATCTTGGAGCGCGTCGGAAGTATTATAAACTTCATAACTTGAGTTCTGCAAATTCTTGTTTTGAGATCCTTCTGCGGCTTACGCCGCCTCAAGGATGACATGCGCCGAAGGGTTCAGTTAAAATGAAAACGTTGAGCTATAAAATCTTACAACAGATCGCGCACAAAAAACGCGGAACTCGAACTTTATAATTTTTCTTGCCAGCTTCTTCGTCGTCAGGCCTTCTTTTTTAGCAAAACGTAAGGTCCCCATGTTTTCACGCCGTCATAGGACTTCTCAAGCTCGGCCGAAAGCCCCAGGCGCGGAACAATTCCCTCTACAAAAAAATTCGTTTCAAGCTGGGAAGGGCCTTGATACGCAATCACCCAATCCGGAAGATTCTCAAGGATATTCCGTCTGACTTCTTCCGTCTGCGCGCCCGACATCGGCATATTCTTGAGCGAAAACTGCGGCCGGACGTCAAAAATAAACGGTATTCCCCGGTAGCTTTCCCGGTTTGTCAAAGGATACAAAATCTGCATATCTCCCAGAACAAGCAGGGAGTCTTTCGCGGGAATCTCCCGGCGGACATATTCGACCATGTCATCCAGAATCTCCCCCGCCGCGCGGCGGCACCGCCAACCGCGAAATGGTTCGGCCTTGATTTCATAATCCCCGTCCGGATTGATTCCCGCATACCGCCAGACCGTCAGATTTTTGCCGTGCGGAATAGCCGTTTTGACAAAAAAACCGGCCGTCCCGATTATCGCGATCACGAAAAACCAGTACAAACTCTTCGGGAGAATCCCCCCGGAAGTTTCCCTGCCCGCTCCGATCACAGTCAACGCGAGCGCAATTTGAATTCCCCACAAGGGGAAATTCGCTTCCGGTGCCATAGAGCCGGTCAAAGTCGAGACAAGGGCCGTTATCGAAATACCGGCGAACAAAATAAAGAAAGCAAAAAGAGACCGGATTTTATTCAGCCGGAAAAGAAAATTCACGAAAACGATCGCGAACGGGACCCAGTAGAAATTGAAAAGCCAGTTTCGCGGGTCGGAAAATTGATCGAACCGGCTCAAATTGCTTCGCCCGTATATCGCGACGGTCTGCTCGAAAAAACGCTCCGGAACGCGCAGCAGCATTAAAAATCCGCCTGCCGCAATGCCGGTCCCCGCGAGAAATCCCGCCGCCGCCGCGAGACCGTGTCCGCCAAACAGAAGCACGATGCCGTAAGTCAGAAAATACATCGCGCCGATATTGGCTTTCGTCATCAAAGCGATGATGCCGAGAACGGCGCAGACCCATCCCGTCCAAAACGCATGACGCCCGGTTTTAGCCGGAATCCGCCGGGCCAGAAACGCCGTTCCCAAAATGCCCCAAAAATGAGCGGATTGATCATACCAGGGATGCGAAACCGGCCAGTAAAAACAAACCGTGGAAAGCGCCGCGGCAAGGATCGCCGTCCACGGCGGGGCGAATCTTGCCGCGATAAAAAAAGTACACAAAATCACGATTGAATGGACCGCCACAAGATGCGCCAAAACGGCCGTCTTCCCGAACCCGAATAAAACGAAGAAAAAAGCGTTCATCCAGAGATGGACGGGGCCCGTGATAAAAATAAAATCCGCGTAAGGCGCCTGCCCGCAAAAGACCCTCCAGCTCGCGTCCAGGAAACTTCCCATGTCAAAAAAATTGAATCCGCGGAAGGCATTGCGGCCGAGAACCGTCGCGTTAACAAAAAGCATCAACAGGAGGAGGGCGGCGGGCAAAATCCGCCCGCGTATTTTCCCAAAAACGCTCATCGGTCCTTTCTCAAGAAATTTCAATGAATTCCCCGATTTCTCGTCATCCCGGAAAAGAGCGGATGTTGATCATCATGAACGTTCCCAGCCAGCCGTACAGTACCGCCCGGAGCGGCAAAAGCCATCTCGTTTTCGCCAGAAGCCCGTCTGTTGCCCCAAATCCCAATCCAAACAAAATCGCCGCCGGACCAATCAGGCAAAGCCCGAAGAAAGCCTTGACGGTCGTGCACGACGGCAATTTCAGGGAATAATAAATCAACGCGCATAGGAAAACGAAAATCACGGCCGAGAGAAACGCGAATTGAAACCCCAAAAGCGCCGGCCCCTTTCCGAGAGCGCGCCGGACCAAACCAAAAAATCCGAGAATCAGAAACGCCGTCGCGGGAACAGCCGCGAGATACCCGACCGACATAAAACGATAATTCCAACATCTTAAATCCGACATCCCCCCGAAAAATCCGTCGCCCCAGAATGTCGAATACAACCCGTCCCAGAAAGAATAGTAAGCCGAAAAATAAGGGTTCCGAAAAACTTCGCCGAACTGGAGATAATATCTCGGGGTATGAAATCCGGGAAAAAGCCATGAGGAAATCACTTCGGCATTCCCAATTATCGGCCGGCCGAAATGCTCGATATTCCTCGCGTAATACCAGCCGCACACCATCACGGTGACCAGGCAAAGCCCCCCCAAGATGCCGAAGGTTTTCGCAAGCCCCGCCTTCTCGAAAATCAGCAATTTCACGGCGAGAAAAAAGAAAATCACGGGAACCAAAACAAATGCCGTGAATTTAGTCAGAAGGGCGAGCCCCAAAACGGCTCCCAGCAGAGGAATCCACCCCCACCGGGTTTTTTCCCTTCCGAACATCATGACCGCGATCAAGATCGAAAGCCCGGAGAGAAACCCGTTGAATCCTTCATTGGAAACGTAAGCTGAAATATAAAAATTCACGGGAAGGACCGCCGCAAGCCCCGCCGCGGCAAAAACTTTCCCGGTAGAATTTTTAAACAATTCCCGCGCCAGAAAATATGCGATCCAGACATTCCCGAAACCGGACAAAAAGGGAATCATTTTCAAAAGCACGCTTTCGCCGGT
>Ga0172375_10000837_pt1 | contig 49717 bp, 54 predicted proteins | sample LakKiv1m_FD_114537 | JGI IMG/M metagenome (GOLD analysis project Ga0172375, IMG submission 114537) | Freshwater microbial communities from Kabuno Bay, South-Kivu, Congo - kab_092012_11.1m | ecosystem: Environmental > Aquatic > Freshwater > Lake | place: Democratic Republic of the Congo... | reverse complement strand
TTAAAAAATGTTGTTTATAGTACATAGATTGAAATATTATAGTAATTTACAATTGATTTCATAATTATTATTTGTTTAAATAATTGTCACTATGTTAGATGCAACTGATATTAAAAAATTAAAAACTATTTTTGCCACCAAAAAAGATCTAGAAAGATTTGCTACAAAAGGGGATTTAAAGAGATTTGCCACTAAGGAAGACCTGAAAAGATTTGCTACAAGAGATGACTTGAAGAAATTTGTTACTAAAGATGATTTAAAACAAGAATTAACAAAATATGCGACTTTAGAAGGTCAACAAGATATCATCAGTGGTATTAATACAATTATTGAAATGCTTGGAGGAGAAAACATAAAAAATAAAGAACAGGATGAAATCCTCAATCATCATGAGCAACAACTTAACAAACTGGAAAGCAAGGTTTTTTCTACAAACTAGCTATTTATGTTATACTTTTCCCATGAAAATCGGCATTGATGCCAGCATGCTGGTCTATCAGGGAAGCGGAGTAGCCAATTATACTTACAACCTAGTAAAACATTTGCTACTTTATGACAAAAAAAACGAATACCGGATTTTTTACAGTTCGCTGCGTCGACCAAAAAACTTTTATTATCTTGAGGAATTCAAAAAATTAGGTGGAAAAATATACGACTATCCATTTCCGCCATGGATGCTTAATTTATGGTGGAATAAATTGCATGTTATTCCGGTCGAATGGTTGATCGGAAAGGTTGACTATTACTTTTCTTCGGATTTTTTGCGGCCGCCTCTGTTAAAAGGCACTCAAGGAATTACGACAATCCATGATTTAACCTGGAAAGTTTTTCCTAACTACCATACTCCGGAAATAGTTTCCGGACATGAACGCAAGTTGGAGAAAACTATCCAAGAAAAGGATATTATTATTGTGGATTCCAAAAATACGGAAAACGATTTATTTAAATACTATCCGCAAATCAGGCAAACAAATCGAGTAAAAGTAATCTATCCGGCAGTTGATCCGAAGTTTAAAAAAATTACTGATCAAAATAAAATTAAGAAAATATTGAAAAAATATAGCGTTAAATATCCGAAAAAATATTTATTATATGTTGGTGCGATTGAACCCCGCAAAAATCTTACCACCGCCATCAAAATCTTTCACCAATTAATAAACAGCAATCAATCATCCGGCTTCCCACTTCCTACATCCAATTTCCAATTCTTAATCGTTGGTCGTGCCGGCTGGAAAAACGAAGAAGTTTTTCAGCTAATTAAGGAACTGAAACTGGAAAAAAAAGTGCAGTTTGTCGGTTTTGTCGAAGATAATGACCTAGTTTACTTTTACAATGCTTGCCGGGTCTTCATTTATCTATCTAAATATGAAGGATTCGGTTTACCGCCACTGGAGGCAGCTGCCTGTGACAAACCGACTTTACTTTATAATAATTCGTCCCTTAAAGAGATTTTTCCGACTGACTATCCTTACCCCAAGGAAAAAAATGAATTAGAAACACTTAAAAAATTGATTAAGGAGAAATTGGCAATAAAACAGCTTGACGATTTCGGCTGGAAGAAATTTGTCAAAAATTTTCTTTCTTGTATTTACCTGCCTTGACCTGATTTTCTATCCAAAAATAAGTTTGCTGTAATCCTTCTTCAAGTGACGTCGGAGGTTCCCATTTAAGCAGCTTCTTAATCAAAGTATTATTGGAATTTCTTCCCCGCACTCCCTGGGGTTTTGTCAAATCATATTTTTTATATATTTTTTTGTCGGCAATCTTAGCAATAATGGCGATCAGTTGATTAATTGACACTAATCGATCAGATCCAATATTTAGTGGCTCACGAATGTTCGACATCATTAGTTTATAGATTCCTTCAACACAGTCATTAACAAAACAGTAAGATCGACCTTGTTTACCGTCACCCCAAACCTCAATCGTTGCTCCATTTTTAGCGAGAGCAATTTTACGACAGATAGCAGCCGGAGATTTTTCCCTTCCTCCTTGCCAAGTACCCAAAGGCCCATATACATTATGGAATCGCGCAATGCGTGTTTCTAAACCATAGTCGGTATAATAATTTTTGCATTGTCTTTCCGTCACGAGTTTTTCCCATCCGTATTCATTATCGCATTCGGCCGGATAGGCATCTTTTTCTTTTAAACCAAGATTTTTCGTTCCCTTTTGTTTATAGGTTGGATAAATACAGGCAGAGGAAGAAAAGAAAAATCGTTTAACTTTGTTCATTTTTGCAGTTTCCAACATATGTGCATTAATCAATAAATTGTCATGAACTACTTCCACATGTACCGTTTCAATGAACCCAATCCCTCCCATGTTAGCTGCCAGATTAAAAACAAAGTCGATGTCTCGAGTTACTTTTAAACAGTTTTTAAATTCGCGCAAATCAACTTTCATAAATTCATCAGCCACAGTTTTTTCAAACTCGGGATACTTAATATCGGCACCTCTCACCCAGAATCCTTTTTTCTTTAGAAACTTAACTAGATGATGCCCGATAAAACCTCCTGCCCCTGTCACTAGTGCTTTTTTCATAAAAATAAATTGATTAATAAATTGCTATAATCAAATTTTTACAGTATAATAAACAAAAATTAAATTTGCAATAAAAAAAACATGCGGTTTAAATATTATCTATCTTTGATTATTCCCGCTTATAATGAAGAGAAAAAAATTAAAAACGATATCGAAAAAGCCTACCAGTTTTTAAAAAAGGCTAAAATCAATGCCGAAATCATTGTCTCCACTGATGGTACCACAGACAAAACTAATATTATTGTCGAAAATTTAAAAGAAAAGTATCCTTCGTTAAAGCTGATTACTGTAAAGAAAAAAATTGGGAAAGGAGCCGCCATTAAAAAAGGAGTGAAAATCGCTCGAGGAAAGTATATTATGTTCGCCGATGCCGGATACTGTGTACCTTTTGATTATATTAAAGACGGATTGGCTATTTTAAAACAAGGAGGAGATTGTGCTTTGGCATCTCGTGGATCGCATTTGAGCAAAATTAGGCGGAAACAACCATTATACAGGGAAATCGGCTCTCAAATTTTTGGAATATTGGTAAGGAATTTTATTGGTGTTCCCAAACATATTAACGATACGCAATGCGGATTTAAGTTGTATAAATCTGATGTTGCCAAGAAACTTTACCAACAACTAAAAACTAAAAGCTTTATGTTCGATATTGAAATTATTTTGCGGGCAAAACGTTCGCGTTACATTATCTCTCAATTTCCTGTTGCTTGGTCAAATGATCAAGATACAAAATTTAATCCTCTTTTAGGCTCCATTATTAATTTTCGAGATCTGCTTCTTTTTAAAACCAGATATAAATTGTAAAATGTTTTAAGCATGTATCCTAAAATTTCTATCATTACCCCCTCATATAATCAAGGAGAATATATTGAAGAAACAATCAAAAGCGTACTTAGCCAGAACTATCCCAATCTTGAATATTTAATTATTGACGGCGGATCGACAGATAACACGATAGAAATCGTAAAAAAATATTCCGATAAAATTAAGTGGATTTCAGCTAAAGATAGCGGTCAAACAAATGCAATTAATAAAGGAATCCGTATGTCAACTGGGGAAATTATCGGTTTCTTAAATTCAGATGATGTTTATTTACTCAATACATTATTGACAGTAGGGAATTTATTTAAAACAAATAAAATTCTTAACTTTATTTATGGAATAGGAATATTTATTAATAAAGATGGAAGAAGAATCAAACAATATGATTCTTTTAACAAATACGTACCCATTGATAAAACTGATACTTATTCAGCGCTTTTCCATGGTTGTTTTATATCTCAGCCTACTGCTTTCTGGAAAAGAAAATTGATGAAAAACGTTGGATATTTCGAAGAAAGGCTTCATTTTGCTTTTGATTATGAATATTGGATCAGGGTCAGCAAAAAAACCCAAATGTTTTATTTTCCTATCGAATTAGCTTGTACAAGACTTCATTCTGAAACAAAAACTTTTTTGCAGAAAAAGAAAGTTTTTATGGAGATGGCGCAAATACAACTTAAGTACTACAAAAAAGTACATTATGGAATTATTTTCAATCTAACAGAGTTAGAATTGTTAAAATATAAAAAAGACAATTTTTTCTCAAAGAGCAAGTATCTCTTATTGAGAATAAGAAAATCGTTTGGAAAATATATTCAATTCAATCATTCATTACCGCCTTTAAGGATATATTACTATTACTTTATTTGGATTAAAGAAATTTTTATTGAAGATAATTCCTTTGAAGACAAAATAGTTAAAAAAAGTTCCTCTTTTCTTAAACTTTTCTATTATTTATTTTTCAAAAACAAGGATTTTATTAATCGACTTATTTTAATTTTCACTAATAATAAATATATAGAAATAGGTAATTTAAAACAGCATCGACCTATTAAAGCCTATCAAGAATTATTCCCGAAAAATAGAATTAATAAACATTATAAAATAAGCATAGTAACACCTTCTTATAATCAGGCGCGCTTTATTAAAGAAACCATAAAAAGTGTATTGGATCAAAATTATCCAAATCTTGAATATATTATCCAAGATGCACAATCAACAGATGGCACACAACAAATAATAAAAAAATATGTAAGTCAATTATCGCATTATGAATCAAAAAAAGACCGCGGACATAGTAATGGATTGAATATTGGATTTAAACACACAAGCGGTGAAATAATGGCATACCTCAATTCTGACGATTTATTAATGAAAGGATCGCTTGATTATATTAATTATTATTTCCAAACACATCCTGACGTCGACATAATTTATGGGCATCGAATTATTATAAACCAAAAATCTAAACAAATAGGACGATGGATACTTTATAAACATAATAATAATGTGGCTAAATATGCAGACTATATTCCTCAAGAAACTATGTTTTGGCGAAAAAGAATTTGGGAAAAAGTTGGAGCAAAAATTAATGAGGATTATAAGTTTGCGATGGATTGGGAATTAATTTTCAGGTTTATAAAAGCAGGAGCAAAAATTGTTCGAATTCCTTATGTCATTGGTGCCTTTAGAGTACACGATAAATCTAGAACTAAACAAGTAATGGAAACCGTTGGCATACCAGAATGGAATAGATTGTTCAAAAAATACCATGGAAAGTTGATTACCGAAGAGGTTCGACATAAAATGACTAAAAATTATATTATTAAATCATCTTTTACTTCTTTTTTATTTGATAAAGGTATTAGAATTTAAAGTATAATAAATTTATGATTTTTAAAAACTTCCAGCTTAATTCTGAAAAAATGCTTTCTTTTTTTAATAAAAAGCGCTCATTTTCAACTTATCCGGGAATGATTTTTATAGCTTTTTTTTTCTTGCTTCAATATTTGCTTTTTCGACAATTTATTTTTCGGGAAATCCTTCCTATCTATCCGATGGCACATGATCAGGTCGGCTACTTTAACCAAACATATGAACTTTTTCAAGCTGTTCAAATCATTGATTGGCACGCAATAATTAATACTATTACCACATATCATACCGGAGTCTTGTTACAAGGAATAACTTCATTAGGTTATGTTTTTTTTGGGCCGAGTAGAGAGGTGGCTTTAACTGTGAATTTTTTGTTTTTCTTGTTCCTTCAAATTTACCAACTAAGATTTAGTAAAAAAATGCTTTCTTCTTTTGCCGGATTCTTTTATTTTTGCGGAATGATTATTGCACTTCCAACTATTTATTATTTTGTAGGGGGAATGTTTGATTATAGATTAGATTTTGCCGCATTTTGTTTGAATTTCTTAGTTATTGAAGAAATAATAATTTATTTAAAAACCAAGGAAAAAAATTCATTTCTAATCTTAACATTTTTTTTAACCGCGCTTTTCTATACCAGAACATATAATCTGATCGTTTACTGTTTAGTAGGTTTCTTGTTATTTGTTTTTTTCTTCCTAACTAAAAAGCTAAAAGCGTATAAATTAATTTTTGCCTCCTTGCTAATTGCCTATATTCTTGCTTTTCCGTATTTTTTTGCTAATTTAAAAAATCTTTATAATTATTATTATATAGGACATGTATCTGGCAAGGAAAAAGAGTACCGTAAAGAAGAATCTAAAACCCAGAATGAAATTGATTCTCTATTATATTATCCAAAAACGCTTTTTGATTCCCACTTAAAACAAAAACAGGCGCTTTTTATACTGATCCAAAGTATTATATTTCTTACTTTTATAATCGGCGCTAAAAAAAATAAAAACAAATATTTTTTAGACGAATTATGCGTTATAGTTATTTTTTTTATTACATTCTTGACTGTATATACAATGGATACTTCAAAAAGTCCGGTAGTCGGGATGAATTTAGCCATTTATGTATTAATGTTACTTTTTTTATTATATATAAATTTTAGCGCTATCTTAAAAAGTAAAGGGAATATTATCTATTTAATCGCCGGTTTTGTATTTTTAGCAGGTAGTTATTTCAGTTTTAAACAATTTAATATTAGCTTAGGTTTTTCCTCAAATTATCAATACAAAAATGTTGGTAAAATGATGGAGTACGTCAACCAAAAAGTAAACGAGTATAGAATTAATTCGCCGATAATAGCTGCTTTTTATAATAATGAATTATCAGACAGATTGGCTATATATTATCAAGCATATGACAATAATAAACTAACACCATATAAACAATATTTGGGAAACAGTTTGGGATGGCACTTAGACCAGGTTAGCATTGATAAAGCTAGAAGCCTTGTTCTTCAAAGCAATATTGTTTTTTATAATCTTGGTGATTGGGAAATCAATTGGATTCCTTTTAATAAAAATTATAAAGAAATAAGAAACGGATCAAAGGATATTGTGGAAAAATATTTTTGTAAAGAAGGGCCAATTTTTGATCTCCCCTGGGGAAAGGTACAAATTTACTTGCGCCCCATGCCTCTTGTAAGCGCCACCAATGATGATTGGATTATTGATGGGACTAATATTTCACTTACAAATACAGGTTCTTGTTTAAATAAATTTTCAAAAATAGTACTAATCGGAAAAAATAACCGAACAGAATTAAAAAAATACAACCTTAAAATTGAATATTATATTAACGACAACCAAATAGGGGAGACTGAATTGGAATTAGCCAATAGTGAAAAAAAATATCATATTGAAATTCCCTTAAAAATTAACTCTCAACTTCCTGATCGTTTAATAATGAAAACAAATAATTATCTTGTTCCTTGTAAAATTTCAGCCAGCACTGACTGCAGAAGGTTGTTTTTCTTCAGACCTGATGAAACTCAAATAAATTAAGAAGGAATAATTTATCTAACCCTACCGCTAAAAAGTAAAGAAGTACCAAAAGGAAACCTTGTCGATTTCTCAATTTTAAATATAAAATTAAGTACGCTACTCACTATTGGACTCTTCTTTTTATCCCCAGCTTCTGCTACTGGATAACTTTTTCTAATAACCTTACTTACTAAAAAAGCTACTGGAATCAAAAAAAATCCAAAATAACGTAAATTAATAGTCTTTAAATTCCTTGGTATTATTTTCATAAAACTGGAAATGGAATAGCGTCGAAAATGACCAAGTTGATCATCGTGAAAACCAAATAGATACTGTCCTGCAGGTACTGTAATGATAACCACTCCATTCTTTTTTACAAAAGACACCAGTTCTTTAAAAGCATTTTTATCTTTTTTTATATGCTCTAAAACATCGGTTGAAATAACCGCATCATATTTAGTTCTGTTTTTGAAGTTTTCTATTCCTGAAATTGAAAAATTACAGTTTTTTAGTTTTAGTTTTTTAGCATTTTTTTTAGCCAGAGCAATATAATCTTTGTCAAGATCAAAACCGTCTACCTGATAACCACGCTGCGCCAAAATAAAAGATAATTCACCAGAACCGCAGCCAGCATTTAGAATTTTTTTAATTTTATTTTGTTTTAACCAATCAAGAATAACTTCATACTTGGCATTAGCATAAGGATCTTGGGAGCGAACGAGAAGATCATCATATTGGTATTTATTCGCCAACTTCCTTTTTTTCACTTTAACATTATAGCATTAAAACGAAATAAATAGTAAAATATTCACTATGAAAAAGACCTATGTTTGGTTGGGTTTATTTTTTTTACTAATTTTTGCTTACTTTGTTAATTGTTTAAACTATTTTCCTGGAGGGGATGATGTTGCCAATTATCTAGCCATTCCCAGAAGTATTCCTGATCTTATTCGTTTTTATACTGATCTCCAACAATACCGGCCGCTAAGCAGAACTTTTTTTATTATTTATCATTGGCTACCCTGGAATCTACCTCTTTTACATCTGCCCTCATTTCTTTTTCACACAGTTAATACTTTTTTATTCTTCTATTTCTTAAGTCAAATTTTAAAAATTAGCAAAAAAGTTGCTTTTATCGCAGCTTTTGCCTGGGCAATCTCACATATTAATTTTATTACTGTTTATACTCTGGCAGGTATTAGTGAGCAAATATTTTTTCTAATATTTTGGCTGAGCTTGATCAATTTTTATCAAAAAAGATTCTTTCTTGCTTTTCTTTTTTTTCTGCTTTCAATTTTTACTAAAGAAATTTTCCTGACAATTCCCGTTTTAATTACCGCTATTGTAATACTGGATAAAAAATACCGAAAATACTCAAAAAAATTAATTTATTTTTGGCTACCAACAATAATCTTCTACATTTTGAAAATTGCGATTTATAAACAAAATACACCCGGCTATTCTTATACATTTTCTTTATCTTTATTGCTGGAAAATATTAAGCATACAATTCTCTGGCTAGCTAATTACCATCACGGTTGGCAAATGGGAATGCCATTGCCGACAAATAAATTATTCCCTTTGGCAGTAATTCTTAACACTTGCATTATTGGCGTTTCTTTTATTTATCTTTTTTTAAAAAAAAGAAGTTTGTTTATATTACTTCTTATTTGGGGATCGGTCAGTCTTATACCTTTTTATTTTTTAAATAGAATTTTAGTTCATCATATTGATATCACAAATTTTATAGTTTTTATTGCAGTTGCAGTTTTTCTTGATAATTTAAACAAAGACAAAAAGAATTTTTTTCTAGTTGTCTATATTGCTATTCAAATATTTTTATCCTTAACTATTAGAAACCAATGGCTTAATTATTCTTTTTCTTCTGTTGCTGCTGAAGTAGCCAGAAATTTTTATAATCAGATTGTAATTAAGAATAACTGGAAGAATTACGATCAGCTTTGCCTAATTAATTTTTATTCTGATTCGGTTGATTGGGCAACCCAAAACGGCCAAGAACTGAACATGTTTGCCAAAAAATCAATTAAAATAATTATCAACAGTAAAAGTAATATTCCTATTGAATGCCTGGATAATAAAACATTAATAGTTAGCCAAGATTCGCGATCTTTTAAAATAATTAAATGAGTAAAAAATCCCTAATTATCTTCTTCTTGATTATTTCCCTTATTTATTATGCCTTAACCACAGCTTTTACTTTTAAACTACGATCTGCTAATGGCTATTATAAATTAATGGCCGATGCTTTTTTAAAAGGAAAAACGTATTTACTAGTCAAGCCTAACCCTATACTTTTAACTCTTCCTAATCCATATGATCCTATTCAAAATAATGAATATCGTCTTCATGATGCTTCCTTATATAAAGAAAAATATTATTTATACTGGGGGCCATTTCCTGCCATTATTAGAATTATTTTTTTTAATAAATTACCAGAACCGTTTTTTATATATTTGTATACGCTTGGATGTTCATTAATAACACTATATATTCTTTTTATTATTAAAAATAAATACTTTAAAAAAACAAAGAAAATATTTTTTTATTTAGTTGGTTGCTTTATTTGTTTTAATGGAGTTGTTTTGAATTTATTAGTAGCTAATTGGATTTATTATGAGGCAATTGCTTCAGCACAATTATTTTTTTTATTAGGATGTTTATTTTTGTTAAAAAAAAATAAAATTAATTATGCAATAATCTCAAGTATTTTTTTTGCTTTTAGTGTTGCTACTAGAACGACATACCTTTTTCCAACCCTATTTTTAATAATATTTTCCGCTAAACATTTTATAGATAAAAAAAATCTTTGGTTATCAATAAAAAAAATACTTTATATATTTTTCCCTTACTTATTTACGATTTTTTGTTTATTAATTTTTAATTACATTAGATTTAATGATTTTTTTGAATTTGGGACAAGTTACCAGCTTGGTGGTTCTAATCTAAAAGCTAGTTGGTTTTCGAGTATTCATAACATTCCCAATAATCTTAGAAACTATCTTTTTGCCATACCGTCATTTAATTTAACATTTCCTTTCATATATATTGATCCAGAATATTACAATCATTTTGAAAGAATAGTTTTTTCAATATTCTTAATATCTCCAGTTACTTTATTATTCTTTGCCAAACAAGACTTTAATAAAAAATTAGACAATTATATATTTTTATTAAAAATATCTGCATTAATAATATTGGTTTCTATTTCCTTTTTAGCAAAAGACTCAGCTACTCGCTTTATATTTGATTTTATTTATTTATTTAATTTAGTAGGTGGCATCTATTTTCTAAGAAAATCTGGAAAAAGCTCTTTGATTAAATGGTCTATTGTTCCTATGATTATAGCATTGTTCTTTTTTGGTTTCTTCATGTGGTTAAAAAGTATTGAAGAGCATAATCACAATTCATTTCAAAATATTTACGGTCAATATTTGCGTATTAATAGAAAAATTAATCAATTAGTCAAATGAGGATTTTTAGACGTAAATCTGCTCTTAAGAATTCTTTTAATTGTCCACACAGTACTATTAAATCTATCTAATGTTGTTACCCCTAATCGCTGTTTATATATTATAGGAATTTCAATCACTTTATAGTCTAAACGAATTGGTTTGACAAGCAATTCTACTGGCAGAGCAGAAGGACGATAATTCCATTTTATTTTATGAATCAAGTCTCTTTTGTAAGCACGCATACCAGAGTGGACATCTTGGATTTTTCGAAAAAATACCAAAGAGGCAAATAAATTAAACGCTTTATTTACTAAATAATTTTCCAACGGCATATATTTTGGTTTTTTGCCAGATATTCTTGTTGTTCCAACTAAATCGTAACCTTGTTGTATTTTTTTAACTAACCGGGGAATGATATTAACAGGATAGGTATTATCGCAATCCATTGTAACAATAATATCTCTTTTAGGAGTCGATAGCGCTTTCATCATTGCTGGACCATAGCCTTTAGGAGGAAATTGCCGGATAACTGTTGCGCCCATTTTTTTAGCAATCACCGGAGTTTTATCTGTGGAACTATCAACTAGTAATATTCCCGCACCAGGTACGTATTTATTGATATCGAAAATAACTTTTTTCACAGATTTTTCTTCATTTTTAGTAATCATTACAACAGAAACATTTTCAAATTCCATAACTATTTTTTAAGAACAACTATATATTGAAAAGAAAATAACCCTGGAATAATTTTACAAAAAAAATACTCAAGTGGATAAATAAATTTAACATATACTTTATATAAACTTGAATCAATAATGATTGACTTACTTTTCTTTTTTTTAAATATATATTTTTTTAGTAATGGAATAAAAAATCTAAAAATACCAGGCGTAATATCCTTTTTAATAATTTTTAATTTTGCTTCTTTTGTTAAAATTTTTAAATTACTAAAGGTAAAAAATCTAATATGGGTTTTATCTAAAGTACCAGTTTTCTGATAATTAAACTTACCGAATAATAATGCAAATCTTATATACCAAACAGCGGTATTTGGCACAGATACATAAACTAAACCATTGGACTTTAACAATTGTTTATAAAAATTTAAAGTAGCCAATGGATCATATAAATGTTCTAAAACGTCAGCAAATATAATTAAATCAAACTTTTTTCCTTTTAATATTCTTTCAATTCTCTTATAATCAAGAATGTTTTCCAAATAAAATTTATCCAGTCTTTTTTCACTTATTGATTTAATATCTTGCGCAGAATCTATGCCATAAACAATATTATTTTTTTCTTTATACAATTTTCCTAATAATCCCAAACCACAACCAACATCTAAAACAAATTTATTTTGAGGACAATACTTCAATAATCCTAAATTAACATCTTCATAATATTCGTATTTATTTAAATTAAACATATTGGTTAAGTTTTATGTCCTTATGACTAATTTTATTGGCAATTTCTATTGACATTTCAATAATCCGATCAACATTGGCGTATTCAAAGTAACTAAATCTTCCTGTCAGGTATATTTTTTGTCGGACAAACCAGTTTCTGATCATTTGAATATTTTTTTCATAACTGCGGTCATATACGACATAGGCATATTCCAACCGCTTAACATTGGCGTAAACGATTTTATTTTTGTTTTGGATAAAATTTCTTTTTAGCAAACCTTGAATAACGTGATCTAAAATTTCTTGATCGCTTTTTTTCCAAAGAGCAGAGTTTTTTTTGCACGTAATATTAGCCTGGATACTAAAATAATCTGGAGGAGTATTAAAAGGGGAGAAAGTCTTGGGATAGCTGATGCGATTGACCCAAAACTCCGGTTCGGGAAAATAAACAGCAGTAAATTTATTTCTATCCTCACCTTTTATTCCCAACGAAACTGCATACATTGGATTAACAATTAAATTTTTTACTGCCTGTTTAACTTTTTCTGGAATTGGAAATTCTGCAATTTTTATTAGCTCGTGAACCGGCATGGTGGAAACAAGTTTTTCAAACTCAAAACTTCCTTTGTTTGTTTTTAACAAAAATCCACTTCCCGTTTTGTTAATTTTTTCCACATTTGTAGAATATTTAACATTGACTTTTTTTGCCCAGGCTTCGGAAATCGCCTGATATCCGCCTTTTAAAGGGTAATGATAATAAAGCTGATGTAAATATCCTTCCGTGCTAAAACCTAAGGATGATTTAATCACATCGTCAAATGGAGGATTAGGGATTCTTTCCGCCCAAAGCATTGATAACTCTTGTACCGGAAGATTCCAAATTTTCTCATTGTATGGAAATAAATATTTTTCGCAAATACTTTTCCCAAAATGAGTTAGCAGCCATTCTTTAAGGTTTTTTGGTTTTTTATATTTTGTTTTATAAGGATTATTTAGATAATCGCGCAGACATTCGTAGTTATCCAGTAAGGGAAGTGAATGCAAGTCATTTTCAAAAGGATATTTTATTAATTTTCCCTTGAAATAGATTTTGTTATTTCTTTTACAGCGATGAATATTTTTTCCTAAGGATTTAATCATAAAATTCAAGGCTTCTTTATTCTTGGAAAACATAATATGTGGACCGTAATCAAAAGTAAAACCCTGATCAAAAAAAGAGCTGGCTGTACCACCAGGATGATTATTTTTTTCCAAAATTAGTGACGGTCTTTTTAAAAAAAGAGCCGTCGTTAATCCGGCAGGTCCGGCACCAATAATTCCGTATTTCATTTTTTTGTATTGAGAAGAATTTTGACAGTTTTTTCCGCTGCTTGACGCGAAGAAAACTGGCATCTCCATCCCAGACGCTTAATTTTTTGACTATCAATTCTCACTACCGGCACATCACCTGTCCAACCAACTTTACCACCAGTATAAACTAACTGTGTGTTGGAAAAATTTTTTGCACGCAAAATAATTTTGGCAATTTCAGTTACAGTTACAAAACTATTTGATGCTAAATTAAATAAATTAATTTTTTCTTTTGTTTTTCTCCAAACCAGATCAAATGCTTGTAAGACATCATCAATATATAAATAAGATTTGCTTTGTTTTCCGTTTCCTAAAATTTCCAAACTGCGGGAATTTTTTTTCAGTTTATTGAGAAAATCAAAAATTACACCATGCGTTGCTCTTGGTCCGATAATATTGGCTGGACGCAAAATCCAGGCCTGAAAACCAAATAAATTAACATAGGCGGAAATCATTGCCTCAGCTGATAGTTTAGTTGCACCATACATCGAAACCGGCAAAAGGGGGCCGGTTGTTTCTTTGGTAAAATTATTTCCTACATCACCATAAACACCGCTTCCTGAGGTATAAAATATTTTTTTGCAATCATTTTTACGCATCACTTCCAATATGTTGTAAGTAACTTTAATCGTATTTTCAAAATCAACACTAGTATCTTGCGCTCCACGTTTTATATCAGAATTGGCTGCCAGATGAAAAACCGTATCAATATTTTTTGGAAAAATTTGATTAAGTTTTTTTGTGTTAAGTAGATTAACTTTAATAAAATGGAAATTCTTGTTGGAAAAATTATGTTGAAAAAAACCTTTCTTTCCCCATTGTAAACTATCTAATATAGTTACATCCAAGTTTTTTTTCAGATAAAAATCAACAAGTTGTGATCCAATAAACCCCGCCCCGCCGGTGATAAGGATTTTCTTCATATTTTGTTTTCCTGACAGTATTTGACAGTTTTAGCAATCCCATCCTTAATAGATGTTTTTGGCTGCCAACCTAACTGTTTCAGTTTTCTGTTGTCCAATAGAACAAATTCGTTGTCGCCTTTCCAGTTGCTTTCTTTTCCCAGCCAGTTCTTTTTCGTATGCAGACTACCGGCAGATTGCAAAATCGCCGTCACAATTTTATCTACTGTCAGTACTTCATTATGACCGATATTATAGACATTAAATTGCTGTTTGGCTTTTTTAATTACGGTGAAAATTGCTTCGACTCCGTCTTTGACATAAACGGATGATTTACGCGGACTACCATCGGAAAATAAATCAATCTTAGCAGGAGTTTTTTTCAGTTTACGAAGAACATCAACAATTATCCCATGGGTATAACGCTCGCCAATAAAAGAAACAAAACGAAAAATGTAGGCTGTCATTTTGTAATAAGAAGCATAAGTATGAATATAACTTTCACAAGCCGCTTTTGTCGCCCCGTAAAGAGAGGTTGGTTCAAAAGGATAATTTTCCGGAGTTGGATGAACTGTTGCGTCCCCGTAAACCGAGGAAGTAGAGGAGAAGGCGATTTTTTTAACGCTGTTTTTTTGCATTGCTTCCAGTACATTTTGCGTCATTTCTAGATTTTGTTCATGGTCGACATTATGATCATTAAATCCGCTTCTCACGTCGGCATGCGCCGCCAGGTGAAAAACAAAATCCGTTCCTTTTATGTTTTTCTGCAAAAGCGAAGTATTTTTTAAGTCGCCTTTGACTAATTTAAATGCCGGATTATTTAAGTGATGTTCAATAAATATCTTTTTACCTGTGGAAAAATTGTCGTAAACAACAACTTGATTTCCTTGTTTTAAGACATAATCAACAATATGACTGCCAATAAATCCAGCACCGCCGGTAACAAAATATTTCATAATTTATTTTGTGAATAAATTTTATTAACCATTCTCAACACATAATCCGCATCATCAATTGCAGTGGGGGAATAATCTTTGTTTTTTATTTTCTCAAAAAATATCTTATTTTCTTCCTTCCAGGAAATATCTTCATCGCCAAATTCAAATTCTTCAACATCAGGAGGACCCATCTCCGGTTTCATTTTATATAAAATCAGTTTTTCTTTTCCATAACTTTTTCCCAAACCAGTAATATAGATTTTGGCTTTTTTTAACATGATTTCGAAAGAAAAAATATTTTTCCACTCGACGCAGGTTACTGATAGTTGAGCAAATTGATTTTTTTTATTTTTCATCATAAAAAAAGCCGCGTCCTCTTCTTTAGTTTTCCAAAACAAGGTTGAAGTATAACCGCTGACATCTTCCATTTTCCCTACTAGATAATTAGTTAAGTCGATAAGATGCGGTCCTTGATCAATCAGTTCTCCGCCGCCGGAAATTTTTTTATCAAAACGCCATTCTTTTTCATAACCTAATCTGGCGCCATGACCGTAACAAGCACGTACAAACATTATTTCCCCGTATTTTTGAGAATCAATAATCTCTTTGGCTTTTTGAATTGACGGATGATAGCGATGATTGTAGCCAAACATTACAACGACAGGGTTTTTTTTATGCGCGTTAATAATTTTTTTAAATTCTTGAAAGTTACGCGCTCCAGGTTTTTCTATTAAAACATGTTTACCATTATTAATCGCGGCAGCAGTAATCGGAGTAAGCATATCGTGAGTTGTGGCAATAATTAGTGCATCAATAGCTGGGTCTTTAACTATTTTTTTCCAATCTCTTTCAAAACAACAGTTAAAATCCAGAGCGAATTTTTTGCCTTTATCATCGGAGCGATTGCAAACTATCTCAAGTTTTACACCTTTAGGTAAAGCCAAAGCTCGTTTCCTACCAATCAGTCCGGCACCAATAATGGCGATTTTCATTTTTCGACACGGCGTAACGTATAAATATCTTTTCCTATTTTTTTAGAATTAAAATTTTTCCAGTCGTCTTTATAATGAATAAATTTTCCGGTAATACCTTTTGACTTTGCAGATAATAAATACTCAATAAATTTTTCCAAATAGCGCATGTCTCCCCATTTATCCGGTTCTTGGTCATGGGTTTCGTCTCTCCACATATTTGTCTTGTGTGCTCCAGGTGCAATCACATTAATATCAACTGTCGGATATTCCATTGCCAGTGTTTCGGTAAATCTCACCACTGCAGTTTTTGATACACCATAAGCAGTATGATGAGAACGGGGATAAGCGCTGCCGCCACCGGCAAAGTTAATGATTTTTTTGAACTTTGATTTTAATAATTTCGGTAAAGAAAAATAGCAAGTATAGGCAGTTCCCAGTAAATTTATTTCCAAAGTCTTCTTCCACTCGTCCAGATCATTTTCCAAAAACTTTCCCACCGGTCGCATTACACCGGCGCAGTTAATCAAAGCATCCAGGTCTTTTATCGTCGTAAATAGTTTTTTGACCGCTTTTTTATCAACCACATCAACTTGCCGGATAATAACATTCTTAGGAGATGCTTGCTTTAGTTTTTTCAGTTTACTTAAATCACGGCCCACAGCAATAATCTGATTTTTTTGCATTAAAAATTTTGTTAAGTTTTCGCCAATACCTCCCGTCGCGCCAGTAATTAAGATTTTCATTTTTTCTTTTGTAATTCCTTCCAGGCCTCATCAAACTGCGCAATGGTCTCAATTGATCTTTGGCTAAAAAGCATTGCCTCAAGAATTGCCGGCGGAATTGTTGGAATATGACCACCGGCGGCTAATGCTTCACCAACCTGACTGGCGTTCCTTAAACTTCCGATAATAATTTTTGGATTCTCGTAGTTTCCCTCTTTTAAGAACTCTGCTATTTTACTCACTAAAGTCTTAACGTCCTTATTCACATCTGATTCCGGACCAACTTTGGGATATTTTTCCTCAAAATTCGGTTTACTGCGGTAGGTTTTATGGTCTTCAATACTTCTTCCCCAGAAAATGCTTACAAAAGAAAGTCGTTTACAATTTCTGGCAGCCAGTATTCCCATTACCATCTGTTCAAAAGTCATCATCGTTGTAATATTGACCGCGATATTTAATTTTGCCAGTTGATTAATTACCCAAAGACTTTTGGTAGTATCAGGAATAAGAGGAACCTTGACGACTAAATTATCCGCCAATGCATTTAGACGTTTTGCTTCTTTGACCATCATCTCAGGTGAAGCAGTACTATCTGTTAATTCAATCGATACTGGTTTACCTTTCATTTCCCGACAGATTGATTTAATTACCTTTTCGTATTCGCTTGGCTTAACTCCATCTTTTAACATAATCATTTGATTGGTGGTAACACCATCAATGACACCGGTAGCATTCCATTTTTTAATTTCATCAATTTTTGAAGAATCTAAAAAAACTGTCCGATTAAAACGCGAGAAGTTCATCTTTTGATTTTTTTTCATAGATCAAAAAAAGAATTAATAATTTGAATAATGTTATTGTACAATATTTATATGCAAAAAGCTTGTTTTTTTGATCGTGACGGCGTCATTAACGAAATGGTCTTTGATACGGAAAATGGGATTGTTTTGACACCTTTGAATATAAAACAGATAAAACTAGTTTTTGGAATTGAAGAGTTATTGAAAAAAACTCATCAGCTGGGTTATTTGAATATTCTAGTTTCCAATCAAACTAACGTTGGTCTCGGCAAAATTACTCTTCAAACACACGAATTAATTCAACAAACCATTGATATACAGTTAAAACAAGCGGGTGTTTTTTTTGATAAAGAATATTTTTGTTTTCACCATCCTTTTGCCAAACTAGAAGAATACCGAAAAGAATGTGACTGCCGGAAACCAAAAATCGAGATGTTTTTAAAAGCAGCCAAAGATCTTAACATCGATTTAAAAAAATCCTGGATGATTGGTGATGGAGTCTTTGATATTATTGCCGGACATAATGCTGGTTGTAAAACAATTTTACTAACAAATGTTAACGAGACTGGTTATCTGAAAATAATTGAAGAAAAACTAGGAGAAATAAAACCGGATTTTATGGTAAAAAGCGTAAAAGAGATTATTAGTTCAGTTAACGAGTTAAAAGGTTAAAAAGTTAAAAAGTTTCAAATATTAACCCATTAACCTGTTAACCTTTTAACTAAACAACTGATAAATCAGTAAATATAAGCTCTATGAAAGCAGTCATCATCGCCGGTGGAAAAGGGGAGAGGCTTAGACCTTTGACCGACACCCTTCCAAAACCCATGTTGGAAGTAGGAGGCAAACCAATTCTTCAACACAGTTTAGAACTGCTTAAAAAAAATGGAATCAGTGAATTTATTTTTATCCTCGGATATTTACCCGAAAAAATCAGCGGATTTTTTTTGAATGGAAAAAAACTGGGAGTTAATATTAATTACATTATTGAAGACAAAAAAAATCCGCTTGGCACTGCCGGCAGTCTGTGTTTGGCTAAAAAATATATCGACTCAACTTTTATTGTCACCTATGCTGACATTATTAGAAAACTGGATATAAAAAAAATGACCGCTGCCCATAAAAAAAATCAAGCTTTAGCAAGCATTAATGTTTACAAGCGCTTTGGTCCCGATCCCAAAAGCATGATTGTTTTTAACGAAAAAAATCAAATAACAAAATTCATTGAACGGCCAACTATCCAACAATTGACAACCGATTATATCTGGGCTAACGGATCTTTTTATATTTTTGAGCCAGAGATATTTAATTATCTGCCGTTGCAACAACGCTGCGATTTCGGGAAAGATGTTTTCCCCCAATTGATTAAAAATAAAGCAAAGTTTTTTGCCTTTCCCACCGAGGATTTATTTATCGATATTGGCAATAAAGAAAAACTCAAATCTGCGAGAAAATTATTTATTTAAACCCCGGATAATTTACAATCGCATGCCAAATCACTGCCTGAAATCCTTCGGCATAAGCCGTAATTAGTTCGGGAATAATCACCGGCACTAAAATGCAAGCATCAGCAACTTTTTTAGTATAACCACCGTCGCGACTGACAATTCCTAAAATTGTCGCTTTAACCGTCTTTGCATATTGCAAAGCTTTTACGATATTCGTACTAACATTTTTTTCCAAATTGCCACCGCCGACAGAAAAAACCATAATCGCATCTTTTTTTGACAAGTGACTGCCTTTTAACCAGTTGGCGAAAATTGTTTCCCAACCATCATCATTAGTGCGAGCGGTTAATTCCGAAACATTATCTGTTGGAGCATAAGTTTCAACATTGCAAATCTTACGAAAATCATTGACCGCGTGCGAACAATTGGCTGCACTTCCTCCCACTCCTAAAAGAAATAGTCTGCCTTTTCTTTTTTTTAATTTAAGTAAAATTTTGACAGTTTTTTCAATGTCTTTTTTCGACAGTTTTTTAATAACTGCAGTTGTACCGGAAAAATATTCATCTAGATATTTTGTTAGTTGCATATTAGCTTAAATTAATTAATAATTTTGAGCCTTCCCAATCAAATCGCACTCGGCGTTCCTCCAGTCCAATTTTAGCCATTTTTTCACGAAAACGAGCCTTGTCTTTATTAACATAAAATACAAACCAGCCGCCACCGCCTGCGCCCATTATCTTTCCTCCCAAGGCACCGGCTTTTTTTGCCGCATCATACCATTCGTCAATCTGAGGACTGGAAACTTTTTGAGATAATTTCTTTTTGATTAGCCAGTGTTCATGAAAAGTTGCTCCGAAATCATCAATATATCCTTTGAGTAAATATTTTTTAGCTTGTAGTCCTAAATCTTTTATCTGGTCAAGCATTCCTATGAGTTTAGTCGAGTCGGAATTCTTTTTCTCCAGTTTTTGTTTTTGGTCGGCAAGTACCGCCGATGCATCGCGTTGAATACCAGTACGGAAATATAATAAATTACTTTCCATTTTGGCGATCGAGTGAAAGGACAAATTTAAAGGTTCAACGCTGACTCTTCCTTTTTTGTCAATTTCAAAATAATTAATACCACCAACAGCGGCAATATACTGATCTTGCGGTCCCACTGGCCTTTTTAAACGCTCTATTTCAATATAACTCGACTCTTCCGCAAGTTTATGTTGGGAAACCGGCTCTCTTTTGTAAACATGCAAAGCATGAAGCAACCCTACTTCAAAAGCGCCGGATCCGCCAAGACCTGATTTTGCCGAAGCATCAGCTGCAGTTGCCAATTCAATTCCTATTGTCACTTTAGTTAAACGTAAACACTCTTTGATAATCGGATTGGGAATTTCTTTGTAGTTATAAGTCATTGTCGCTTCTGAGCCATGGGAAGCTTTGATTAACTTTGGATCTTCGGTTTTATTCAGAAAAATAAAAACATATTTATCAATTCCGCCACTAATCCAGGCGCCGCCTCTTAACTTGCTATACCATAAAATATCCGTACCGCCACCGGCTAAAGTAATCCGCATCGGAGTTTGGGTAATAATCGTGGCACGATCGCGCAGTGTATAATCAGGCAGTTTTTTAATAATTGTTTTTTTAGTCATTACGTAATTAATTATAATTACCAAAATCCAAATTTCAACTCATCTTCCTCTTAAAAAAATCTGGTAAAATTATTGATATGAAAATACTGGAAGTAAAAAACCTAGCAATACCGGAAATAAAGGTGATTAAATATGCCCGTTTTAACGACGAGCGCGGTTATTTTACCGAAACATTTAGAAGAAGTGATTTTGACAATCATCCGGAAATTAATTTTTTCAAAAATCTGCAATTTCTACAAACAAACGAAAGTCATTCAAAAAAAAACGTAATTCGGGGACTCCATTTTCAATGGAATCCTTATATGGGAAAATTGGTCCGTCCGATTCGCGGACATCTGATTGATCTAGCACTGGATATTAGAAAAAACTCTCCCACATACGGAAAAATTATTGCTTATGATCTACCTGCAAATCCGGAAATGAATTATGGTGAGTGGATTTGGCTCCCTCAAGGTTTCGCCCACGGAATATTTTTCACTGAAGAAACAACTATCGAATATAGCTGCACTGGTGAGTACAACCCAAATTGTGAAGTAGGTATTAGCCCTTTAGCGCCGGATATTGATTGGTCAATTTGTGATCTACAACTAAAAAACATGTTTGATGAAGTTAAAAAAAACGCAGTTATGTCTGAAAAAGATAAAGTCGGGCTTACTTTAGCTGCTTGGTCTCAAGACGAAAAATCAAAGAATTTTTTCCTCTAAATATTCTGCCTCTTGATTAACCTGGTTAAGATCGTAAACTATTTTTCCAGCCAGTAAATTGCGTGCGGCTAAAATTCCAGTATAAATCGAGTGGTCCATATTGTTATAGCGGAACATTCCCGAACGACCAATTATTTGCAGATTGGGGAAATTTGTTTTTAAATATTGTTTAACACTTTTTAGTGCTGATAAATAATGAAGGTCATATTTCGGGTAGGCAAAATCAACTCGATAAACTTTGGCGTCAATAATATTTTGAGATGAAATATTTGTAGTAGCGAAATATTTTAAAAAATCTTTTTTTGTAATTTCAATCAATTCCTGGTCACTGATTCTGGAAATTTCATCGCCTCTACTGTGTGGATACTCAAAAACCAAACTGGTTTTATTTTGAGGAGACATTTTTAAAGACCAGTTATTGGTTTCTAAAAAGCGAAAGGTTTTAATTTTCTTAGGATGAACATAGACCCAAGTAAATTCTGTCAATTTTTCTTTATCGGCAAAAAGTACGACAATTTTTTGATGCACAAAATGTAATTTTTTAGCTGATACCAGAATATTGTTTGGTATTTTATTTTCAATATTTTTTACTAAATAGGGAAGAGGGATTGAAGAAATTAAATGTTTACAAAAATAAACATTTTTTTTTGTTTTAACACTAAAAAAATCTTTTTCTCTTTTTATTTTAATAATTTCTTCATTGTAAATAATCTCCCCTTGATTTTTTTTGATTCTTTTTTCCAGTTTTTCGGAAATTTCGCCAATTCCATAAATCGGATAACGAAATTTCTCAATCAAAGAAATAATTTTCCCTTTCCCAATTCCCAAAGAATTCATGATGATGTTCAACATTGACATATCTTTAACTCTTTGGTCAATAAAATCAGCAGACATTTTCTGACAGCCATTTTCTCCCCACAGTTTGTCATTAAATTCTTCGTTAAAAAACTTAAAAAGTATGTAGCCAAAGCGATTAATATACGCTTCCTTCATTGTTTTTGGGTTTTTGGGCATTAGTCTGTTTTTTATTCTTTCATATAAAAAGGAGATCACCATCAAAAACCCCAGAAACAAATTTATTTTTTTGAGAACATCGCTGATTTTTATCGGATATTTAAAAAATTTGCCCATTTGGTACATTGGTGTATTTTTATTAATCCAAACAAAATCTTCTTTGATCAATTGATCTAACCAGATATTTAATTCGTCGTTTTTCGTAAACCAACGATGGGGAGAAAGATCATGTAAAAAATTTTTATATTTTAATGTCGCTGCCAATCCACCCGGATAACTATTCTTTTCCAGAACAAGAACTTTTTTTTCGCTTTTAGCCAAAAGCTCATCGGCACAAGCTAAACCCGCAATTCCTCCACCTAAAATAATGACGTCATATGTTTTCATAAGGATTTATCTTTGATGGAATATCCAAATTCCTGCAGCATTAATTATAACTCCATAGATTAAAGTTCCCCATTGTAACCAAATTGGAACGCTTTTAATCACAAAAAAAATTGATAGATAGAGCAAAGGAATCAAATCAAAAAAATAACGGTTACCAAACTGCACCCAGCCAGTACCGATATTGCTTAATAATACTGCGAGAGTAAAAAAAGTTACTCCGATAGCAATATTACGAAAAAAAATAATCTTTTTTTGTTTGAATTTTTTCTTAAACCAAAGAAAGTTAAATACTAATAGGGGATAAATTAAAAAAACACTATTGCCTTCCGGGTTAAAAGTCAATTTGAAAGGTACTAGTCTCAAACTGAAATGATGTAAAAAATAATAATAAAAATTATAAGGAATATTGGTTAAGGAAAATAGCTGATTGTGTTTAAAAAAATAGTCATAACGTAAAGATCCGCGCTGGAAACGAAAACCGGTTTCCAAAATACTGCCAAAACGGGCATAGTTATAAGAAAAGAAAATCAGCAGTGATCCGAAAAAAACTAGTGCCGTCCAAATTAATAACTTTTGTTTTTTTTCTTTAAAAAGCAGAAGAAAAAATAAATAATAAAAAACTAAGGTATAGCGCGATAACCAGGCAAGATTAATAAATATTAATGCTAACCAGAAATAACGCATTTTTTTCTGATTTAAATACTTAAAGAAGAAAAACAAAAAAAACAGCAGATAAAAAATTGCCACAACCTGATTTGTGTGCCAGATCTGTCCCACTAAAGACAGATAAAAATTTGGAGATACTAAACCAAATCCTAAAATTATTACCCAAAAAGAAAGTTGGGATATTTTAAGTTGAAAATATTTTATTAACTCCTTTGCGACACAATAAAAAATAAAAATATTAGCAATACCGGCGACTAAAGTATAAAAAACATCGCTAGTTTGAATTCTTCCAAAGATAACAAAAGGTAAAACATAAAATATCGGTGCCGGGCCCCAATACATATACCATTTATTATTAAAAAAAGATAAATCGTGACGAAAATCAATAATTAAATCGAGCCGTTTATGGAGCAAGGCGCTAATAAAATAGTTGTAGTAATTTAAATCCGAATGCACAAATAAGTTTTTATTAAAGAGGAGACAATAAACGATATAAACTATGGCTGGTAAAAATAACAACCAGGGAAACTTTCTAATATTTTTAAACATTTACCGACTTAATCTTTTTAAATCCGCCTCCACCATCGTTTTGACCAGTTCTTCAAATTTCATTTTTGGCTGCCAATTTAATTTAGTTTTTGCTTTGTCTGCTTTGGCTCTTAAATCCGGTACTTCCGCTGGTCTTTTAAAGCGGGGATCAATTACCACATATTTTTCCCAATCGGAAATTCCTATCGTCTTAAAAGCAGCCTTGACAAATTCTTTAACTGAGTGGTTTTCGCCTGTGCCAACTACATAATCGTCCGGTTCTTTTTGTTGTAACATTAAATACATCGCTTCGACATAGTCACCGGCAAATCCCCAGTCGCGCTTGGAATCAAGATTACCTAAACGAATATTTTTGGCTAGACCTAATTTAATTCTGGCAACGCTGTCGGTGATTTTGCGGGTTACGAACTGAATTCCGCGCAAAGGTGATTCATGATTGAATAAAATTCCGTTGCAGGTAAACAAACCGTAAGATTCACGGAAATTAACTGTCATCCAATAAGCATAAACTTTGGAAATACCATAAGGACTTCTGGGATGAAAGATCGTATTTTCATCTTGATAACCATCAACATGGGAAATACCAAACATTTCTGAAGTTGAAGCTTGGTAAAATTTCGTAGTTGGCGAAAAAAATTTAATACTGTTTAAAAGGTAGAGAACTCCTAAGGCGTTAATTTCCGTTGTTAATTTTGCCTGCTCCCAAGAAGCACCCACAAATGATTGGGCAGCTAAATTATAGACTTCGTCCGGTCGAATATTTTTGATGATATTAATCAAGGAAGCCTCATCATTCAAATCACCTTCAACAAAATTAATTTTATTGGTTATCCCCAGAAAATCCGGATTGGAGAAGTTGGGGTTGGAATAGCGTCTGACCAAACCATAAACCTTGTAGCCTTTTTCAAGTAATAGTTTAGCTAAATAAGGGCCATCCTGGCCTAAAATTCCTGTGATAAATGCGGTTTTCATAATAAATTTTAATTACTAACTTAACTAAGATTATAACAAATATTTTTTATTAACTAAACAAACCAAATTATCCAGCCTCCCATTTCTAACTTCCCACTTCTCGTCAAGCATGATAAAATAGAGAATGCTTCTTAAATTGAAAAATTTTATCCGTCATCCGACCAGTAAAGATGTTTTTATCAATAGTTTTGGTAATTATTTAAGTGTAGGTTTTACGGTCTTTTTTGCGCTGCTACTGGTAAGAATTTTTGGATTGGAACAGTATGGAGTTTTAAGCGTACTTTTAGGAATTGCTTATGTACTGGCTAATGTAATGGACTTTGGCACAACTGCTACTATTTATTCTTACTTGCCACCTTTGTTGGGAAAAAAACCAGAGGCAGTTTACCGTTTTATTAAAAGTACATTTTTTTACCAAACACTTTTTGCTTTGATTATCATCGCCATCCTTCTTTTTACTTTTCCTTATCTGGATCGGGTTTTTTTTAAAACCGGCGCTTTGAAAATTGATCTTTACTTAACAGCAATTATGGTTATATTTTTGATTTGGCAAAATTTTTCGGTGAATCTGCTTTTGGCGTCGAAAAAATTCCTCAAAGCTACTTTTTATTTAAATCTTTCTAATCTGGCAAAAACTTTGGCGATTTTTGTGTTGATGGCTTTAAAATCAGTTTCCATCGGTAACGTAATTTTTGTTTTTGGGATTTTTGGTCCGCTGGTGTTTTTGTTATTGTTATTTTTGGAGAAAAAAGAACGAGTATTTATTTTATGGGAAGCGGAAATCAAACGGGAAGAATTTCGTTTTGGCTATACTTTAACATATTTTATTGCTAACCAGTTTTTAAATTTGGGGTTGCGGATGGATTTGTTTCTCCTGTCGTTTTATGGGCTGAAAACCGAGGTCGGGCTATATGCGTTGGCACAAAAAATAGTGCTGACAATTATCACTGCGGTTACCAGTATCACTCAGGTACTTTCACCGGGTTTTTCACAGGTTAAAACTAAGTCAGATATCCGTAGGCAGTTGAAAACCGGTTTTTTGTATTTGCTGATTCCAGTAGGAATTTATGCACTACTGGCCATTACTCCTAACCAAATCTTTGATATTGCTTTTACAGCCAGATACTTACCTAGCGCACCAATTACCAGAATATTGGCATTGCCTTTTATTATTTACACTTTGATCAATCTACCTTTGCTGTTTTTACTTTACACTGTCAAAAAACCATGGGCAATTCTAGTAGCGAATATAAGTTTTTTTATTATCTTTTCCACAGGTTGTTATTTACTAATTCCTCTACTTAAAATTGTCGGCGTAATTTATTCGCTGATTACGGCTTTTGTAGTGATGGGAAGTTTACTTCTTTTTTTCTCCTGGAGAGAATTTAAAAAAATTACTTAGTTTGTTTATCTTCAGGAGTATAGCGAACAAATTTATCCATAATAATTAAATAGATCGGCGCAAGAAAAAGTACCATCGTAACTAACCATCCTCCAAAATCCATATAATACCAATTAATACCTAAAACATCTCTAAAATAATCGCCGCCAATTACGTATAATGCAGGAACGTTATGTTGGGAATTATAGAAAAAGATCAACGAATAATCGGCGAGAAAGAGAGAAATAATACTAATAGTAATTAGAATAATTTTATGATTAACTTTTGCTTTAAAAAAATCAATAAAAAAAGATTTTAAGCAAAAAAACATAACCGATATCATAAAGCCATTTAATAAAACCAATTTGACTATTGAAAAAAAAGATTGGCTATTTTCAACTCTAATTTTTCCTAAACTTCCTAAAAAATAGAGGGAAAAAATAGTCCAAAAAAGCGCCAGAATTTTACTTTTCATATTATTTTGTAATTGGATAAATTTGGGGATTAACTAAAGTCCGGTAATCTGCCGATTTCATTGCCACGGAAAAACTCCTGTCACCGGCATTAAAAACTATTTTTTCGTTTTTAAACAACTGGGGATCGACAATTACTTCAATTCCAAAAAGATTACCAAAAGGAGGAACGCCACCAACCTGCACTCCATTAGTAATAATTGCTATTTCCTCTGCTGTGGCAAAACAAATATCTTTTGCCTGAAGGAGTTTTTTGACTTTTTTATTGTCAAAACGCAAATTAGCCGGCAAGACTAACATGGCGAATTTATTGTCAGTAGAGGATTTTTTGACTTTGACAATCATCGCCTTTGCTCCTTGCTGCAAGGTATAGCCAACTCTGATTTTTGCCGCTTCTTCACTGGTTTTTACCGGAGCATGTTCGAAACTTTCATACCAAAAACCGGATTTTTTAATTAACTCGATAATTTGATTGACAACTGGATGATATTCCATAAGTATATTTTATAATATTTTGTTTTTTGTATCACTTTTTCCCTTGACTCTTACTTCTATTTTCGTTATATTATCATACGCTTACATCTTCGCAACCAAGTAATATGAAAAACAAAAAAATACTTTTAATACTCGCAATAATTTTTTTAATATCAATAATTATATTTTTGAGTAAAAATAATTTTGGGAAATTTAGCAATAATAATTTTGATAATAAAAAACCTCTAAAAACTAACTCTCAAACCTTCTTAGTTGAGCAGAAAATAGTCTTTAACGATGGCCGGCCTGATGAAAGTCATAGATTTGATGTAAAACAAGGAGAAAGTGTTTTAGATTTGCTGGCGCGGACAAAAAATATCCGCGTCAAAGAATATTCTTTTGGGAAAATGGTTATGGCGATTGATAATTTGGAAAACGGAAAAGATAAAAAATACTGGATATACTTTATCAATGATCAAGAAGCAAAAATCGGAGCCAGTAATTACAAATTAAAAGCAGGGGAGAGGATTACCTGGAAATTTAAAGCTTATGAACAATAAATTATTGATTATTGGCTTAGTCCTTTTAGGAGTTTTATTGAGATTTTTGCCGCATGAACCCAACTTTGTTCCTATCGGTGCAATCGCTTTGTTTTCCGGTAATTATCTACCCAAAAAATATGCTTGGAGTATTGCTTTAACTATAATGTTGATTACAGATATATTTTTCGGTTTTTATCCTATTATGATTTGGGTTTATAGCAGTTATTTTTTGATTTCTTTGCTTAGGAAAAATTCTTATTTAAAATTCAAAAAACTATTTTTAACGTCGCTTTTTTCTTCATTAATTTTTTATTTGATTACTAATTTTGGAGTTTGGATTTCCACTGGTCTTTATACAAAAAATTTACAAGGAATTTATGAATGTTATTTGTTGGCACTTCCGTTTTTCCGTAATACATTGATAGGAGATTTATTTTACAATTCAATTTTTTTCCTGGGGTTAAATTATTTATTAAATCCATCCAAGAGATTGAAAAAGCTCTTCCGAAGGTGGCGTATGCTTATATTTTAAAACTAAATGCCGGTTTCCAGTCTTTAGGATCTGCTGACTTTTCCGGGATTACAACTATTTTTTTAACTGCAAATTCTGTATTTTCCAGTTTGATTTTTTGGGCAATTTTTTCCCGGGTTTTCATATCTAATTCATCATAAATAAAACTTATGTGCGGCATATAAAAATTGTTCGGTTGATTAAGAAATTTTTTTAGATCAAGATTTAACTGCATTAATCTTGCTGCCGAATTAACTCTGATAAAAACCGACTGGTAATAAGTTGTACTGAAAGAAACTTGGCCTAAAGATAACGCTAATTGTTTCGCTTGATTTCCTACTGCCATAACTGCTTTTTTTATTACTTCAAACTCTTGTTCGAATCCTCCCAGCAACGTTAAATGCGGATCAAAATAGGGGGTATTATATTGAGAAGACAGACTGCGAATTATTCTTTGTATTTCACTATAAACTGGCTCTCCAGGTATCAACCAAATACTGTAAAGCATAAATAATATTGTAACATTTCCTTAGATCGATTAATATTCTAATAAATAAATCAAAAAAACTATGTCAGACGAACAGGTGAATATTGTTGATAAAGATGATCAAATAATCGGAAGTACTTCAAAAGAAGAAGCTCATCGGAAAGGCTTGTTGCACCGGACAGTGATTGCGAGCGTAATCAGCTCCGGCGGAAAAATGACTCTGGTCAAACAGGCTCCAGACAGACAAGACTGCGGACAATTCGTTTCTCCAGTCGGCGGACATGTAAGGGCGGGCGAAACCGAAAATACCGCGCTTGAACGAGAGGCAGGAGAAGAGTATGGTCTTTATGGGAAACTGCGTTATAAATTTATCGGCAAAAAAATCTTCAACCGTGAAGTAAAAAACAAACAGGAAAATCATTTTTTTATTATGTATGAAATTTATACTGATCAAAAACCAGTCTTGAACGAAGAATCAGTCGGTTATGAAAGTTTCACAAAAAAACAATTAAGTAACGAATTAAAAATTAATCCAAAAAAATTCGGAAAAGCTTTTCATTTTGTTGTTAATAATTTTTACCCAGAGCTTTTATAAAAGTCAACCTACGCGGTTGCCACGGAAGGGTTGCCACAAAAAGTGTTAAAATTAGATCGAGAAAATATTATTACAAAAATGAATGTTCCTGATATATTAAAACAATACCTGACTCCAAAAAATCTTCAACTGCATATGTTACGCGTCGCCTCACTGGCAAAAATTATTACTGACAATTGGTTTGGAGTACAGTTGGATAAAGATGCTGTAGTAAGAGCTTGTATTTTCCACGATATTGCCAAACCAATTAATATGGATCTAACGAAACAGGCGCAGTTTGGTATGTCTGTCGCCGAAATCGCAGATCTAGAAAAACTGCAACAACAACTAAAGGCCAATTATGATAATGAACATAGAGCAGTCGTTGGAATCTATAAAACAATCGGATCAAGTCCTAAAGTCATTGAAATAATCGATAATCTTGAATGGATAAATATTCCTTCTTTACTTCAAAAAAATGATTTTGATTCGTTTATTCCGATTTATTGTGATATGCGGATCGGGCCAAAAGGAATCATGGAATTGCAACAGCGGTTAAAAGAAGTGGAGGGACGCACAGGCGAAGGAGGGTATGAGCAGACCAGTCTTCAACTTGAAAAAATTCTTTCTCAAAATGTTTCAGTTGATCTTAATAAAATAACCGACGAACAAATTAACAAAAACTTTTCTCAATTAGAGGATCTTGTTTTTTAAAGCGTCTTTTCATATTCGATTTCATTAAAACCCCATTTTTCGTTTAGATGTTTGGCTATTTCTACAAACCCCAAACTTTCATACATTTTTTGAGCCGGAATAAAAAATTCATTATTCCCAGTCGAAACTATTACTTTTTTGCATTTTGCTTTTTTAAATATACTTAATAATTTTTCTATCTGTAATTTTCCAAAACCTCTACCTTTATATTTGGATAAAACACAATTTTGGCCAATGATGCCATACTTAGGAAAATGCCGCGGATCCCAGGATGCAAACCCAATCAATTCATCATCGGAGTAAGTTGCGAAAATACATTTTCCAATTGTGTCAGGATTATCAAAAGCATCTTTATCTGCCTGTTCCCAACTTTCCAAATATTTTTTTTTATTTCTGGGATCATATTTTTCAAGAAGATCATGATAACTGTCTTTTAATATTTCATAAATCTGCCCGCGGTTAAGAGAAGCGATTGGAGAAAATGTAATTCCCTGTTTATTTTTGTAACCCTTGACCATCATCGAATGATTTCAAAATTTCAAATAAATATTATTTTCCCTTTAATATATTTAACTCTTTTGCATTTTTACTCGTTACTACTCGTTTTCCGGTTTTTGACTCTATCTCTTTTCTGGCATTGCCGGCGACCGTTCCGCCTTCACGAGCAACACGTTTATTTTCGGGAAATGTTTTCGGCTGTTTCTTCTGTGATATTTCTGTAGCTGCTGTTTCTGCCAACATGTTTAATATTAATTCCAGATTGGTCATGTTATCTCGAAGATTTTCTTTCTTAAGTCCTTTGAAATTTTTATACTGTTTAGTTGTTAATCCTGCCCAAGCTTGTGTAATTTCATCTGTTAATATGGCAAACTCTAAACCTTCTTTGACTCCACGCTTTTCCCATTCGTCAGTTAAAAACTTTCGTACCTCAATACTTTTTAATCTTTGATTTATCCAATCTTGGCTATAACCTTTTTTCAGAAATGTTTTTAAAGCCCGATTGATTGCTAATTCAGGATCGGCGATTTCCTCCAAGCGTTCATAACCAACTTGGGCAAGCCAGAGTTTAAATGGTTCAGCATTAGGAGAGGGGATACTTTGGATGATACGGAGCATGACTTCTGTATGAGCAGCGTCTGTTAAATAGTATTTTCCATCAGAAGCTTGCATTTTCAGTTGGTGACATTTTGTCACCGACTCACTACTTTCTTTACGCAAGCGCTCAGCTAACTTGTTCCAATATTTTCTTGGGTTTTTACTGTTCGTTAATACTGCCACAACATCAACCACCGAAAAATACCATTTTTCTTCCTTATTATTCCATAATCGGCGAATTTTGTTTCCTTGAAAAATAGCAATCTTGCCGTTTGCCATAATCACATTCTATCAATATTTGGTATTTTTCTTCGACCAAAAGCAAATATCATTCCTGTATGCCCCTTTCTGACAAGACCATTATTAGCACTTATTTTTTTCACAGTTAATTCTGAAGCAAAGGGAAGTAAAGCTTTTTCCACTTCTTTTTTGCTAATTCGTACTGCTGGAAAATATTTTCCGGAATTTGAATACCCTTCAGAGCCTTCCATATATGATACAGAAAAAATTCCACCTGCAATAAGCGATAACATAAAACTTTTATTTGCCAAGTTAAATTTTTTTAAATCCGGCGGGATTGATTCTGCTACAAAATGCATTGATGCTAATTGATATTTATTTTGAGGAAGATCAAACAAACTCCCTGATTTAATTTCAATTTTACTTTTATATTGTCGGTGCAAGTCGGCTAAGTATATAGGACTAAGTGTTTGCAACAGTTTTATCCACTGTTGCCATATAGGATCAAAAGATTTTAACTGATTTCTTAAATATGATATATTTTGTTTGCCTATTTCTAAAATAGTTATCTTTTGAGCATAAGGTAACATTGCCAATACAGGATAAAGATTTGGTCCACAACCTATTTCAATAAATTCTCCTGAAGGTTTTTCTTTTTCGTAAAAAGTAACTAGTTTTTGAACTATTTCTCTGTCGGGTGGAAGAATGGAAACATAGTTACTTTCAAGATACTCCAGTGGTTCAAATTCATCCCAATTTACATCCTTATTTTTTAATATTAAATTTTTTGTCATCATTTTTATTATTTCATATGCTTATTGATAAAATATTCATGTGTGTTCGACTCAAATATTCAGTTAAAATTTTTCCAAATTTTACAAATACTAATTTGATTAATTCGTTTAATCGATTAATCGAATGAATAATTTATTTTTATTTATTAGTATGGTCTTTTCTATATTACTATATAAACTAAAACATTTATTAAATCTTTAAGAGTTTATCTACTTCATTTAATTTTATTATTTTGCATGGGAATTCAGGATATATTTTTGGAAGTTTAATTTTATCTTCTAAACGATCTTTCATATCATTATCAATAACCATATAATCCACAAAGGGATAAGCCATGGAAATCATTACGCTATCAAAATAGTCTCCAACGTTTATCAATCTGGATTGATTACCTGCCATTAATTCCGCCACTATCCAAGCATGAATATCAACATACGGAATCTTCTTATAGTATTGTGATTTGAAAAAGTTAAGCAGAGAAGCAATATCTTTGTTGCCTGACGTTTTTTCCCACTCTTTTAAATAATGGTATACCAAATTTTTCATTTTTACTGGATCTTTGATTTCAATAGTTTTTTCGATCGCTTCAGGTAAACCAACTAATTCTAATTCTCTTTGTTCTTGAAGAGTTATTTTTTTAGCTTTTGTGTGTTCAGCCAAAATTTGCCACTCGTCAGCCATGCTTTTACTAAGCGACTTGAATGCCCTTGAAGTACCCCATTTAGTTTTAAAAAGTTTATTCTCAATATCTAAAAACGGCGTTAAAGAAGAAATTAGTGGATCAAAAAGATCGTAAAATTCATAGATTACTTCACCTTTGCCAAAATAATAAGCTTCCATAGCTTGCACAATCTGCTTACTAATAAATGTGTTATGGTCTGTAGAAAAATATTTACCAACAATTGGCTTATAGCGTTTGAGTAACAATTCTCTATTTGGACGAGATTTTACATTGGAAAATCCTTCTTGCATTTCTGCAAGTTGGCCAGTGTCTAAAATAATAAGTTCCTCTTCCAAAACAAGCTTCGCAAGCTTCTGCCAGAAAATCAAATCATCTTTTTTTTCACAGATTGCCCAGTTATCAAACCAAATAACTGATGTCTTAGCTCTTTTTATCCGTCTAATAATTTCCATAATAAATTAATTATAAAGGTTTGATTCCGGTTACCGGTCGAAATATTTCAAGATTAACCTCTAAAAACGAAAGGCCTTGGCTCGCATCAAGTTAAGAACTTTATCAAGAAGAAGAAATTTATCCTCCTTCGTTAAACGACTCTAATAAGCAGAATACGGGAGTGGCCCTTCGCCAAGGCTACGGAGCCACACGGTCGAACCCGGGGTTCTCTCCAGATTTTCTCTCTCAAAAAAAAAGACCCTTTCGGGTCCTTTTTTTTGAGAGCGGGATACGGGAGTCGAACCCGTTTCCTCTGCTTGGAAAGCAGATATTAGACCGTTTAACTAATCCCGCAATGCTATCTAATTATATCAATTGGTCAGTTAATTTATTAACAAGTTAACGAGTTAAAAAGTTAAAAAGTTCTTTTAAAACCTGTTAACTTGTTAACCTTTTAACTAATTAACTTTTTAATTAAAAAAAGATTATCTAAAGTTTTTATAAATTTCCTGACTTTCTGTAAGTTCGTCCATTCGATTAATCCCAATTCCAACCTCGCGGAAACGTACCATCTGTGCCACAACCGGCAGTTTGTTTTTTACCGCCAGTTTAATCAAATCCGGCAGATAATATTCACCCGTCACTGCTGATTTTTGAATTAAGGACAAATATTTTTGCATAAAATCCAGATTAAAACAGTAAAAGCCCGGATTCACTTCCTTAATTTTTCTCTGCTCCGGACTAGCATCTTTTTGTTCAATAATATCCAAAATATTTTTGTTTTTATCCCTTTCAATTCTTCCCCAAGCCAGATGGTCAGGATTATGATATTTGGTCGACAAAAAAGAAGCCACTGCATTATTTTTTAGATGACAATCGATTAATCGATTAATCGATTGTTTTTTGTAAAACATCATGTGGTCGCCATAGCCGACTAGCACCAAGGATTTTTTTTCCGGAGTGGCAATCTGGGAAATTCCGGTTTCTGCCGCATGGGCAGTCCCCAGTTGATCCTTCTGGTAAGCAAAACTAACTTTGCGCCCGGCTAGTGCCTTTTCAACGCTTTCGGAAAAAGCTCCCACGACGATGATCAACTGATCGCAGATATTTTCCAGCAGGTCAACCGAATAATTAATTAAAGGTTTACCAAAAAAAGGAAGCGTTACTTTATTTGTTTCAGTAGAATTAATCCTTGTTCCTTTGCCCGCTGCCAGTACAATACCGATGATTTGATGATTACCAACCATGAGAATGATTATTATACCAAGCAACTAACGAATTTACCGAAGTCTCGATTGTCCGGTGCGGCTGCCAACCCAGTACCTGTTTTGCTTTTCCGATCGAAGCAATCATCTTTGCATACTCGCCCTGACGCGGCTGCTCAGCCTTTTTTAATTCAATCATTTTTCCCGTGGCTTTTTCCACCTCTTTAACAATTTCCTTGACCGAATTACCCGTACCAGTCCCCAGATTAATCGTCTCGCTTTTACCATTATTCAACAGATATTCCAAAGCTTTAAGATGTGCCTCGTTCAAATCCACTACGTTGATGTAGTCGCGGATTGGAGTGCCATCAGGCGTGTTGACCGAAGGACAGGTCAGAAAAAAAGGTTCGATCCCGAGTGCTCCGCGAACCACATTTTGCACCAAAAGTACCGACGGTTTTTTAGCATCGCCGATTAAACCATCATCACTAGCGCCGCAAACATTAAAATAACGCAAGGTCACATAATGTAAATTTTTCAGTTCTCCATACCAGCGCATAATTGTTTCAGTAATTTTTTTCGATTCGCCGTAAGGATTTTTCGGTCGGGTCGGATGTTTTTCGTCAACCGGTACGTACTCTGCCTCGCCATAAACAGCACAAGTTGAGGAAAAAATAATTTTATCAATGCCGTTTTCCAACAAATTAACCATTAAATTTTGCGATCCCAAACTATTATTGGAAAAATAAAATTCCGGCTGTTTCATTGATTCATCGACTTTACAGGCGGCCGCATAATGCAAAACAGCGGCAATATTTTTTTCTTTTTGGAAAAAATCGTGCAGATTATCACGCAAATCCAACTGATAATAATTCAGTTTTTCTTTCCCGAATTTTTCCTGAAGAAAGTCCAACGGTTGACGGTAACCGGTGGAAAAATTGTCAACCGCCACCACTTGATAACCTTGCTGCAATAATAAATAAGTGGCGACCGAACCGATATAGCCACCAGCGCCCGTTACTAAAATTTTTTCTTTCATAATATGAATATTATAATAATAATTACTTTAAAATTTGCGGAATCCGGTATTTTCTAATCCAGTGAAAAGGATGATAATGAATCCGGCCCTCTGCCTGCAAAATTCCTCCAAAGACCAGAATCGACCCTAAATAAAAATAAAAATTGGGAATCTCCTTCAGCAGAGGAGCGGCAATAGCAACTGCAACTATCGGATCGATATAACTAAATACCCCGACTTCCTGAGCCGCAATTTTTGCAATACCGTAATTGAATAAAGTGTAAGCAACAAATGACGATAAAAATACGCCAAAAAGTATCCCGATTAATCCAGCAGAATTTAGTTGTGAAAAACTCCATTTTTGCAAATCATTGATCATAAAAGGAACAAAAGTCACCGATCCAAAAATAAAACTAATAAAAGTAACTTGAAAAAAATTAATTTTTTTCAAAATATTTTTAAAAATTAAGGTATGACCAACCGCACCAAAAGTCGCAATCAGCAAAAAAAGATTTCCGGTAAAAGCTGATGTTTCTTTACTAAACTGCGTCTTTCCATCCAATAAAAAAGGAGAAAGGATGATAATCATCACTCCGACAAATGACAAGAGAATTCCGGAAAGAATTTTTTTTTGCGGTTTCTCATGCAAAAACAACAGAGCAAATAAATAAAGAAAAATCGGCTGCGATGAGGCGATAATCGGAGCATTAATACTTTGCGTTTTCTGGATTCCTAAGAAAAAGAAGGAAATATTGATCGTGATAGAAAAAAGCCCACCCAAACAAATTAAGAAAAACTGCCGCCAGTTTAATTTTTGCCAGTGACGTATTGCCAAAGGCAAAATTAACAAGCTGGCGAAAAAAAAACGGATAAAAGCCAAGATAAAGGGAGGAACATCGGTAAGCGCTAGTTTAAAAATAGGGGATGCTGCTCCCCAAATGATATTGGCAATGATTAAGGCAACGACCGGATTCATAAATTTATAGGTGGCGGTTTTTCTTGTCAAAATAAACTATTAATTCGGCAACAATACCGGTCATTACGATCTGGATTCCGACAATCATCATAAAAACTCCCAGCTGCAAAACCGGCCGCCGATAAAGTAAAGTATGATAAAAAATCCGGGAAATTGCCAGTACTAAAGAAATAATAAAACCAATTATAAATAAGACACTTCCTACAGGCGCAAAAAAGTGCAGCGGCTTTTCCGAAAAACGATAGACAAAATAAGTAGTAATCGTATCGATAAAACCAAAAAACAGCCGCCAGAAACCGTATTTTGATTTACCGAAACGCCGCTTTTGATGTCTGATTTCGATTTCAGTTGTTTTGAAACCTTCCTGTTCAGCGATGATCGGTAAAAAACGGTAGTTATCACCATATAAAATAATTTCGTCAAAAACTGCTTTCCTTACTGATTTATAACCGCAGTTAATATCGTGGAATTTGGAGCGGAAAAAAGATTTTAAAATTAATTTATTAAAGATCGAGGAGGGAAGCGTCTTGGTAAAATTGTCATGACGGGTTTTTCGCCAACCATTGACCAGATCATAACCAGAGTTAATTTTTTCGATAAACTTCGGTAGTTCTTCCGGATCGTCTTGTAGATCCGCATCCATAAAAACAATTATTTCACCGGAGGCGGCTTTTACTCCATCGGACAAAGCCCGTCCTTTCCCCATTCTTTTTCTGTGAACAATTATCTTTATTTGAACATATGAGTTTTGGAATTGTTTAGAATTTCCATCAGTAGATCCATCATCCACCAAAATAATTTCCGCCTCAAGCTGGTTTTTTTTAAAAACTACTGCTAATTTTTCCAGCAAAATCGGCAGACTTTCTTTTTCGTTGTAAAAAGGAATAATTAGGGAAATCATATTTTTTTATAGACTTCTAATCCGTCTTGATTAAAAATTAATTTAAACTTCGGATCGGACTTGAGTTTTTCGTAGATTTTGACAATTTCTTCTTTCCGGACATGATTTTTTATATCATCAATACGCAGTATAACATAGTCGGCCAGTGAATAATGCTCGGAAAAAATATAAAAGTATTGCCTGTCGGTAAAGTGCGCCCCTAAACTATCGCTGGCACTAATAATTAACTTTTCATCTTTAAATTGCTCTTTCCAATAGTCTAAATGTTTGGTTTCACTCCGCGGCCAAAAAAGAGGATAAATATCCTGATTTTTTGCCAAAGGCAAGGGACCGAAAAAATATCCTCCTACTAAAGCTGCTATTGTTAATAAAATCGCAACTAACCGAGTAGACAGATGATATTTTGTCAATAATTTTTTTACTCCATAGATTGCAGCTAAAAAAACAAAGGGAATAATTATTGCTACATAATGAAGGGCAATATTCTGCATATTGGAGTTGTTACTGAGAAAATTGATAGCAAACTCCGGAAAAACAACCAAAAGAATACCCGGACTAAGAAGCGGTATAAAAACCAAAGGAGCAAATAAATAAAAAAGATAAAGATACATATTCGGTTGTAAAAAATAATTGAGAAGTTTGTTCGGATGAGTTAATACCCCTAGCAATATTTTCTCCGGTTTATCGCCAAAATCCCCATAGTAGCTTAAAGCAAAGTGCTGACTTTGCCGAAAATATGGCATTACTACCCAGATTGATAAGGCAAACCAAATTATACTGATAGCCAATACTGTCCAGGCAAAAATTTTATTTTTTTGCTCTTTATTGAGTAGTAAATAAACCGCATAAAAAGCCAGAGTCAAACCTACCTGTTCTTTTGTCAATAAAGTTAATACAACAAAAAAAGCTGCCCAAAAATATTTTTTTTGCTCGACAAAATAAAAGATAAAGAGTAAAAAAGTCACTGCCAAACTTACGCTGTGAAAATCGAAGATATTAACCCGCTGCAACGGCATATAAATTAAATAGGAAAAACTCAAAATCAACGCCAGTAATCTGGAACCAATAATTTTTTTTGCCAGTAAAAAAAGTGGTAAAGCGCCTAAAGCAAGTACAATACTCTGAATAATCAGTAATGTCTCCGGACCGGCATGCAGATAATAAAGCGGTGCGAAAAAAGCCAGTATTAAATCATTGTGAATGGCCATTCTTTTGAAGTTTTCCAACCCATCGGGGTTAGTGATTTCCAGAAACCTCCCTTGTGAAGTATTGTAAACCGCCTGATCCATAATTCCTAAATCAAAGTAACCGGAATATAAAGATTGGTGACGTAGAATTGTAAAGTAAGAAAAATAAGCAGCATAACTAAAAATTAATATTCCTAAAATAATTTCCGCCCAATATTTTTTTATAAAATTTAGCATCTGTTTTATTAACTATCTTATTTAATCCTGAATATTACCTTAAATAAATCCATTTTCCCACTTCCAGCTTCTCATATCCAGCTTCCAACCTCCCACTTCCAACATCCAATAACAACCAATCATTATTTATTCCCCGAATGATATTTCTCATGCATTTCTCTTAAACGAGGATTGCTGACATGAGTATAGATCTGAGTGGTGGAAATATTTTTGTGTCCGAGCATCTCTTGTACCGAACGTAAATCCGCTCCGTTGTTAAGTAAATCTGTGGCAAAAGAATGGCGCAGAACATGAGGACCAATTCTTGTCGTTATGCCGGCCAGTTTACGATATTTTTCAATCATCCGCTCGACCGAGCGGACAGACAACCGCTTTTTTTCATCAGTCAGTTCCTGGTCACCTTTTGGACCAGAATAACGGATAAAAAGAGGGCGATACGGATCATCCCTTTCCTGGAAATATCGATTAAGCCAGTCTTTGGCACTTTTCGACAGAAAAACAATTCTTACTTTTCTGCCTTTTCCCATGACGGAAAATTCGCCGGTTTTTAAATTAATGTTTTCTTTGTTAAGTGAAACCAATTCCGAAACACGCAGACCGGTCGAGAAGAGGACCTCAAGAATTGTCCGATCCCTGATGCCGATCAGTTCGCTTGTATCAACAGCGGCAAACAGTTGATGCAGCTGGTCGTCTTTGAGCATTTTTAAAACTCGATCGCTTCTTTTTCCCAGTTCAATCATCTCGGGGGAGATGACTTTATATTTTTGCCTGATCAAATAACGGAAAAAGGATCTTAAAGCTACCAGAAAATAATTTTGTGTTTGTCTTTTGAGATCGCCTTTATATGGGTTTTTATATTGGTGGGAAAGGAAAAGCCTGAAACTGCGGATGATATTGTCATCGATTTTTTCGACGTCAAAGTCTTCTACCTGCTGAGTTTTATTTAGCCAATCCTTAAAAAAATTCATGTAGTAGGAATACATGTGGACGGTGCGGATAGAAAGGTTTTTATCCAGCTCGCAGTATTCCAAAAAACGCATTGTTGCTTCTTTTATTCCCATACTTTATATTAACCGACGTCCAAAATGAAGTCAAAAGAAGTTTAATTATTCAATTTTTTCTACATAAATACCCTCTATGTCTCGTCCCATCCATCCTATATGTCCTGTTTGTTTGTAGCCTGTAATTTTAGTTCTTTTATTGATATACTTATCAAATCCAACATTTTCTCCTAGATAATTAAATAAATATTCTTCTTTTCCAAAAAAGTCTTTTATTTTAAAATAATGATTTTCACTCATTGTTCCTTTATCAGTTATAATTTCAATAATTGTTCCTTCTATTTGAAGTGTCTCCGGAATTGATAATTGTTTCAATTCAACAATAATATCGTTTTGTCCTTTTTCAAGATAAATACTCTTAGTAAATCGTTCGCATCCTTTTTTATATACGCCTAAACCATAATTTCCCCTTGAGCTAGTTATTATCTGACATTTACCCTCATTATTTGTAAAACATTTCCAATCATCGCCTCTGCCAAGATATACTATTGCATTTATAACAGGTTTTTTTGTACCGCTATCCGTTACTGTTACTTTTAAGATTGCAGAATCTTGAGTAATAATGACGCTTTTTGTCGGATAAAGACTTTGAGTAGGTGAAGATTGAAATGAAGGTATTTGCTTTTCCATAATAGAATAACCAATGATACTAGCAAAAATTATTATTCCAACAGCAATTATGATGCACATAAGTTTTTTTCTGTTCATATTGTTTAGATTATTTTAATTATACTCTGCTAACTTAACCAACCACAACAACAGCGAATGGGCTTTTTCCTTTTCAACTCTTTTATTACGTGCTTCAATTTTAGATATCCTTCGTTCAAGTTCTATATATTTATCCATATTTATATTTTATTTACCAAACCATGCTAAGCCGCCCGGCTCTGGAACCAAAATGACCTTATAGCAATAAAACCACTCACGTCACTTGCTACTTATCTACTAGTATGTATTTTCTTTCTTTCCATCCTTTATTTGGCTCAGAAAAAATTTCATTTGTTGGTTTAAATCCCAACTTTTTAAGTACAGAAACGCTTTGAATATTATTATCTTCGCAAAATGCCACAAACTGCCGGATATTTAGATTATCAAGTGCTGTTTTTATTAGGCTTTTTATTGATCTTGTCACCAGTCCTTGACCTCGTTGTTCGGGATCTATAAAGTAACCAAAACCATAATCGTCTAGGTTTTTTTTACCCCAGAAACCATCATCTCTCCAAAAAGATATTATTCCGATAGGAATATTATTCTTTAAAAGAGTAAAACGGATTAAACCATCATTATTTAGATAAAAATATATTTCAGTTTTTATGTCTTTTCGTGTATGAAACTTCGAAGCAACGGTGACTCTATTACGGATATCAGGATCTTTGGAAAGAATGTTTAGTATCTGGGTTGCGTGAGATTCGTTTAAAGGAACTAGCTTTACATTTTCTATAACTATGATTTCAGAAAAAACAGATATGGAGTGTAAATTAATAGATTTATTAGTCATAGATTTTGCGGAACATCCGAGTCTGGAACCAAATCGTCCTTATAACATAGATTCGCAACATAGGTATATTCTAGCAGATTTGAGACTTTTTTATCCCTATAGTCACTGTTTCATTTTGAAGCTAAATGGGACAAATGGTACAGTATAAAAAGGAGTGTCCCATTTCAAGCAATAAAGCCACAAATGCCACAGATAAAAAAACTATCTAAAGCGTTCCCTGTCAATAATATCACGATGTTTGATATAATTTGATTTAGAAAGTTACAACAATCTGTATTACCAAATATGAAACCTAATAAGCGAGTTTTTCCACCAGATGTGGTTGATACAGCAATGTACATCACTTCCAAAGAAGCCGACATTCAAATTCCTACCACAATCCACAAAGAATACGTTGCTTATCATAAAAGAATTGATTGTAAAAAATATGATGTTCAGCAGACAATTGGACAAAGTAAAAAACTTCTTTTGAAGAGAACACCTAATTTAGCAGTCAAGAAAAAACTTCTTTTTCTGTTAGGACACTTTGCCATCAAAGAATGTTTTGAGATTTTGAAGGATTACCTTAACGATCCCAAAACACCCTTAAAAGACTGGGCAATCCTGTGTCTTAAGGATTTGCAACTTACGGTTGAGAGTCAATTTAGTGACGAAGATACGGCTTTTATTATGTCGCCCTTGGGAGGCAAAAACAATATGGGACGTTGTTGTGTGGTGATCGGTTCAAAACAGAATAAGATTCTGGATACGAAAGACAAATTAACCATAATAGAAGATCTCTATAAAACAACAAAGCAATATGCTCAAGTTGAAAAAGCTATATTTGGAAAAAATTATATATGGTTTATGATCCTTATTTCCTTTGATACGGCTCCCCAAATGGTTATTGATGCTTTTTTAGATGTTGTCAGTAAAGAAAAAGGTATCTTGAAATACCACTTTTTTATGGTCAATACCCACAACATTACTAAAAAAGAAATACGGGAGTATCTTGCAATGGAAGAAGTTAAGAAACTCTAGGGAATATGACTCCGACAATTGATCAAATATCTCTTTATCGCTCGCTTTTTAAAACCAGAGATGACGTGTTTGCTCGTTACTGGGAAAATCCATCTAATAAAAAATCAGGATATGCTCCCGTATACAGAATTAACCAAAATCCACAGTCTCTCACAGATGAAGTAATTTTGTCTCATTTGTCTGGAGATCAAACAATTGGCGTTTATCCCTTGTTTCCAGATAATACCACCTCAATTCTTGTAATTGATTTTGACGGCCCCAATTGGCTTATCCTCATTCAGAAAGTTGTCACCATTACTTCTGCAAGCAATTTATGTTGCTCAATCGAACGATCAAAGTCGGGGAATGGTGGGCACATCTGGTTTTTCTTCACAGAGCGGATTCCAGGGTTTAAAGCTCGACAGTTTGGAAAGCTTTTATTACAACAATCAGGCATCACAAATCGTAAAACATTTGACCGCATGTTTCCCAGTCAAGACGAACACACAGGTAAAGGATATGGCAACCTCATCTGCCTTCCACTTCAAGGAAAATGCGTAGTTGAAGGAAATACCATCTTCATTTCTCCCGACGGAGAACCAATCCCAGATCAGTGGGATTATTTACGTACAATTAAAAAGTTATCTATTGAGGAAATAAATAGATACTTGCAGCAAGGCATAAAATTATCAATAAAACCTCAAAAAGAAAAGGAACAAAAACTGGAAGTAAAAAATCAAGCCGATACAATCGATGAAGATTTAGATGCTACTCAAGTAGCAACAACCCAAGGGCAGGAGACAAAGCTTGTTTTAGGATCAAACATCTATATTCCTAACATCTTTCTTCCAGATAAGCTCTACAAATACCTCAGAAAAGAGCTTAACTTCCCCAATCCTGAGTTTTATGCAATGGAGCGGTTTGGATACTCTACATGGAAAACGCCTCGATTTATTAAAACTCTTCAAGTTGTTCCCGACGGTGTTACTATTCCTCTTGGATTTTTAAGTAAGCTGAAAGAATATATTGAAAAAGAACGGTTAACGGCAGAGATTATAGATAAACGGACAACCACTAAACAAATTCGTTTTCTTTCCAAATTACTGTTACGAAAAGATCAACAACATGTTTTGAATCAACTTATCAAAGAAAACCGTGTCATTCTTGAAGCACAACCGGGATTTGGGAAAACCATGATCGCTCTTGTTCTTATGAAAAAGAGGGGCCAGAAGACATTGATTATTGTTCATACCAATACACTTCTCCATCAATGGGAAAAACGTATCAATGACAATTTTTCTCTTTCAAAGGAGGATATTGGACTCATTGGAGATAATAAATGGAAGGTTGGTAAAAAAGTCACCATTGCCTCGTATATGACTCTATCAAGAAGAGAATTGGGTGAAATACAGAATACTTTTGGGCTTGTCATTATTGACGAATGCCACCACGTTCCCGCGAATACTTTTAGCACTGTTGTCAAACAATTTTCTGCAAAATATGTCCTTGGGCTTACGGCAACAACATTTCGTAAGGACAAGCTTGAAAAACTGATGTTCTTGTATGTAAGCGATCAAGTTATTACAGCAAAAAATAGTGTTCAAGCAAATCATGGACAAAATACTTCAACGGTCAAAACAGAACTTATTACTCGTAAAACAGAGTTTGTAGGAAACGGAAAGCTAGAAGATTTCCAAGAAGCATGCAAAATGGTAGTTACTGATATAAAAAGAAACGATCAGATTGCAGACGATATTGCAGAAGCATTAGCTACGGGAGCTAAGTGTTTGGTACTCTCAGAACGGCTTGAACACTGTGAGATATTATTGGAGTTGGTAAGGCAAAAAGCAAAAGGAATACATGCAGCTATCGCTACTGGTGTTATGACCAAGAAACAACGTGAACGTATTACTGTACGTATGAATCAAGAACGATTTCAACTTCTTATTGCAACGGGTAAACTTATTGGAGAAGGATTTGATTGGCCCGCTGTATCCCACTTGTTTCTTGCTTTCCCCTTTTCCTGGAAAGGAAAACTTATTCAATATGTGGGAAGAGTACAAAGAATATGTGAAGGTAAAACGCTTGCAGTTGTTCATGACTATTTTGATGATAAAGTCCCTATGCTTAAGCTCATGTATTTTAAACGGCTTCGGACATATAGGAGTTTAGGGCTAGCGAAGATGGAAAATTCAAGAAAGGAAATAAACAAAGACCAGCTTGCCTTATTTTGAAATCTCTTTCAAACTTTCGTTAAGAGCACTGCTTATAATTTCTTCCAAATCAGAGTAATCTCCTCCATCTGCTTTCTGAAGGGCTTGGATATATGCACTTCGCTGTTTTTCTTGCTCTGTTTGTATCTCGATAATAGGTAAATGAAGTCGCATCAAAATGTAGCTTGTAAACATACGTGATGTTCTACCGTTATAGTCAACAAATGGGTGAATGTATACAAAGCGATGCTGAAAATGCGCAAGCACTTCAACTACCCTTCCAATATATTCCTCATTATTAGTTATTGGTAACTGAGATAGTCCAAATTCGATATCTTCACAAAGAGTTTTTATAAGCTCTGGAATTTTGGAAAAATGGGGCGCTTCATTTCCTGAATATGTTACTTGAACTGTACGAAACTTTCCGGCTTCTTCCATCAAAATGTCAGAGAAGCTTATTTTATGAATTTCCTTTATGAAATCGGACGTTAGTTTACTGCTTAATTTTATTGTACTGTTCAAAAAAAGAAGCCCATTTCTTGTTCCTAAAACTTCCATCTCTAACACTTTTTCCCGTGGAAGAATACCAAATTTTGTCTGTTTATATGAAGTACCCCCAAGCTTTATCATACTCCTTAATTTTAACTTTATTTGAGAAATGCCGATACAGTTTTTCTTGATACACGAGGGTGTTCAATTTTCGTATTACGGTAGACTGCTTCACCTAAAAAAGCATGAAAAAAACGAGTTAAGGCAGTCTGCTTCCCTTTGAGGCTAAAAAACTTCTTATAGTTTGTTATGAGAGTATTTTTCATTAGTTACATTTTAACAGATTTATCAAATAAATTTGATAGAAATGGATTGATTTACTATAGTATTCTCGCCTTGCCTTAATCCTTCATTCCGATACCATGTTCCTCATATGAAAGATGAACAACCAAAATACTGCCTTTATGCAAGAAAGAGCTCAGAAAGTGATGAACGACAAGCAATGAGTATTGATGGACAACTGAGTGAAATGAAAAAAATGGTGAAAAAAGAAAAGTTGAATGTTGTTTCAATTATTACCGAATCCCACTCAGCAAAGGAATCTGGACAGCGACCTGAGTTTAACAATTTACTTCAAGGAATTAATGAGGAAAAGTACAATGCAATTCTTACATGGGCTCCTGATCGGTTATCGCGTAATGCTGGGGATCTGGGGCGTATTGTTGACCTTATGGATCAGGGAAAACTACAAACTATTCGAACATACTCTCAGTCATTTTCAAATAATCCAAATGAAAAGTTTCTCCTCATGATTTTATGCTCTCAGGCAAAGCTTGAAAATGACAATCGAGGGGTAAATGTAAAAAGGGGCTTGAGGAATAAATGTGAGGTAGGTATTCGCCCTGGTCCAGCACCCATTGGGTATAAAAACATACTGAAAGCAAATAGAATATCAACAGTTGTACTTGATGAAGAGCGAGCTCCAATTGTTCGTGAAATGTTTATGAAGGTTGCAAATCAAGGGTTCTCAGGAAGAATGGTAAAAAAGTGGTTAGATGATATTGATTTCAAAACGAAGAATAACTGTAAAATGCCACTCGGCCGGTTGTATGCCACTCTTGAAAACTCCTTTTACTACGGTGAGTTTACGTATGGAGATAAAAGGTATCAAGGAACCTATGAACCTATTGTTTCAAAGCAAATATTTGAGAAAGTACAAATACAACTGCAAGTAGCGCCAAAGCAGTGGAATAAGCAGTTATTTCCCTTCAAGAAAATATGTAAGTGTGGGAGCTGCGGTGGAAGTGTAACGGCAGAGATAAAGTACAAACATTTGAAAAACGGAAAAGTAAACTCCCATATCTATTATCACTGTAATCGTAAAACAGACTACTCATGTAAAGAACCGTATATAACGGAGACAGAGCTCATTAAACAGCTTGTTGTACATCTTCCCAATATCAAACTAAAAACCACGTTTCTTCTCTCTGAATTTCAAAACGAAATTACTCGTCTTCAACATATTAAAAATAACGTATTAAGAGAAAGAAATTCAAAACTAGAACTAACAAAATATAATGATGGAAATAATATCGTCATTCAACCAAAAGATGAACAAATACAGATGCTTAAAGACTATTTAATACATGTTCTTCAATACGGAACGCCTGAAGAAAGAGTAAAAATACTTACTGGGCTGAATTCACAGTTTAAACTTAAGGATAGACGCTTGTATTTAATCTAACAATATTGATTAAATTACATAGGGCAAATTACCCCTTCTTAAGGGTTGAGATCCCAAGAACCTTATACAAACCACAGAATCCGATTGCTCCAGTTATAATAGCTATCGCTCCTGTAATACTTGCAGCGACTTGAGCAACTCCAGTGAGACTAAAAAGGGCTAATCCCAATAAAATAACTCCAAGAACCACACGAATCATGCGATCTGTTTTACCTTCATTTGGTTTTGGCATAAGTGGACATGAATTCATAATAAGGGAAGTATAGAACTTATAATTGTGATTTATGTGCCTTCATCATGCACATATTCGATACAACTTGTAATCCATTGTTTCGAGCAAGTATTTCAGCCTCATCATTCGAGATTCCTTCCTGCAACCATAGTGCCTTTATACCTCTGCGATCAATTACTTCTTTAACAATAGGAAGTACTTCCTCTGATCTTCTAAAAATATCAACTACATCAATTTGTATTTCTTTAGGAATTGCTGATAAGTTAGGGTATGATCTTTCACCGTGCCACTCAGAAATATTCGGATTTACAGGTATAATTTGAAATCCTTTTGATTTAAGATATAGACCCACTTCACAGCTTGGCCTATCTGGTTTATCGGATAAGCCGACAATAGCAACCGTTTTAATTGTAGAAAAAAATTGTTTATTCATATCTAAGAGCATCAATAGGGTTTAAACTTGCAGCTTTTTGAGCAGGATACCAACCAAAGAAAACACCAATGCTGATGGTTGTAATAAATGACAATATATAGCTCCACCAGACAAGTATTACTGAAACCTGGAATCTTTTAAGGATAAAAAATACACCAAAAGAAAGGAGAAAACCAATCAAAAACCCAACTAAACTTAAGATAAATGCTTCAAATAAGAACTGAAAAAGGATGTATTCAGACTGTGCTCCGATTGCCTTTCGAATACCGATTTCTTTTGTTCGCTCCGTGACCGTTACATACATAATATTCATTATTCCAATTCCGCCAACAAGCAGTACCACTATCCCAACAGACGCTAACAGTATTGACATAGTACGTGAAGAATTGACCGCTGCAGACACAGTTGTTCCCATATCTCGCACTCTAAAGTCATCATTCATACCTGGCTTTAAATTGTGTGTTTGACGAAGAGTTTTTGATATCTCATCAACAGCTTGGTTTATTAATTTTACATCTTTAGCCTGTGCATTCATATTAAACCTTCCATTAATTCCCAAAATATATCTATATGCTGACGAATAGGGAGTGAAAATACTATCATCAATAGTTGTGGGTCCAACCGATCCACCCTTATATTCAAGTAATCCGACCACTTCAAATTCTTTTTTCCCCACCATGATTGTTTTTCCAACAACATCAGCATACCTATTCCCAAATAGTTCCTCAGCAACCGTTGCCCCTATTACTGCAACTTTGATATGGTTATCATTTTCCTCTGTTGTAAAAAATCTTCCCTTAACGAGGATGAGATTGGCTAACTGTTGAATGTCTGGTGTTGTGCCGAGAACAGATAAGTTGCTTGATTGCCCGCCGTACTGCATTTGTACTCGTCCAGATAGTTGTGGAATAGCCGTTGCAATTGATGGAAGCTGCTTTATCGGTTCAACATCTGCATAGCTTAGTTTTGAAGCAGCACCATCTACAGTTGATGGGGCATTTATGAGGACAGTTGTTACACTCATGCTTGAGTACTGTTGTTCAATATCTTTTTTTGCACCTTCACCAAGCGCAACAACAATAATAATGGTAAGCGAGCCGATGATAATCCCAAGAGTTGTTAAAAATGATCTCATGGGATTTGCCATCAGCGCATTCCATGAAAGACGAAATAATTTTTTAGTGATAATAAGATTATTCATGTACTATTTTGCCATCTTGCAAACGAATAATTCTCTGCGCACGTGCAGCAACTGTTGAGTCATGGGTAACCATGAGTATTGTCTTTCCTTCCTTATTATTTAGATCAACGATAAGCTCCATTATTTCTTTACCCGTCTTACTGTCGAGTGCTCCTGTTGGTTCATCCGCAAGGAGAAATGATGGATTATTCATTAAGGCTCTCGCAATCGCTACCCGTTGCTTTTGTCCTCCCGATAATTCGTTCGGTTTAAATGTAAGTCTCTCCGAAAGTCCCATTGTTGATAATAGTTCTTTTGCTCGGATGTGGTCTTCTTTCCCAAGGTAGAAAGAGGGAAGAAGAACATTATCAAGAACTGAAAGAGAGGGAATGAGATTGAAATTCTGAAATATAAAACCAATATACGTATTTCGAATCACTGCAAGATCACGCTGTGAGAGTCCGGATACGTTTTTATCCTCAAGAATATAAGATCCTGATGTGGGTGAATCAAGACATCCAATAATATTAAGAAGAGTAGATTTACCACTTCCAGATGGACCCATAATAGCAACAAAATCACCCTTTTTTATATCTACACTGAGTCCTTTGAGTATTTGATATGTTTCCGCTCTTATTTGATACGATTTAACAATATTTTTAAGTGAGAGAAGTGTATTTGTCATGGCAGTATGACCGTATCACCCTGGTTTAATC
>Ga0172375_10000836_pt1 | contig 49719 bp, 50 predicted proteins | sample LakKiv1m_FD_114537 | JGI IMG/M metagenome (GOLD analysis project Ga0172375, IMG submission 114537) | Freshwater microbial communities from Kabuno Bay, South-Kivu, Congo - kab_092012_11.1m | ecosystem: Environmental > Aquatic > Freshwater > Lake | place: Democratic Republic of the Congo... | reverse complement strand
GGTATCGGCGAATTATTACTCCCAGAAAATGAACCAGGTAGTTCTATAATGCCTGGAAAAGTTAATCCAACTCAGTGTGAAGCCTTAACACAGGTTTGCACTGAAGTTGTTGGTAACGATATTGCAATTACAATGGCTGGGATGCAGGGACATTTTCAGTTGAATGTATTTAAACCAGTGATGATACTTAATCTTCTCAATTCAGCAAGATTATTAGGAGATGCTTGTCTTTCATTCAACGATAATTGCGCTGTTGGCATTGAACCAAACCTTGAAAAGATTAAATTCAATCTTGACAATTCTTTAATGCTGGTAACTGCTCTAAATCCTGTAATTGGTTATGATAACGCAGCTAAGGTTGCTAAAAAAGCACACAAAGAAAATAAAACTCTAAAAGAAGCTGCTTTGGAGTTAGGGTTACTAACCGCAGAAAAGTTTGATGAAGTTGTAAGACCTGAAAAAATGATTGGACCAGGAAAATAAAATTGTTGTCATTGCGATTCAGACTTTAGTCTGGAGAAGCAATCTGTAGTTTAATCTGTAGATTGCTCCGTTCAGTTGGACTCGCAATGACTTTAAGGATAGAATGAACTTTAACGGAATAATATCATTACTTTTGGCTTGTATTGAATTTCTGCTGCTGTTCAATCTTCTTATTTTTATTGAGAAGAACAGAGTAAATATTATTGCAATGCTGATGATCGCTTTGTTGGCGGCTTATCAATCTATGGAATTTTTAATGTGCCAGGTTGGGCTGCAGGATTCATTCTATCCATTTCTTGCCTTTGTAATTATAGGATTTCTGCCGCCTTTAAATTTACTTTTAGCTCTTACTCTTACCCGAAATATAAATCTTAAGCCCAAATGGTTTTTGATTTTTATTCCGGCTGTTACTTTCTCGATTTACTATTTGTTTGTAATCCCAGAATTCGCTGTAACAAGCTGCACGGTACTTTATGCTAGTTACCATTATCCATTGGGAGATTTATTTGGCGCATTTTACTATCTGCCAGTATTTATATCTATTATTTTGTTTGCAAGATTTATCCCAAAGACAGATGATAAAAAGAAAAAAATCCTTGCTAAAGTATTATTGTTTGGATCAATCTTTATAAGCTTGCCCGTGTTACTTGGATTTACACTAATGTTTCTTAAAAATTATTCAATCATTTCCGCAATGGAAAGTATAATGTGCAAGTTTGCATTTATATATGCAGTGTGTTTAAGTTTTATTTGTCTATATAATTCTCCTTTTAACGATGAACGAAATTATTTTAAATATTTATTTAATAATAAATAACGGATTGGTGGAAGAATTCAGAGCCCTATCTTATGAAATGGAAGGCGGCGATGATAGAAAAATTGAATTTCTAAAATCTCAAGCAAAAAAAGATTATACAAAAGCTATTATTTTTGATGCACCTTCGGATAAGAATGAAAAATTTATGAGTTATGATAAATTTCATAAGCTTGAAAAACGTGGAATGCATTTTCAACTTTTTGAAGATATCTTTCAAAAATTTAGTGTCCCGCAAAATCCGCTTATTTGTGTTACACCTGTAGTTGATGGCGAGATTTACTCTCAATAAAAATAAATAAGATCAGGTTTAGTTATGAAAAGTTTTTTAATAAAATCTATAATAATTTTAATTACAATAACATTTACAGGAAGTACCTTGTACATTTCAGACAAATCAAAATCTCAGTTAAAAATTAAAACTGAGTTTGAGTTAAGACAAAATGAACTAGATAAATATTATTCAGATAAAAAACTCGGTTCATTTGTTCAAGATGGAAAAACATATTTTAGATTGTTTACACCAAACGCAGAAAAAGTTTCTCTTGTTATATTTAATAAAGTTGATGATAAATCCGGAAAAGAATATGAAATGATTCGCGATGAAAATGCTGTTTGGGAAACTTCTCTTAATGGCGAACTTTACGGAAAGTTCTACGGGTTTAATGTAAAGCATAAAGATAAAGATGCAATTCTTTGTCTTGATCCATATGTAAAAGCGGTTGCAAGCTGCAACACATATTTTACTCCGCGTAAAGGAATTGTTGTTAAAGAAGATAATTATAATTGGCAATCTGATAATTGGATACAAAGAGATTGGCGCGATTTAATTGTTTACGAAATGCATGTTCGTGATATGACCGAACATCAATCTTCAGGTGTTAAAGAAAGGGGGACTTATAAGGGTCTGATTGAAAAAGGTAAAACTGGCGGAATTGATTACATAAAAAATCTTGGTGTTAATACAATCGAACTTTTACCAGCACAAGAATTTGCAAATATAGAAATCCCTTATAAGGATTCTGTCTTTGGAAAGTTTAACACATGGAATCCTTATGAGCGAAATCATTGGGGATACATGACAGCCGCATTCTTTGCCCCTGAATCATACTTCTCAGAAAATGTTCGTGAAATAGAATTTAATAAATGGAGCGGTGCTGATGCAAAAGCTGTAACAGATTTTAAAGATATGGTTACGGCATTTCATAAAGAAAATATTGCAGTTATGATGGATGTTGTTTACAATCATCTTTCTGAGTATGAGCTTGGTAACTTAAAAGAAATTGATAGAGAATACTACTTTAGATTAAACCCTGATGGGAGTTATTGTGCTGTTAGCGGATGTGGAAATGATCTGAAAACCGAACGTCCTATGATGCGCAGATTAATTGTTGAAAGCATTTTGTACTGGATGAAAGAATATCACGTTGATGGTTTTCGTTTTGATCTTGGAAAATTACTTGACTGGCAAACAATTGAGACAATAATTTATGAAGCCAAAAAAATAAATCCTGATGTAGTATTTGTTTGTGAACCCTGGGGTGGTGGATACGATCCGCAAGGATTTTCTTTACGCGGATGGGGTGCATGGAATGATCAGATAAGAAATGGAATAAAGGGTGAAAATCCAAATAACGGGCACGGGTGGATTTTTGGAAAATGGTATGGAAATAATTCGCCGCAAAGAATTAAAAGTTATGTAAATGGAACACTTGTAAAAGATTCACTTGGATTGTTTCAAAAATCAAATCACTCAGTTAATTATCTCGAGTCCCACGATGGTTATACCTTTGGAGATTTTATTCGTATCGGTTTAGGTGATGTAAAACCTGATGAGATTATTAAAGACGTTGATAAAAATGCGATGCTTACTCAAACACAATTAAAACTTAATAAGCTCGGTGCATTGTTCTTGTTTACTTCACGCGGAATGACGATGATACACAGCGGACAGGAATTTGCTCGCAGTAAAGTGCTTCCATTAACAAACCAAAATGATCCGCATCGTGGAATGATTGATCATAACACATACGATAAAGACAACGAAGTGAATTATATTAATTATAATCACGCAAAAATGAATCAGGATTTATGGAATTATTACAAAGGTTTGATTGAGTTGAGAAAAGAATTTCAATCATTCCGGAGAGCAGAATATGATGATGTAAAATTCATTTCTGTTCACGATAATGATTTTGCTCTTGGCTATGAAGTAAAACACGAGCAGGAAAATTTTGTTGTTCTCTTTAACGCACATCCATTAAAAGAAGTTGTATGTGAATTGCCAAAAGGTAAGTGGGAAGTGTTAGTTAATTCAGATAAAGCTGGAATAAAACCAATTGAAACTGTTAGTGATAAAATTACAATTCCAACATCATCGGGTTTTGTGTTAAAGAAAAAGTAAATATTAAAGTAACCTTCGAGGATTCTGGTATGCAGCCTCCAGGTTTTCATTACTAATCTTCGCTCAATCCTTTTTGAAGAGATTTTTCTATTGCGAGTTTAAAACTTCCGATGTTAACTGGTTTTTGAAAAACAAACTCAATTCCAAGTTCTGTGTAATCATTAATTATAGCACGATCAATATCGCTGCTTAAAATAATTACAGGAGGCTTGCCTTTTATATCCATTTTCTTTAACTCAATTACAAATTCATATCCGTTCATAACCGGCATTGCATGATCTGTAATTACAAGCGCTGGCGGTGATGATAATATTTTTTGTATGGCTTCTTTTCCATCAGAAGCAACCTCGACATTATATTCCGGAGAAATATTTTTTAATATCTTTGAATAAAGCAACCGATCAGTTTTATTATCATCCACAATTAGAATGTTTGAAGAAGCGATCGGCAAAGTAAAAATAAATTCTGTGCCTTTGCCGTATTCGCTTTCTACTGAAATTGTACCCCCATGTTTTTCTATAATTTCTTTTACGAGTGATAATCCAAGTCCGCTGCCTCTTTCTCCCGCAGTACCTTCGGAAGTAAACTTTGCATCGACACTAAAAAGTTTTCCAAGATCGTCATTTTTAATTCCAACACCTGTATCCTTAACGCTAAATTTTACAAAACGCGAATTTGTAACTGCTTCATTAGATATCCTAATAAATCCGCCTTTATTAGTAAACTTAATAGCATTCGAAATAAGATTATTAAATACCTGCGTAATTAAACTTTTATCCACAAAAAGATACAGCGATTGATTGACAAGAGACACTACCTCAATTCCTTTTTGCATTGCAGAACCGGAAAGAGCATTGGCAGAATCTAATACAATCTTTGATACATCAATTTTTTGCGGTTCAAATTTTATTCGTCCTGTTTGTAACCTCGTCCAATCCAATAGTGAATTTACGAGAGCAAGCATTGACCGCGAAGATTCTTGAATATATTTAATATACTGTTTTCGATCATCTTCAGTTAATTCCTCATCGTTTGCAAGCAGATCTGTAAATCCTAATATTGAACTGAATGGAGTGCGAAGATCGTGAGAAATGATTGAAATAAAACGATCTTTTGTTTCGTTAAGTTTAATAAGATTTTGTGTTGATTTTTTTAACTCTTCTTCAGCACGTTTTCTGAATGAAATATCGCTTACAAGACCGAATATTTTTTGTATTCTTCCAGTACCTGATCTTACAAGATTAATCTTTGCTCTAACCCAAACAATGTTGCCCTGTTTATTAATGATCCTGAATTCAAACTCACCAGAAAGTTGAATGCGGCTTTTCATCAGGTTAATAAGTTTAGGTTTTATTGAAGCGTAATCACTTGGATGAATTGCTTTTATAAATAATTTAGAATCGGTTAAAAATTCTGCTTGATTGTAACCGGTTACTTTCTGAATTGATGAAGTGCAGAAAATTGGTCTTAATGCTAAACCTGTTCTTTCAAAGGTAAAAAGAAAATCATCAATGTTTTCAGTTATGTTTCTGTATTTTTCTTCAGATTCACGTATTGCACGCTGTGCTCGAATTCTTTCTGTAACATCACGCGCAATCATTACAATATAAATTCTATTATCAGATTCAAAAGAACCGATAGAAAGTTCTGTATGAATACTGCTTCCATCTTTTTTCTTACCAAGAAAATCAAATCTTGTTGGAACTTCTTTCTTCCTCTCAAGTAATCGGAAATATTCTGCTACTTTTAATATATCTTCTTTTGAGGCAATCTCAACAATTTCCTTGTTAACTAATTCAGCATTGGAGTTGTAGCCAAATATTTTTGCAAAAGATTTATTTGCAATAATAATTCTTCCCTCACATCCCAATGCTATACCGTCATAAGCTGAATTAACAAGTGATAGATATAGATTTGATTCTTCGGTGTTTTGTTTGTGTTCGCGAACCACATTAAGAAAGCAGCTAATGAATTGTATTCTGTTTTCATTATCTCGCAAAGTATGAAATGTACAACTGAATAATCCTTGTAAATTATTTTTGTTATTTAAAGGAAGATCTAAATTTTTAACTTCATCGCTTGTAAAACCTTTTAAGTCAAAAATATTATTTTCTAAATAAGATGGTTCAATTAAATTGTAAAAACTTTTTGAAAGTAATTCCTCTTCAGTAAAGCCAAGTGATTTTTGAAAAGCTGAATTGACAAATAATATTTGACCGTCTTTATCAATATTACAAATCATCAAAGGAGATTTTGAAATAACATCACGTAATCCTTTTAATGACAGTTTTAATCCTTCTTCAAAGTGTATTTTATCTGTTATATCAATGCTCTTAACAACGATGCTTTTTTTCTTTTCATCAAGAAAAGCAAAATATGTCTCATAAGTTTTTTTCTCTCTGTTTTTATCAAAATATGATAAAATAATTTTATGAATATCTTTATCAATTAGTTTTGATTTTAGGGAGTCCAAAAAATTATCAGAAAGAATACTAATTACATTCCGTACAGGAGTGCCAAGTGCTGATTCTTTAGAAACTTCATAAAGCTTTTCTGCACAATCATCCCAATACTCAATTATATTTTCATCATTAATTACAAAAACAGATTCGCTGGATTTTTTTGTTATGGTTTGATAAAACTCAAGTTTACTAACATCCTTGTAAAGATTATCAATTTCTCTTTCCTGAGCAGTTATGTCTTTAAAGAATAAATAAACAAAACTTATTTCTTTTCTAAAATTTTCCTGGGGAACAAAGCGGCATTCAAAAACCTTTCGGTTTCCTCTTACTTCATAAGATATTTTTTCGGTAACCACTGTGCGGTTTTTCTTAGCATATTCAAAATACTCTTTAACAAATTTTGAAGTGTCTGAATCAAACAAACTTCCTAAAGAAATACTTTGAATTAAATTTGCAGGAACATTTATGAAGTGTAAAATATTTTTGGAATAGAACTGAATTCGTTCCATCCGATCAACAACTAGAAAAAAATCGGTAACATTATGAATCGCATTTTCAATAAAATCATTTCTTATTGCAGATTCTTTTTTTGTTTTGGTCAGGATCTTCAAATCTTCAATTATTATAATTCCGCCGATAATTTCATCGCCGTCAAAAATGGGCGCGCCTTTTATAATTAAATCAATTAATCCTTTAGTTTTTGTTTCTACAAAAGTTAATTCTTTCTCGAAAGGGAGCCCTGATAAAATGTCATTCAGCTCATTAGTGATAGTAAACTTTGGAAAAAGTTCTCTTCCAAAAATACTTGAGCCCATCAGATTGGCGGTATACTCAAATCCATACAGCAATTCTAGATCAGCAAACGATTTATTTGCATAATCGATTTCGCCATTCCTATTAAAAGTAAGAATTGCTATCGGAGCGCTATCAATTAGATTTAAAGTATTTGGTTCCAAGTTTTACTAAAATCACTTTTTGTAAAAAATTCTAAGTTCTAAAAAGTTAAGGTTATCTATTCAGAATAAACTTTTACCTGTTAAAAACGTTGATTGTGATAATAACTATAATGCCATATTAGTATTGTTTTAAGTCAAAAATTACAACAATTCGATGCGAAAATTACAGCTAAAAATTTTGTTGATGTCTCGTTTTGAATAAATGTATTGATATAAAGATTTACTGATTAAATCCTCTGATCAGAATCCAATACGATTTTATGATGGGTGAAAACAATATTTCCTGCTTTTTTTCTTTAAGTTTGTACATCATTTAATTAGAAAATTTGTTTTGATAACAACAGTATTTCAAAAACTTGGAAATAGAACATTAGCTTTCCTGCAGGAATTTGGGCAAATCTCTAATCTGTTTTTTGAAATCATTAAAAATTTTCCTCAAGTACGGAAAAGTAAAAAGCTAATCCTTTTTCAAATGGAACATATCGGAGTCAATTCACTTCCACTTGTATTGATAATTGCCGTTTTTACTGGTGCGGTTTCTGCATGGCAGGCTGCTTATCAATTAAAAGGGATAGCTCCTTTATCATTTTTAGGCGGTGCAACAACTCGTGCAATTATAACAGAACTTGGTCCGGTGCTAACAGGAATAGTTATTGCTGGAAGAGTTGGTGCTTCAATCGCGGCGGAACTAGGGACAATGAAAGTAACCGAACAAATTGATGCACTTGAAACGATGGCTATCAGTCCTGTTAGATATTTAGCAATGCCAAGGTTTTTAGCTGCGATAATTATGATGCCGATACTTGTAATTTTTGCAAATACTATTGCAGTTTTTGGGGCTTATTTAGTATCAAATTATTTTCTTGGAGTTTCTTTTGCTGTTTTCTTTAATTCCGTAAGCAGATTTTTTGATATGGCAGATTTGATTTCAGGATTAGTTAAAACAGTTTTCTTTGGCGGCGTTACATCACTTTTAGGATGTCATATTGGATTTAGAACAGAAGGAGGTGCAGAAGGTGTTGGTTTATCAACCATTAGATCTTTTGTCCTTTCTGCAGCATTAATTTTAATATTGGATTATGTTCTCTGGATGCTGATCTTTTAAATGCAAATAATATTGTTTACATAAAATTAAAATTGCTTCTTACTTTATAAAATATATATTACTATTCAAATAATTTAAAATCAGAACTACCTTCAATAAAAAGGAAGGAAAGAAAAATGGAACAAATTAAATACATTATTAAGGAAAGAACTGAAAAAATTGTTCTTCCCAAAACACTCGGATTCGGACAAATATTTACCGATCATATTTTTGAGATGGATTACACAAAGGATAAAGGCTGGCATAATCCAACAATAAAACCACTTGAAAATCTTCAAATGCATCCTGCAATGTCAGTTATTCATTATGGTCAATCTATATTTGAGGGACTTAAAGCCTTTAAAACTATAAATGATGAAATTGTAATTTTCCGTCCGGATGTTCATATACAGAGATTGAACAATTCAGCCAGAAGAATTTGCATGCCGGAAGTTGATGTGGATTTTGCGCTCGAAGCATTAAAGGAACTTGTTGCTATTGATAGCGATTGGATACCCGCAAACAGAGGCGAAGCACTTTACATCAGACCATTTATGTTTGGTACAGATCCCGCACTTGGAGTAAGACCATCTTTTGATTACAAATTAGTTTTCTTGCTTTCTCCGGTAGGCGCCTATTATCCGGAAGGATTTAAACCAGTAAAGATTTTAATACAAGATGATTACGTTCGTGCTGTTAGAAAAGGTTTAGGAGAATGTAAAACATCTGCTAATTATGCTGCGAGCTTATTAGCTGCGCAGGAAGCAAGTAAAAAAGGGTATACACAGGTTCTTTGGCTTGATGGTGTTGAGCAAAAATATTTGGAGGAAGTAGGAACGATGAATATTTTCGTTCAATTTAAAGATGAAATTACAACTCCAAAATTAAGCGGATCAATTTTGCCGGGAGTTACAAGACGTTCAGTTATTCAAATACTAAAAGAATGGGGAATGAATGTTACTGAAAGAGCAATCTCAATTGATGAAGTTATATCAGCATATGATAAAGGAAGTCTTGTTGGTTTATTTGGTACCGGTACTGCAGCAATAATTTCTTCTATTGGATGGCTTACATACAAAAATAAAAACATGGCTTTCAATAATGGTCAGCCCGGTGAACTTGATTTGAAATTATTCAATGAACTTACATCGATTCATCGCAGAGAAAAAGAAGACACACACAATTGGTTATTTAAGGTAGAAAAAAAGGCTGTTGAAGTAGAATAATGAAATTGCGTTTAGTTGTTTTATTCTGTCTTGCAGCTTTTAACTTATTAAATGCGCAAAATGTAAAACCTAAAAATATTATTATCCTTATTGGAGATGGGATGGGCATTAACTATGTTGGTGCCTCTCTATTACAAGATCCAAACTCACCTTTTAAAGAATTTAAAACTATCGGATTATCAATCACTTGTTCTGCAGATAAGCTGATTACTGATTCAGCCGCAGGCGCAACCGCAATTGCAACAGGATATCTTACAAATAATAAATATATTTCTGTAGATACTGTTGGGAATCCATTATATACAATTTTTGAACACGCAGAAAAGCTTGGATTATCTACCGGAGTGGTTGTTACTGCAACCGTAACGCATGCAACTCCTGGTGCATTTTTAGGACACTCAATAAGCAGATATGATCAAAATCTAATTGCTTCTCAAATGGCTGCGCAAAATTTTGATGTAATTATTGGCGGCGGATTAAAATATTTTTTACCCAAAACTTTATCGGGTGAAAGAGAAGATAACAGAAATCTTTTGGAGAGTTTAAATTCTAAAAATTACAGTCTGCCAAAAAATTACTCTGAGTTAAAATCAGTGCCAAAATCTATAACAAAACTTTACGCACTTTTTGAAATGGATGGACTTCCGGAATCATCTAAAAGAAATTACACTTTAGGTGATTTAACAAAAACAGCCCTTAATCATTTAAGGAATGATAAAGATGGATTTGTAATTATGGTTGAAGGCTCCCAAATTGATTGGGCTGGACATGATCATAAATCAAAAGAATTGATTAATGAAATGAATGATTTTTCATCCGCCGTAACTGAAGCATTAAATTTTGCAAAGGAGGATGGCAACACATTAGTTGTTATAACCTCTGATCACGAAACTGGAGGAATGTCAGTTACAAACGGCAATCGTGATGGAAGTGAACTAGAATTGTCATATTCCTCAGGAGGCCATACTCCATCACCTGTAGGAATTTTTGCATACGGACCAGGTGAAGAACTATTCAAAGGGATAATGAACATGAATAATATTGGCCAAAAACTTTTCAAATTACTCGACCCTTCCTTCAAATTCTAGATCTAAACTTTTTATAATTTTTTTTGTTCAAGCACTTGACACGTGAACACTTGTGCACTATATTTGAGGTGAACAAATGAGCACTACTTTACAAATACTAAAAGTAATCAAAATGGAAAAAAAACAATTAACAGATCGACAGGAAGAAATATTAAACTTCATTCAGCAGTTTTTGCAGGAGAATGGTTATCCGCCAACTCTTAGGGAAATTGGAAAACGATTTGATATTTCATCAACTTTTGGCGTTAAAAGACATTTAGAAGCGCTGACCAAAAAAGGTTATTTAAATATCCTTAGTAATGCAAGTCGTGGAATCACAATTACTCGTGATGAGTTTGAATCCACTGCTTCTATAAATATTAATGAAACAAATAACTTTGGCAAAATTCCAATAATTGGTAGAGTTGCTGCTGGCTCACCAATAACTGCTGAAGAAAATATTGAAGGATCAGTTGTGATAGACCCAAGTTTCATCAAAAAAGATGATGGCTCTTTTGCTCTTAAAGTTAAGGGTGATAGCATGATTGAGGGTGGAATCTTTGAGGGTGATTTGGTGATAATTTCACCCAAAGCAAATGCGGTTAGCGGCGATATAATAGTTGCACGTATCGATGACGAAGTTACCGTAAAAATTTATGAAAATAAAAATCAGCAGATAAGATTAATTCCACAGAATAAAATATATGAACCAATCATTATTAAAAATAAAAATGAGTTTTCGATAGTGGGTAAAGTTACCGGCGTTGTAAGATGGTTAAATTAAAAAGGAGCATGAAATGAAAACAGAAATATTTGAAACAGCAATTAAAAATAGAAATCGGTTAAGATTTTTATATGGACTAAATGAGGTGCTGATAGAGCCATATTATATAACGATGGAAAGAAGCGGCTCAAAAGTAATTTATGGAAAAATCTATCAATCAAGTGAAATTAAAAAATTTAATTACAATAAGATTGCAAACATTAAAGTACTTGAGAAAAAAAGATTTTCTCCAATTATCCCTATCATTCCCCTTGCATCATAAAGAGGTAATATTATGAATACAGATAGAAGAAGAGATGTTGATTTGTTGATAGAAGAATTCTGGAAAAAAGGATATTTAACCTTATTCAGAAAATTTGGGACTTATCTTCCGGAACCGTCTAATATTGGTGGATTTGAAATAGACGTGATTGCAAAGCAGAAAGATAATCTTGCTATCGGAATAACTCTGAGTGATCAGGATTTTAATGATCCATCATTCATAAAAAACAAACTTTCTTATCTTGCCCAACGGCAAACAAGAGGATCCAATAAAAAAGTACAATTATTTGTTGGTGTATCACTTCTAAATCTAAAACATGCTAAAGCACTTTTGGATGAACTTGATCCGGAGACTAAGAAAAATATTAAGCTATTCCAGATTACGGAAAAGCCAGGACTCTTAATCCGCAAAGAAAACAGATTTGAAAAAATTCTGTTCTCTTAAAACCTAATTGCTCAGGCTGAGTTTTTTTTAGCCTGAGCACATTAAATTAATCTCGCCATACAGCATTTAAACCAATTTAGCAATATATAGTTACCTTGACATTCGTGCACGCTAAATTTAACTTTACACGCTAAATCAATAACAGGAATGGATTTTGAAGAAAAAAAGCTCCGCATCCGATGAGCAGATAGAAGTACTGTTAAAAAGATCGGGTGAAATTCCTAAACACATTGCCATTATAATGGATGGAAACGGACGTTGGGCAAAAAAAAGAGGTTTGCCAAGAGTTGCTGGTCATAAACGTGGTGTAGATACTGTTAAAGAAATAGTTGAAGCCTGTGCTGAAATTGGAGTTAAGTTTCTTACCCTTTACACTTTTTCCACAGAAAATTGGAAGCGCCCTAAAGATGAAGTTTCAACGCTAATGAGACTTCTTTTAAATAGTTTACGTAGTCGTGTAAATGAACTTAATGATAATGATATTCGTCTTACTACAATCGGAAATATCGATGCTTTGCCTGTGGCTGTTAGAAAGCAATTAGAATTTGATATCGAAAGAACTAAGAACAATAAAAAAATGGTACTAAATCTGGCTTTAAGTTACAGCGGAAGATGGGAATTACTTGAAGCAATAAAACAGATTTCAAATTCCGCAGTTCAGGGAAAAATAAAAAGTAAAGATATAGATGAAAAAATTGTATCATCGTTTCTTACAACAAAAGACATTCCTGATCCTGATTTAGTAATAAGAACTAGTGGAGAATTTAGGGTGAGTAATTTTTTGCTCTGGCAAATTGCTTATTCTGAATTTATAATTACAGAAACACTTTGGCCGGATTTTTCTAAATTTGATTTATATGACGCTATTAAAATATTTCAAAAGAGAGAAAGAAGATTCGGTAAAGTAAGTGAGCAAATAACAAAGAATGAAAAGGAAGAAGGTCCGGAGAATGTTCAGTTCCTCCCCAATGAGATTGCTTAAATATTTTGTGGTGTTTTTTATTCTGATTATTTCTTCTGCAATCTTTTCCCAGCAGAGAACAACATATAAAATACTTGGTATTACCGTTGATGGTAATAAATCTTCCGATGCCAATACTGTTATTGTTTCCACTGGATTAAAAGTTGGAGATGAAATACAAGTTCCTGGAGATAAAACAATTAATGCAATTAAAAATCTTTGGGCACTAAATATTTTTTCTGATGTCCAGATTCTAATCGATAAAGAATTAAGTGACGGAGTTTTTCTTCTCATAAAAGTTAAAGAATATCCCAGACTTGAAAAGGTTGTTATCGAAGGCAATGATGAAGTGGATTCTGATGATATTGAAAAAAATATAACTTTTCTAAGAGGCTCTATTTTAAAACCGCAAGACGTTTCAAAAATTATTCAGAAAATAAACGGACTTTACGAAGAAGAAGGTTACTACAACACTATAATAACAGCCAAATATTATAAATATTTTACCGCAGATACACTTGATGAAGATGTTCTTGTCAGATGGCAAAACACAACTGATCTTGCTGATGAATATGAAGTTGAATATTCTGGATCTGAAGCACAATCATCAAACCTAATTAATAAAATAAAAGAAAGACTGCTTCTAAAATTTGTAATTGAAGAAGGTAATGAAGTTACCGTTAGACAAATCTCATTCAATAATAATGAAGCTTTTGATGATGATGATTTAAAAAGCGAGATGGACGAAACATCAGAAAAAGTATGGTGGAAATTCTGGAGCGGTGCAAAATTTGATCCCAAGAATTATGATAAAGATAAAGAGCTGCTTGTAAATTTCTACAAAAAAAATGGTTACCGCGATGCTGAAATCATTTCGGATTCTTTAGTTTATTCTGATGATAAAAAAGATATCAAAATTGTTATGGATGTTTTTGAGGGATCTCAGTACAAAGTTAGAAATATAAAGTGGGAAGGTAATACAGTCTATCCAGCATATGCATTAAACGAACGATTGGATTTTGCCCCTGGTGATGTTTATGATCTTGAAAAGTTTGAACAAAATTTACGCGGAAACGAAAAACAGGATGATGTATCAGCACTATACCTTGATAATGGTTATCTCACTTTTAATCTTCAAACAAAGGAAACAAAGGTTGGAGAAGATTCAATTGACATTACAATAAGAGTGGAAGAGCGAAATCAGTTTAGAGTTGGCAGAGTAGATATTTTTGGTAATGATAAAACTAAAGAAAAAGTTATCCGAAGAGAGCTGTATGCTATTCCAGGAGATTTTTTTAACAGAGGATTGTTATTCCGAAGTGTGCAGAACCTTTCAAACCTGCAGTACTTTAATGTTGAACAATTATATGGTCCAGAGGGGATAACCACAAAGCTTTCCAGCGACAGTACAGTAGACATCGGATTTAAAGTTTCAGAAAAATCCAGCGATTATCTTAATGCTTCGGTTGGATACAGCGGTAGTTTTGGATTCAGTGGGGCAGTTGGTGTTACTTTAACTAACTTTTCAATAGCTGAACCATTCAGACTTGGTGCCGGACAAGTTTTAAGTTTTAACTGGCAGTTTGGCGTTGGAAGTTTATATCGAACTTTTACTTTAGGTTTTACGGAACCCTGGATGTTTGATACACCGACTTCGGTTGGAGTAGAGGTATTTGATACGCGCCAGCAATATGTTTATGATCTTCGACAATCAGGTGCTACGTTAAGAGTCGGGCGCAGATTAAAATGGCCGGATGACTTCTTTTATGTTCAAGGTAGATTTAGATATCAGTACAACAATGTTATTGAAGGACAGAACTACTATAAAGAAGGAGTATTCAATCAGTTTTCAGTGGGTGCACTCATATCCAGAAAAAATATTGACAATCCAATTTTTCCATCTAACGGTACTTCTTTACAGGTAGATGTTGAGCTTTCCGGCGGTAGATTTTTACCGGGGGATGTAGATTATTTAAAGATAAACTTTCTAACAGAATGGTACAGAAGATTGTTTAACTCAAATAGAGTGGCTCTATATACTATGGCTAATGTCGGTTATTTGGATGAAATAGTAAGAGGGACAAATATTCAACCATTTGAATTCTTTTATATGGGCGGTAATGGTTTAGTAATAGCTACTACGGCATTAAGGGGCTATGACGATAGGACTGTTGGTCCGAGAGATCCAACTACTGGTTTTGTTGTTGGCGGCAGAGTTATGGCTAAATTTGCTGCAGAATTTAGAGTCGCTGTTACTTTAGAACCAATTCCTCTATACTTATTAATGTTTGCAGAAGCAGGTAATGTCTTTGAAAATTTTCAGAAAACAGATATTTTTGATCTGCGAAGATCAGTTGGATTTGGCGCAAGGTTATTAATAAATCCAATTGGTTTGATTGGGTTTGATCTTGGTTATGGTTTTGATCGATTAATGACTGAGGGCAGAGAACCTGAATGGTTATTTCACTTTCAGTTTGGCAAAGGTTTCTAAATAATTTGTACAATCATAAAGAACGAGGAAAATAGTGAAAAGTTATATCTTAGTGTTCTCATTTTTAGTTTTGGGCTTTACTTCATTTGCACAGACACAGCTAAAAATTGGCTATGTTGATTCAGAGGTAATCTTAACCCAGTTCTCAGAATCAATTAAAGCTCAGGGTGATCTTGATGCGCTTACAAATAAATGGTCAGCTAAATTAGATTCGATGACGCTCGCTTATCAGCAATCAATCGCTGATTATCAAAAGCAAGCTGAAACTATGAATGAAGCTAAAAAAACTGAATTCCAGCAGAAAATTGTTAAGATGGAACAGGATATTATGGAATTCAGAAAAGCAAAGTTTACACAAGGCACTGGCGAAATCTATAAGAAACAAGAAGAACTTTTTGCTCCGATAAAGGCAAAAATATATGCGTCTATAGAAAAAGTTTCCAAAGAAGAAAATATGCAATTTGTATTTGATAAAAGCGGGGATATAATTCTTCTTTATGCTGATTCATCTTTTGATATCACATTTAAAGTTTTGGATCGTTTAAAGAGAGGAAACTAAATAGTTTTTGAGTTTGCTCAGTTCTCCCCATGCATTTTTGGGGAGAACTTTATTTTTTTATTTATCATTTTCTGATCAAGTAAAATCAAACAATAGGATCTTCGATGAAAAAGTTAATTGTTATTTCATTTCTAATAATCTCATCTGCAGTTTCTTTTGCACAACTTAAAATTGGCTATATTGATTCAGATGCAATTATGGATAATTTGCCAGATGTGCTGGATGCAAGACAAAAACTGGATGCATCAATTCAAGAATGGCAAACAGAACTTAACAAACTTGAGAATGAATGGAAAACAAAGTACGATGATTACGAGAAACGAAAACTAATCATGACAGATCAAACGAGAGCTGAGACTGAAGCAGCACTTGTTCAGTTAGAAACTCAAATTGCTCAGTATCGTGAAAAGAAATTTGGTACAAACGGTGAGTTGTTTCAAAAGCAGGATGAGTTGATGAAACCTGTTCAGAATAAAATTTTTGGGGCACTAAAGGAAATTGCAGAAGCTGAAGACTATGACTATGTTTTTGATAGAAGCGGTGATATAATGATACTCTTTGCTAAGGAGAAATATGATTTAACTGCTCAGGTTTTAGAAAAACTTAAACTAAAATAAGCCTTATATATGAAGATTAATATCCGGGAAATTGCATCTTTAATTAATGGTACTCTATCCGGTGATAGTAATCTTTTTATTTTTAATGTCGCGAAAATTGAAGACGCTCAAAATGGTGACTTAACATTTCTTTATCTCTCCTCGTTTGAAAAATATTTTTCTACTACAAAAGCTTCAGCTATAATTGTAAAGACAGGATTTTCTAAACACAGAAATGATATTACTTATATAGAAGTTGAATCGCCTGAGAAATCTTTTTTCACAATCCTAAAAAAATACTTTACTCCTGATTTTCCTCTTATTGGAATTGATCCATCAGCGTTTATTCATCCGACAGCAAAACTTGCAGAAAATGTTGCAATTGGAAAAAACGTTGTTATTTCTTCAGGATGTAAAATCGGAGCTAACACTAAAGTTTTTCATAACACTGTAATTTCTGAAAATGTTTCCGTAGGAAGTGATTGTTTGATTCATGCAAATGTAAGCATAAGAGAAAATTGTTTTATTGGCAGCAGGGTAATCATTCACTCAGGCACCGTTGTTGGCAGCGACGGATTTGGATATACTCCCAATGATAAAGGCGAGTATGAAAAGATACCACAAATAGGAAATGTAGTTATTGAAGATGATGTTGAACTTGGTTCTAATGTTTCTATCGATCGTGCCGCAATGGGCTCGACCATTATTAAGCGTGGTTGTAAAATAGATAATCTTGTTCAGATTGCACATAACGTTATTCTTGGTGAGGATACTGTTATTTCTGCTCAGACAGGAATATCCGGCAGTACTAAAATTGGAAAGCATTGCATTCTTGCAGGACAGTCTGGTTTAGTTGGTCATATTGAACTTGGTGATAATGTTGTTATCACAGCACAATCAGGAGTTTCAAAATCTATTTTGAAACCGGGCTATTATTTGGGTTCTCCAGCACGAGAAATGAAAATCGCACAAAAGATTAATGCTCATATCCACAGTTTACCTGATTATGCAAAAAAAATATCTGAACTTGAAAATGAAATCAAAAAAATAAAAGAAAATTTAAGAGTAACTTGAGTTTTTTTTACAATCCTTTCATCTTTATTAACATTTCCTCAATTGTATTTAGTCCATCATCTTACTATTTTTTTTTATCAATATTATAAAAAAATGGAACAATTATGATAGAACTTCAAAGAACCATATCTAAACCTGCAACATTAAGCGGAATAGGGCTTCATACAGGTACTCAATGTACGATGACATTCAAACCTGCACGAATAAATTCAGGAATTAAATTTATCAGAGTTGATCTTGGCGGTAATCCCGAAATTCCCGCATTAGCAGATAATGTTATCGATGTTTCCCGCGGCACAACAATTGGGATTGGTGAAGCTAAAGTTTACACCGTTGAACACGTTCTTGCAGCAGTTGCTGGATTGCAAATTGATAATATTTCTATCGAACTTGATGGTATTGAACCACCCATCGGAGATGGCAGCTCAATTTCTTATGTTGATGCATTATTGGAAGCAGGTATTGAGAAGCAGGATGCACCTAAAGATTATTTGATAATTGATGAGACAGTAACCTTCTCAGATGAATCCAGGCAGGTAGATATTGTGGCTCTTCCATTAGATAAATATAGACTTACTGTTATGGTGGATTATCAGAATCCTGCACTTGGCAGCCAGCATACAGGTATGTTTGATCTTGAAAAAGAATTTGTAAATGAATTTGCCTCTGCCAGAACTTTTTGTTTCTTAAGTGAAGTTGAAGAATTAGCTAATCAGGGATTAATAAAAGGGGCAGATCTTGATAATGCAGTTGTAATTGTTGATCATCAACTCGCTGATAATGATTTAGTTGATTTAGGAAACAGAATAGGTATCAAAGAAAAATTTGTACTGGGTGATGATGGAATTCTTAATAATAAAAAATTGAGATACCGAAATGAACCAGTAAGGCATAAACTTCTTGATTTGATTGGTGATCTTGCATTGATCGGTGCACCGATCAAAGCACAGATTCTTGCAGCAAGACCTGGACATAAAGCTAATGTTGAGTTTGCAAAACAAATTAGAAAACTTTATCAGCAGAAAAAACTTGTAAAGAAATTTCAATTTGTAAAAAAAGAAGGAGTTGTATTTGATATAAATGCAATTGAAAGAATACTTCCTCACCGTTATCCATTTCTTCTTGTTGATAAAATAATTCATCTTGAAGTCGAAAAGAAAGTAATTGGTGTAAAGTGTGTAACATTTAATGAACCATTTTTCACCGGGCATTTTCCCGGACAGCCGGTAATGCCAGGTGTCCTGATAATTGAAGCGATGGCTCAAACAGGTGGAATACTTCTGCTTAACTCACTTCCTAATTTTGAAGAGAAACTTGTTTACTTTATGAAAATTGATAAAGCAAAGTTTCGAAAAACTGTTGTGCCTGGGGATCAGCTAATTATGGAAGTTGAATTGGTGCAAAAGAAATCCAGCACATTTGTAATGGCTGGTAAAGCTTATGTGGAAAATGTTCTTGTTGCTGAGGCAGAGTTTATGGCGGGTATTGTTGATCGACCAAATAAAGCTAAAGGATAATTATGAATACAATACACCCAACTGCAATTGTAAGCAGTAAAGCTAAAATTGGAGACAATAACGTTATCGCACCTTTTGTAATTATCGAAGATGATGTTGAGATTGGAAATGATTGCCAGATAGGTCCAAGTGCTGTTTTATATAATGGTGCTCGAATCGGAAATCGTGTTAAGATTAAGCAGGCTGCCTCAATTGCACACAGACCTCAGGATCTTAAATTTGGAAATGAACCCACGCAGTTTTTTGTGGATGATGATACAGTAATTCATGAATTTGTTACATTGCACAGAGGTACAAAAGAAACAGGCTTTTCTAGAGTTGGTAAAAATTGCCTTCTTATGGCTTATACTCACGTTGCACATGATTGCGTTGTGGGAGATAATGTAATATTCGCCAATGGCGTCACAATAGCAGGACATGTCCATATTGAAGACTGGGTGATTATTGGCGGAATGAGTGGAGTTCATCAATTTAGCAGCGTTGGAAAACATTGTATGGTAGGAGCACATACCGCCGTTCTTAAAGATGTTCCACCATTTGTCCTTTGTGGTAGAACTCCAATTAAGTACGAAGGGTTAAACAAAGTTGGATTGCGTAGACGAGGCTTCAGCAGCGAAGATATCGAGATTATTAAAAAGGCTTATGATGTTCTGTATAACTCTGGTCTTAATGTATCTCAGGCATTAATTAAAATTGAAATTGAACTTGGAAACAGTGAACGAGTTAAGGATATAATTTCATTTATACGAAATAGTAAGCGCGGTATTATCGGTAGATGAATTGGAAATTTCTAAACTCCGGAGTTAATAGTGGAAAATTTAATATGGAATTTGATGTATTCCTTGCTGGTAACTTTGAGCAGGGTAATGCAATTTTAAGATTATATCGATGGAATCCATATTGCATATCTCTCGGCGCTAATCAATCATTTGAGGATATAGATACCTCAAAAACAAGGTATCATAAAATTGATCTTGTAAAAAGACCAACAGGCGGAAGAGCGATTCTTCATTCGCAAGAACTCACTTACTCTGTTATTTATCCAATTGATCCAACAACATCTGCAAAAAATATTTACAATGAAATAAATCTTGCTTTGCGTAAAGGTCTTATCAATTTTGATGCGAGATTAAATGCAATCGATTTGGAACATTCTCAACCGGATTTTAAAGAGTTTTATAAATCTGAAATAAGTGCAATCTGCTTTGCTGTTTCTGCAAAAAGCGAATTGAATTATAACGGCAAAAAATTAGTCGGCAGTGCTCAAAGAAAATTAGGTAATGTAATATTACAGCACGGTTCTATTCTTTGCGGTGAGTATCATAAAAGAATAGTTAATTATCTAAATGTGAATGACAAAAAAAGAGATGAAATGTTAAATGAAATTTCATCCACAACCATAGACTTAAAATCTGCACTGAATGTTGATGTTGACTATGCTAAATTAGGTACATCAATTCTTAATGGATTTAAAGAACATTTTAATTCTGATTTTGAAGCGATAGAACAATCATCTTTAGAGAATAGGATGATTGCATATTAGAGAGTCTCTAAATCTTTATCTATAAACATTCTTAAAAAGATAAACTGCGGTGATAATGCTTTCAAAAATAAAATATGTTATTTCTTTTCTAATTTTAATATCATCAATTACTGATGCACAAATCGAATCTCAACTTTTTCTTGAAGGCGCACGAATTACGGACATTCAACAGGAAGGAACATCTATCTGGGTAGCAACCTATGGGCAGGGTGTTTACCAATATTCGATGAAAGATGGAAAGTGGATAAACTTTTCTACTAAAAGCGGTAACCTGGAAAACGATCTTTTCCATTGTGTTGCAGCAAGTAAAGATTTTGTTTGGGCCGGGGCAAGTGAAGGTCTGTTTATTTATTCTAAAAAAACTAAAAAGTGGACCAAAAGAAAATTTGCACAAGGCGGTGAGTTTGGCAACTGGATTAGGACCTTACGCTTTGATGAAAAGAAGAACAGATTGTGGATCGGCAGATTTAGAAACATTACCGTCTTTGATGTTAAAGCAAACAAATTTACAGATTACAATCGTGTAGTAAATAAAGATGAAAAAACTAATAACTTTAATACCATAGCTTTTGATGGTGACAGTACTGTTTGGTTTGGAGCAGAGTCAGGTGTGCACAAGTACAATTCAAGAAAAAAAATTGATGATCAGGCAGCCTGGAATTATTTTAAAAACAGCGGAAGATATTTTAATCAGGAAGGAAAATCTGTTTCAGTCTCTGATTTTATTTTTGCAAATAAAGAAGTGTGGTTTGGCACTGATGAGTTTGTAACTAATGAGCAGCCTGAATATAATCTTGGTGGCATTTATGTTTGGGATAGAAAACTAAAATGGGATAAAATTTCTAAAGCTAATGGACTTGGCGGAAACGGTGTTTATTGTTTAGCAAGAACAGGCAATTACATTTGGGCGGGAGTTTATGAATTTAAGAAAAGCGATAAAGAAGAGTACGGCAAAGGACTGTATCTAATTAATCGCAGCACAAAAAAAGTTATACCTGTTGATCTCAACGAATTAAATCTTTCAACATCAAATATCCACGCTCTCTACTTTGATGGAATTAATCTTTGGATAGGATCAACCGAAGGTTTAGTTAGATTAAAAGTTGGTAATGAACTGGCACATATAAAGAAATAATATTTCATAAAGATTTTAAATTGCCAGTCGTTCAGTTTTGTTTCCGTTTATCAACAACTATTATAAAATATCTATTTGGCATTAAACAGCATAATAGTTGATCTAACTTTCTTTCCAATTATTTTATCCAATCGAGAAAAAAATACCTTTTTCTTTTTCCTAAGGTTTAATAGCTTAAGTTATGAATTTTAGAAACAAAACAATCAGGCTTACTGCAATATCATTATTTCTGCTTGTTATAGGCGGTTGCTCAGTATGGAATGACTTTACCACTTACTTTAATCTCTACTATAATACGGCAACTTTATATGAGGATGCCGAACTGGAAATCCTTTCTCAAAAACGTGATCTTTTTGCTACCGAACCCTTAGTAATTCCGGGTAATGCCAAAACTGCATTAGTTAAAGTTGTAGAAAAAAGCTCTAAAATATTGCAATTCAACGCCACATCGTCCTATGTTGATGAAGCATTGATGATGCTCGGTAAATCATTTTATTATCAAGGTAATTATCAAAAATCTAAAAGAAAATTTGAAGAACTTCTGGCGACAGCTGTTGATGATGATGAAATAATAACAGAAGCTAATTTATGGATTGCAAAAAATGCATTTGAATTAAGAGATTTTACAGAAGCACTAAGAGTTATTAAAGAAGTGCGGATTAAATCTGTTGAAGAAGGTTATGAGGATATAATAAAAGACTCCTACGTTCAGGAAATAAAATACAGGCTTAAAGAAGAAGACTATCCTGATGCAATCACCTTAGCAAATGAATTTGCAGATGTTTATGATGATGGTGTAGTTAGAGCACAGATTTATTATGAATTAGGAAAGTTGTACACTTTAATAGGGGAAAATGATAATGCAATTTTAGCCTATGAAAAAGTTTTTGATAATGAACCTGATTTTGATCTCGAGATAATTGCCACAATTAAATATGCGGTTGCTTTACGTACTGCCGGGCAAACTGAAAACGCATTAGAACTTTTTGAGGATATCAGAACTGAGGATAAATTTTTACCTTCGTACAATGAGATAGATTTTGAAATAGGGAAAACGCTTGTTGAATTAGGTAAGTATAATGAAGCTCTTGACCAATTTCGTCTTGTGGATACAACTTATAAAAACACCCCTTTTTCTTCAGCATCAAATTTTGAAATGGGTGAGTTGTATAGAACCAGATATTTAAAGTATGATAGTGCTGGATTTTATTTTTCTAAATCAGCAGCTTCAAATCCACCTAAAGAATATCTTGATAAGGCAAAAAGCAATAACCTCCTCTTTGCAAAATACTCCAAGCTGCGAAAAGAGATTAATAGATTTGACAGACAGCTTTATTATACACAGAATCCTGAAATATTTGCCGGGGATTCATCAGTGTATGTCGCCGATTCATTAAAACTTCTTGAGGATTATCTTGCTCAGAAGGAGCTGCAGGATATTTGGAAGGGAGTTGATACGATGTTTAATAAGAATCCTAATCTTAAAGATTCTACTTTTATAAAGGACTCAATTTTTGTAAGGGATAGTCTGGTTAAAATAGACAGCTTAATTAATCTCGGACTTTATAATCCGGCTGATACAGTCGGGCTTAAATACCGAATGTTGGATTCTTTAAAGCAAAAACATATTGCAGAACTTAAAGACCCTAAAAACCCGAACAATATTCTTAACAATACACAATCTAAAATCAAATTAGATAGTGTTAAGTTTAAAAAGAATCCGCCGCAAAAACTTAAGATAACTGTAGATTCTGCAAAAACAATACTTGCAAAAAATTCTCTTGAGTTGGGAAATTTATTTTTAACAGATTTGGATGTGCCGGATTCGTCATACTATCTTTATAAAAAAATATTGGATGATTATAATTCACCAGCCTATTATCCAAACACATTGTATGCACTTGGCAGTTACTATCTAACTGTTGATGAAAAACAAAAAGCTGATAGCTTGTTTGAAATAATTTATAACGATTATAAAAACAGATCGATTGTTAATGCTGCTGCGGATAAATTAAATAAGCCTCTGGTTGATTTAAATTTTGATCCTGCAAAAGATCAATACGCATCCGCAGAAGATTTGATGCTTGCAGGAAATTACTCTCAATCGATAAACAAATTTTTTAATATTTACCGCGAGTTTCCAAAATCAGCAATTGCTCCACAAGCTCTCTACACTTCTGGCTGGATCCTGGAGAATGATTTGTTTATGCCTGATTCAGCGGCTTCTGTTTATGATACTTTAATCTCAAAGTATCCCAAAAGTGTTTACGTAAAAAATGTTTCTAAAAAAGTTACTGCTTACAAACAGGAAAAAGTTAGAATTCAAAAAGCAATTGATGACAGCCTGACTGCATTAAAGAAAGTCGGATTAGATTCTACAGTAGTTGCAGTAGATACTAAAGAAGACTCTACTGATATGGTTGCACAAGTATTAGGGGGTGTTGTGGCTAATACAAAAATTGACGATAATCCAAATGTAAATCCAAACAATGAAATAGTAGATCCCCAAAAAACTGCTGGAACATCCCCGAAAAAGAAACTTGATCCTCTCTGGGATCCACGTAGACATTTTAATTAATCTTTAACGATTAAAATAAAGCACTTCTATTATGCGATACCGGGAATTATTAAACCTCATTGAAGAAGGTGAGAATATACAAGTTGAATTTAAACGAAAATTTTCGACTCACGATAAAATTGCTCGAGAAATGATTGCATTTGCAAATACCAAAGGCGGTTATGTTTTATTTGGAATTGATGATGATAAAAAAATAGTTGGTGTAGAAAGTGAAAAAGAAACTACTGAATTAGTAAAAGATGCTGCGCTAAATTACTGCGAACCTCCACTCGAATTTTTAATAGAATACCGGGAAGTTGATGGTAAAGAAATTGTTATTGTAAATGTTCCGGAATCAAATAAAAAACCTCATCGCATTCAGGATTATAAATCAGAACTTGATATTACCAAAGCTGTTGTTACAATAAGAGTAAATGATAAAAGTGTACAGGCAAGCAAAGAAATGATCAGGATTCTTCGTGTTCAAACGAATCAGACTGCATTAAAAAAATATATTCTTGGTCCTAACGAGAAAACAGTTTTTGAGTATCTATCAAAAACAGAAAGAATATCTGTAAAGGAATTAAGTAATCTTATTAACATTTCTGAAAGAAGAGCATCAAGAACATTGGTAAAGATGTTAAGAGCAAATTTATTGATGATACATACCAAAGATAATGGCGAAGAGTTTTTTACTGCTGCGGTGTAAGCGCAAAGTGCATAGAGCATAGGGCTAGTATTTCAATTAAACCTTATTTCAATTTTCTCAGCATCTATATTTTGCTCAATCTTTAGCGGTTCCGAGTTATCATCAAAATGATATTTCAGATTATGCGGATCAATAATTATATCAAAGTTTTTAACCACTTCGTCTTTTGTCGAGAAAACAAAAACTTTAGTCTGTCCTCCGTAATTCAAAACCTTAATCAAATATTCTTTATTATTATCGACAAATGATCTGGTTGTCATCTTTGGTTTTAATTCTTTCGAATCAGCGGCTAACCTGTTACCATTTTGTTTCTGGATTGGATCTTTTAATCTGTACAAATGAATTACGTTATCAAAACTATATGCAGGAATCTGATTAGCTAATATTCGCTTCAATTTTTCGTTAGGTTTTTCAACTGTGTTATTTTTTAGAGCAATGTAAAAATCCAGCATATCTTTATAGGCAATATCATTTTCAATAATTTCTTGTTTTTCTAATGAAAGGCTTTCCTTAAAAAAAACAAAATTGAAAACATCCTGCTCTGTTATCTCTATATTTTCTTTATTCTTGTCCATTTACAACATCAATACTATAAAATTATATTTTTTCGGAATCAGGTTTTACAATTTTTTCTGTTTTTATCTAAAAACTAACTCACCCTAATCCCTCTCTTAAAAACGAGGGACTTTAAAATTACTTTTTTCTACCCTCCTTCTCTTTATAAGAGAAGGAGTTGGAGGATGAGTTCACTTTAACTGATCCACTATTTCTTTTTTTAATACCTTAAATAAATATTCAAAAACATTTTGATACTTAGTTTTATAATCCTCAAAACTCAGGTTCGCTATATTCTGCATCAAGTATTTATGCAACCCGGGATTTATTCCGCCATCTCTCATATCAAAAACAATTAGCTTTAATGATTCTTTAATTGCAATAGCCTCAAAAGGATCAATTTTGTTTTTGTCAACATAACTTTCCTGTAATTTAAAAAATGTAGTAGTCAGTGCTTTTTCAACAATTGAATCAATTTCCAGGCTGTTATCAGAAACGCTATCATTAATAATAAATTTAGTTGCATTAACCTGTTTGATTTTTAAGACTAAAGCATTTAAAGGAATTGCCGGGTATTTATCAGAATTAGTTTTTAAATATTCAAAAATTGCAGCCACCACATTTTGCGCACTATTAAAAAGTCTTATCGGTAACTCATCAATAAAGTTGCGATCTGGTAGGTTTTTTATTCCAATATTCCATCTTCCATCATTCCCCTCATTCTCAGCAATGTAAGTTGTACCTAGAATCTGTTTCTTACTGTAATTATTCTTTTCAATAATATAGTTTACTGAGTCGAGAATCTTTGAAAAGAATGGATCAGATTTACGCAACAGATCAGAAACATATTTTTCTATACTTTTGGCAGCAAGTCGGTTAATAAAAAACAACGCTTGTTCTTCATTTTCGATTTTTGGTGTCCATTCATTGAAAGCTCTTATAATCTGAGTAAAATCTCCACCATCATTTCTCTCAAACAATTGAGCAATAGCATCGATTGCTAATTCGTTAATCGTTACATCCTCAGCCAATAAAACTTTACCAAGATTTTTGTATCTGTATTTAAGATAAGTGGTAGCATAATTATGAGTTAATTCGATAAGATTATTTACTTCGGTTCGGTTTGCTTTTCCAAAACAAATGTTATTAAGAATGTTAAAAGCAGAAATCAACTTAATCTTTTCTTCCAATAAAATGGTATGCGATGTTGATGCATAAAAGCTATAATCTGTATTGTATCTTTTGTTGTCCGATATACGATAGCGAAAAAAAATCTCTTAAGAATGAATCTACGCAGATTTGAGTTATAAATAGGCCAGGTTTCAGGTGTTCTTTCAATATGCTTAAAAGCTCGGTTAACTTCTTCAAATAACTTAGTACCCAAACCATCAACTTTGGAATTATAAAAATTCTTAGCTTGAATTATCTCTTCTAATGATGATGGATGAAGCAGCAGCCTTTTCATTTGTAGCTACAATAATCTCTTTTTTGCTTCTGACCATTCAATTAATGTTACTTTATTTTTATCTATCTCCTTCACTCTATTTGAAATTTCAGCGAGCCAATCTTCCTCACTTTCAGGTTCGTAATCATTATCCAGGCTTAAAATAATTTTTTCTGCAATCAAAGCACGCTCTTTTTCATTTAGCGAGAGTGCACTGTTTAATATTTCATTTAGAGAATTCATTGTTTACCTTTTTAATTATCTACACTCAATTTTAACAATACTAATGGATTAAATCAATTAAGAAATTAACTCAAGGGTTTTAAATGAATAGTTTTTCCAACACAAATGTTATTAAGAGTATTAAGTATAAAATAATCGCTTTTCATACTGCACAAAAGTTATAAAAGATTTGCCAAAAAAAGTTTATTGGTTAATAAACCTAACCCGAAATAATTTCTGTTACATCACTCCAGTTTAAAACATTTACATCCATAATCTGCATTTTTTTTGCTTCTGGATATACAAGATATTTTTTTATTTCATTAGCCAACTTGTCATCAAATAAATTTGAGAGATTTTTAATATAATCTTTGCTGAATGTTTCACCGCCTTTTATTTCTAATGCAATAATCTCACCAGAACTTTTTTCAATTACACAATCAATTTCTTTCCCATTACTTTCTTTATAATAATACATTGCAGGTTGTTTACCGTAATGATAAAATTGTTTTGCGATCTCACTAATAACAAAGTTTTCAAATAAAGCTCCGTACAGATGATAGTTTCTTAATGCTTTTTCATCATTTATTCTTAGCAGAGAACATACAATACCAGTATCAAAGAAATAAAGTTTTGGTGCCTTGATTACTCTTTTATTAAAATTATTATGATATGGCTTAAGTAAAAAAATAATATAACTCGTCTCAAGCAATGATAACCATGACTTAACCGTATTAACAGAAACACCTGCATCATTTGCAAGCGATGTAAGATTTAATATTTGTCCTGTTCTTCCTGCACATAAACTTAAAAACCGGGTAAATGTATTAAGGTTCTCAACAACTTTTAATGTTCTTATATCTCGTTCAATATATGTTTGCAGGTAAGAAGGGTAAAAATCGCCAGGATTTATTTTGTGCTGATAAATTCTTGGATAAAACCCAGTGTAAATTAGCTTCAAATAATCTTTAACAATTTTCTTTGGCAATTCGGTCAAATCAAAAGGCAGCAAGTGATTTATGTTAACTCTGCCCGCCAACGATTGAGATATTTTTTCATTAAGAAGAAAACTTTGTGAACCCGAAAGAATGTACTGACCATTTGCTCCTCTTTCATCTGATATAACCTGTATATAACTAAATAGTTCAGGAATATTCTGAGCTTCATCCAAAATAATTTTTTCTCCCGAATTTCTTAAAAAGCCAAGAGGATCTGATAAAATGATTTCCCTTAGGTCTAATCTTTCCAGGTTAAAATATTTATAATCCGGAAAGAACGCTTTTAATAAAGTTGTTTTACCGGATTGTCTGGGACCAGTTAATGAAACCACCGGAAATTTATCCAGCATTTGCCTTAAATGGTTTTTTAGCTTTCTTTCTATTATCATATTACTTCTATGTAAATATAAAATTACACTGCAAATTTACATAAATATGTTCGCTTTACAAGCAATTTTGGTTGAAAAAAAATGGTAGAATAGTGAGTTAGAAATTTACAATTTGCTAAAACTTAGCAAGAATATCTAAAACTTAGTTAAACCTCCGAGGTTTTGCGCTGGAAACCTCGGAGGTTTAATTATGCTAGAAAAGATTTTCAAAAAAAAGTTTAACCATTTTCCGAAAGAGTTTGGATTGGGGGTATTGGTGTAATTGTAATCGAAATTTTATTAAACACTTTCTAAAAGGAAATTTTATGAAAAAAATTACATCATTTCTTTTTGCTTTTCTATTTACTGGTTTTACTTATTCACAAACGGTTCAAACATTATCTATGTTTACGGATATAGATGCTTATAATAACTCTATTTACGTATCAACATTGGGTTTGGGTGTTATTAAATCAACCAATGCTGGAGATAACTGGTATACAGCTTCTTTAGGAATTGAAGGTAAAGATATTAGGAGTTTAGCAATTTCGCCATCTGATCCCAATGAATTAGTTGCAACCGTTTGGAATAATTGTTGTCCAGTTGGTGGATTTTTAGCAGTTTTTAAATCAACAAATGGAGGCAATAACTGGATACAAGCTAATTCGGGCCTATCGGGTTCTCTGGGACCAATAGCATATGATCCCTCTAATGCCAATGTAATTTATGTCGCTGGTTATTTTGGTGCTTTCTATAAAACAACAAATGGTGGAACAACTTGGGCATCTATTAGTGGTATTGGGTGGGATGTGAACTCCTTGTATGTTCAATCTGATGGTTCGGTTTGGGCAGGAGGTCAAGGTGGATTAAGAAAAAGTACAAACGGCGGCTTAAATTGGCAAACAATCTCTGGGATACCATCTGGAAATATAATTGAAATTATGGGTTCTTCTACCGATTTAAATTTTATACTTGTAAACAAAGAGAATGATATTTTCAAATCAACAAATGCCGGTACAAATTGGACTCAAGTAGGACAAAATATTGGTAGTGGTAATATTTTAGGTTTTGGATCCAATTTAAATACATTTTTTATTGGTAATAAAAAAGGAGTCTACAAAACTTCTGATGGTGGTAATAGTTGGTCAGTTGTAGATACCAATTCTGTATTATTAGCGCACCAAGGAAGTGCGTCTAATAATAATCTGTACATTGTTTCCGGAGGAGGTATTTTTTCAATAAATAATGTAACAACAAATATTGGTGAACCAGAAAGTATTATACCCATAAAACTTTCCTTGTCTCAGAACTATCCTAATCCATTTAATCCTTCAACTAGCATAGAATTTAAAATTAATTCACCATCAAATGTAAAAATAAATATTTATGATATAAATGGACAGTTGATCTGCAATTTGGTTAATGAAGAATTATCGACTGGTGTATATACTACAAATTGGGATGGTACAGATTCTCACGGGAATAAAATTTCAAGTGGCACATATTTTTACAGGGTCGAAGCAGGCAATTCTTTTGACGTAAAAAAAATGATCCTCCTCAAATAACCCTAATATTCACAAATCTGGTGGCTGTCGTAGTTAAAACTGCGGCAGCTTTTTTATTCCAATTCTTCTCTCTTAACCCACTTCTTATTCTTTAAATAGAGTATTCTATTTTTCTGAATATCTACAAATTCCGGTGTGTCTGTATATGGAAGTGGAAGTGCTCTGTGACTGACCAAACTGTCTCTCATAACACGAAATCGACTATCAATAATAATGTTAACATCTTTTAGATTATAGCCTATTTGATACCATAAACAAGAGCTATTATTATTTAAATAATCCATTGTGTAAAATTGATAAGAACTACTTTCTTTAAAATCTACAAAGCTCTCTCCTGCAATTCCTGGCGTCCTAAACTTTTTGTATTCGTCATAATCTGTTTTAGGGAGTCTGATATAAGTTATAAGATCTTTAATTTTATATCCACGTATTAAATATTCGTCTGTGGTTAATCTTACTTTAGTAAGTGTATCTATTTCATATCCAAAGAAAACAGCATCTTCATAACCATTGTCAAGTCCTACACAAAGGATATCCTTTTTACCATCATTGTCAATATCCTTTATTATCCCCGCATACGTGTGTCCGGAACACCATAATGTTCCAGGAACCCTTTCGCCAGTCCTAAGATCAATTCTAAAGATTGCGGAACTGAACGAAGAAGAACTATTTGCTCTGATAAAAAGATTTTTCTTCTTACTTATCGTAATTGTATCTAAAATTATTAATCCATAATAAGGAAGTAATTTCTCTCTAAGTGAACTTACTGTATCTCCAAATGAATACTTCCATATTAATTCCCCTTTAGATGAATAACATTTTATATCACAAAAGTTTTTCTCCTTAGAAAGGCTATCATCTAGTTGTGCAAATAAAACTTCGTTTTGTTCATCTGAATCTATATTAACAATTTTTACTAAACCTTTTAGGTAATTTGGTGAGTCGATATATCTTTTTGATAAGTTAAAGTCCTTTTTCCATAATATTTTCCCGCTTTTATTCTTAAAATAAATGCTTTGCCCATCGGCGTAAAAACTAACTGGATTATCATCAAAATCCATAACAAATAAGTAAGAAAAGAGCATTGCTAATAAAACTGTAACAACCGCGCTAATCCAGTTTTTCTTTACAAACTTACCAGAACGAACAACTAGTTTTTGCTTTTGTATATCAATTAAATCGCGCCTGTTTACAACATCATTTAAGTCTTCAGCCGGAATTAGTTTTAATTTTCTTTTGGGATAATCTTGTTGGAGTTGTGTTAAAGCAAAATAAGCATACGTTTCTTCAAACTTAGGAATAACAAAGTTTTTAATCTCAGAAAAGAATATTGTTTTAACTTTTTGTTTAATTATTTCTTCACCGGTTATAAGAATATTGCCGTCGGCATCTACTCCACCGGTAAAAGCACTTTGTTCTTTGATGTTTATAAAATAAACGGGGTTATAAAATTTTAATAATTGATTTAAGAAGGAAAGCGTTAATGCAGTTCCCAGAGAGTTGCCTTCGTAAAATCCCACTCTTTTATCGAAGCTTATAATTACTTCATGAAACCGAAAAGTTTTTTTAAGATATTTTTTAGACAGAGCTAATGCAAGCTGCCAGGATGTCTTAACCTGTACTTCAATTTTCTTTTCAATATCTTTTTCACTTGGGACAATTATAAATTTATCATTGTCAACAGCTTTATTAATTCTTACTGTAACGGACTCAACAATGCCATAGTAACCTTGAAGCGCATCTTTATCTATTAATGGAAAGAATGCTTTTTGTTCAACTCTATTTCTATTTTCTTTACCACTAAGAATATCTAATAGTTTTTTATAAGGATTTTTAATTCTTTCAGTTTCATTTATTAATGCCAGTTTTTCATTTTCGAAGCAATTCAAATCAGAAAGTTTTTTCAGAATACCAATCAATCTATTTGTAAATGATGGCTCAGCGCCACAGACATCATATTTATTAATAGTAGTTAAAAAATCTTCGATAAATTCTTTAAGAAATGCTTCAGAAAAAAGTTCTTCATTTGTATCGAGTACGGTACTAAAGTAGCTTGTATATAAAACAACTCTGTTATACGAAGAAACAGAAAAAATCTTATCAATCAATTCTGTTCTTAAATTTTCTAACTGGATTGGATTTAAATTTGGACTCACCTGAATAAATCCATAAAATAAATTTTTACTTTAACTTAGGAAATATTTCTCAAATCAACTTATCAAATATTTTTCTTAACTCAAAAATTGCAATTCCATAAGCAACAGCAACGTTTAGGGATTGTTTAATTCCATATTGTGGAATTTCTATCGAGTAATCGCATAAATCTAAAACTTCCTGAGAAACGCCGGTAATTTCATTTCCAACAATCAGACAAAGAGGAAACTCGTATAACGAAGAATCAGAATATGGCTTACTATTTTCAGTTAATTCTAATGCGCAGATTTTTATTCCTTGTGTTTTTAAGTTTTTAATTGCTTCTATTGGGTTTTTTATGTATTCCCAATTTACACTTTGAGTTGAACCGAGCGCTGTTTTAAGTACGTCTTTGTTACCCTTATTTTCCTCATCGATTGGCGGATGTGGAGTGTACCCGCAAAGAATTAACTTTTCTATCATTGCTCCATCGGAGGTTCTAAATATCGAACCAACATTATATGAGCTTCGAATAGAATTTAATAAAACGGTAACGGGAAGTTTAGTTACAGTGTGGATTTTTTCGAGTGTACTTCTGTCGGTAGAAATCTCATCGTGAGTTAACTTACGCATTTCAATCTCTCTCGCCTTTGTCCGAAGGGCTCCTTTCGGAGGAGAGGGCAGGAGTGAGTCTCTTATATGCTAACTGTCCGCACGCAGCAGCAATATCATCGCCTTGCGTAAATCGAACCATTACTACTATGTTATTTTCTCTCAATGTTTTTACAAACTCATCAATGCGGAATTTTTGAGAAGGCTGCAGCTCGTGTGCAAATCCGGTGGGACCCATATGTGAGATAGAATTAAACGGAATAACATTAATCTTGCACGGAAGTGATTTACATAATTTTAAAAGCGCATTAAGATCATCTGTCCTATCATTAATATCTTTTAACATCACATATTCAAAAGTTATAGGAGTATCCGTTTGTTTTGCATAATATCTTACAGCTTCTAAATTTTCTTTCAAAGAATATTTTTTATTGATAGGCATAATTTTGCTGCGTGTTTCTTCAAACATCGAGTGAAGAGATAATGCTAATTTTACTTTTAATCCACTGTCTGCAAGTTCAATAATTTTTGGAGCAATTCCTGCAGTAGAAACTGTAATGCGTCTTAAACTAATATCTTTTGTTTTTTCTTCTGCAAATATCTGAAGTGTTTTTAGTGTATTTGCATAATTAAGAAGCGGTTCACCCATTCCCATATATACGATATTTGAAATTTTATTTTTACCGTAATCTCGGGAAACCATCAGGAATTGATCCATAATCTCCGCAGATGAAAGATTTCTTTTATAACCCATTAGTCCTGTAGCACAAAATTGGCAATCCAACGGGCATCCAACCTGTGTGGATATACAAAGTGTAATTCTTTTGGGATCGGGTATTACAACAGACTCAACAACGAGATCATCATGAGTCTTGAATAAATATTTTTTAGTACCGGTTCTTTGAGATTGTTCAGAGGAGAATAAAATAAGTGTATTTAGTTCGCAGTAAAGATTTAGTTTTTTTCTAAGGTAATTTGGGATTGTGGACATATCATCAAAATTTTCAGCCATATGTCCGTATATCCACTCAAAGACCTGATCACCTCTAAATCTTTTTTCCCCCGCAGCGGTAAAGAAGTCCTTTAATTCTTTAAGGGTAAGACCCTTAAGCATTGTTTTACTAACCGATTCCTCAGTTAACATTTGTTCCATCATTTTACAACCACAGCCAAAGATTTTTCAAAAAGATATTGATTCCACCTATTCATTCTTTCCCCTGATTGATACATAAGATTTATTGCAGTATTTTTGATATAAAATATATCTGTAAATCAATCGGGTTAAAATTAACAGGTTTTTATCAAAATTAAAAAAGGATTTAAAATGAATTATGATCTCACCGAAGAACATTTAATGATCCAAGAATCTGCAAAAGATTTTGCATTAAATGAAATTGCGCCTTCTGCAGTGCAAAGAGATAAATCCGCAGAGTTTCCATCAGAGATTGTAAAAAAAATGGGTGAACTTGGTTTTATGGGTATGATGGTTTCGCCTGATTATGGCGGTGCGGGGCTGGATACAATCAGCTATGTTCTTGCTATGATAGAAATTTCTAAAGTTGATGCAAGTCTTGGTGTTATAATGTCTGTTAATAATTCTTTGGTTTGCTATGGATTAGAAAAATATGGATCAGATTTTATTAAGCAAAAATATCTTGTTCCATTAGCTAAAGGTGAAAAACTTGGTGCATTTGCTTTATCAGAACCCGAGGCAGGAAGTGATGCAACCAAGCAAAAAACAACTGCTGATAAAGTCGGAGATAGTTATAGTTTAAATGGAATTAAAAACTGGATAACAAACGGAATCTCTGCTGATTACGTTTTAGTTATGGCTTCAACAAATAAAGAACTTGCTCACAAAGGCATATCAACTTTTTTAGTTGAAAGAGGTACACCGGGATTTGATCACGGAGTTAAAGAAGATAAAATGGGAATTAGAAGTTCGGATACTTGTTCACTCACTTTTACAAATTGCAAAGTTCCTTCTGAAAATCTTATCTGGGAAGAAGGCAAAGGTTTTAACTTTGCGATGAACACACTTAACGGCGGAAGAATCGGTATTGCTGCACAAGCAGTCGGAATTGCAGAAGCATCATTAGACGCAGCTGTTAAATATGCAAAAGAAAGAAAAGCATTTGGGCAAACGATTTCTAATTTTCAAGCAATTCAATTTATGCTTTCTGATATGGCTGTAAGAGCTGATGCTGCTAAACTGCTGACATTAAAAGCTGCAGCACTTAAAGACGCAGGCAAACCTTATATAAAAGAAGGTGCTATGGCAAAACTTTATGCATCTAAAGTTGCTGTTCAAAATGCCCTTGATGCTGTGCAAATACATGGTGGATACGGTTACGTTCGCGAATATTTAGTGGAAAGATATTTGCGTGATTCAAAGATAACAGAAATTTATGAAGGCACTTCAGAGATACAAAAAATTGTAATTGCAAGAGCTTTGCTTGATAATAAATAAAAAATATTTTTTACTTTATATATTAATTTTCCAATTTACAATTTATTCCCAAACGGATTGGGTCAGATGGGAAAAATCTGACCCGACTTATCAAATAGAAGATACTTTTCTTGATAGAAATTATGATCTTTCAATTGAATCAGCTTCTGATGTAATTGTGAAACCAGTAATTAATGCTTACTGGTTTTTTATTTCAGATGTTGATGGAGCTAACTGTCCTTTCAATCCATCCTGCTCAAGTTTTCTGGCTCAGTCAATTAAAGAGACAAATATTTTTCAGGGAACATTGATGTTTTTTGATCGGTTTACAAGAGACACAAATGTTTTTGGAAGACACGAACACTATCCTAGATTTGGTAAGAAACATTTATATGATCCCGTATCTTTATACACGCTGAATGAAGAAAAGATAAAATACATTCCTGCTAAAACTTTTATAAATGAATAATGTTTAAACTATTTTTTTTAATTACTCTTTTATCATCATTACTATTTTCTCAACAGATCGATTTTTCATCTCCACTAAACATAAAACTGTTTGCAGATTATCTTTTTTGCGATAAAGATTATTTACGCGCAATTGATGAATATGAAAAATATTTATCAGTTTTTGATGATGATTCGATTCAATTTAAGATAGCTGTTGGATATTCTGCTATAAACGATCAATCAAATGCTTTTAAGAAATTCAGTTCGATAAAAAAAACTTCATCATTTTATGATCAAAGTAGGATTGAAATGCTCAAATCACTTTACTTGCAAAAAATTGATTCAAGTTATTTTTTAAATGCAGATCTGCTTATTAATTCTCAATCACCGTTTTCAAACAATGCTTACAGATTAAAAAACTCTTCTCTGTTGCTAATCAAGAATGATTTGCCTGAAAAAGAAAATTTTTTAATTCCTTTTGAGAATGAAGAAAAAAATAATTTATCCAATTTTTACGATTTGAAAAACGATCCGCCATATAAAAGCGAAGTATGGGCTGGAATATTTTCAGCAATTATTCCGGGGGCAGGAAAAATTTATACTCAGGAATATGGTGATGGAATAACTGCATTTATTTTGACGGGCTTATTCGCATATCTCGCTTACACAAACTTTGACCACGATCATCCAACACGTGCTTGGATTTTTACCGCAATTGGTGCAGGATTTTATGCCGGAAATATTTATGGATCGGTTGCATCAGCTCAAATATTTAACGCAAGAGTAAATTTTGATTTTGATGAAGGAGTTAAATTATTTCTGGAAGAGAAAAATTATTTCACGCCAACGTATGACTTTTGTAAATAAAAATTTACTTCTACTGATTATAGTGCTCACTTCGAGTTTGGTTGCTCAAAGCACACTGCAGCAGCAATTTGATTTTGCAAAAAAATTATTTACACAAGAAAAATATTTTGACGCGATAACTGAATTCAAACGTCTTCAGTTTTTTGATAATGAAAATCAATTTTCATTTCAATCAAATCTATTAATTGGTAAATCTTACAAAGCAGGTGCAAAGTATGATGAATCTATAAAATACTTTGTACTATCAGAAATGGATGCTGCAAGTGATGAAGAATATTTTAAAGCTAAAATATTTAATGCCAGGACAAATATTTTACGACGCACGACTAAACAAGCTGAAAGAATACTTAATGATTTATTAATTGATCAAAGATTTAAATCCAACGAAAAAGAAATTAAGTATTGGATTGGCTGGAGTTATATTTTTTCTGATGATTGGGAAAAAGCTTATGAAATCTTTAACGAAAATAATCTTGATACAGCTTTAGCAAGCTTATGTGAATTAGTTGATCAAGAAAAGTATTCCGTAAATTTTGCCAAGTACAGTTCATATTTAATTCCTGGATTTGGTCAATTTTATACCGGAGAATATTTAAGTGGTGCAATTTCGCTTGGATGGAATATATTGTTTGGTTACCTAACAATAAACGCTTTTGTTGAAGACAGAATCTTTGACGCAATTATTATTGGTAATTTTTTATGGTTACGGTTTTATTCCGGAAACATTCAGAATGCAGAAAAATTTGCTGTCCAAAAAAACCTGGAAATATCTAATAAAGCATTAGAATATTTACAATACAGTTTTATGGGCGAAAGGCCCTAAAAAAAATTCTTTTTATATAGTGTACATTTACATCCATTAAGTATTATATTTTTACTGAAGAATTCTTAAAATCTAAATATTCTATTAAATCTAAATTTTTGTTAAGATATTTTAAGGAGCAATAATGAAAAATACAGGAATGATGGTAGGATGTGCTATTGGTGCAGTCGTCCTTTTAGCTTTAGGTATGTTAGTTGCATGGGGAGTAAGCTCTTACAACAATATGGTTTCTCTCGATCAGGAAGTAATTAAGCAATGGTCGCAGGTAGAAAATCAATACCAAAGACGAGCAGATTTAATTCCAAATCTTGTTAATACCGTTAAAGGTTATGCTGATTTTGAGAAAGAAGTATTAACACAAGTTACAGAAGCCCGCGCAAGAGTTAGTCAATTTAATATCACGCCCGAAGTTCTTAACGACCCGCAGGCATTTGCTAAGTTCCAATCATTACAAGGCGAGTTAAGCGGAGCATTATCAAGATTATTAGTTACAGTTGAAAATTATCCACAATTAAAAGCCAATGAAAACTTTTTGCAGCTTCAGGCTCAATTGGAAGGAACAGAAAACCGTATTTCTGTTGAAAGAAAAAAGTTTAATGAAGTTGTTCAATCATATAACACTACTATAAAAAGATTCCCTGCATCAATGTTAGCAGGCATGTTTGGATTTGGAGAGAAGCAATATTTTAAAGCTATTCAAGGTGCTGATACTCCGCCTAAAGTTGAATTTTAAGAATGAAGTATTCTTTCATTGTTTTTCTAATCTTCTTATCGTCCGCATTTGCTCAGCCTGAAATTCCAAAGCTGAAAATGTGGGCGACTGATTTAACAAATACCTTAACTAAATCAGAGTTGGATGATTTAAACAAAAGATTAAAAACATATCAGGATACTACTTCTAATCAAGTTCTTGTATTGATGATCCCTTCTTTAGAAGGTTATCCGATTGAAATGTTAGCTGAGGAAACAGCAACTAAAAATAAAATCGGAACAGAAAAAAATGATAATGGTATTTTATTACTAATCGCAAAAGATGATAGAGAATTAAGAATTGAAGTTGGATATGGTTTGGAAGGTGTTGTCCCTGATGCCATTGCAAGTTCGATAATCCGAAATGTAATTAGACCTCGCTTTAGAGATGATGATTATTATCAAGGAATTAATGAGGGCATAAATGCTATAATTTCTGCTATTGGTGGTGAGTATAAATCTGTAGATGCCGATGAAGATGATAGTTTTCCGATTTCTATAATTGTAATTATTATTATTTTAATTTGGGTGTTCGCAAGCAGGGGCGGTCCATTTGTTCCTGGTGGAATATATAGGACAGGTACTCGATCAGGTGGATGGACAAGTGGAAGCGGCAGTTGGGGAGGAAGTTCTGGCTGGAGCGGCGGCGGTGGTGGATTTAGCGGAGGAGGAGGTTCTTTTGGCGGCGGTGGTGCAAGTGGAAGTTGGTAAATATTGCTAAAAACCAAATATTTTAAAATGTACCTTGAAGAATAGCCCGACTTTTCATAAATAGCATACAAGTTTAGAAATTATTTACTCATTCTGTTAATATTAAGGAGAAAAAATTATGGCAATAAAAATAACTGAGGAATGTATCAATTGTGGAGCTTGCGAACCTGAATGCCCAAATACCGCTATTTATGAAGGCGGAGTTGATTGGGAATTAGCCGGTGCTCATTATGGAAATGGCGATGCTGCCCCTTCCGGCTCTAGTGGATTTTATTCAACGGATTTCTTTTATATCGTACCTGATAAATGTACAGAGTGTAAAGGATTTCATGATGAACCACAATGTGCCGCTGTTTGTCCTGTTGATTGCTGCGTTCCAGACCCAAGCCATGTTGAGGATGTTGATACTTTATTAAAGAAAAAAGAATATTTAGATGGAATTGGGAGATAAAATTTTATTAAGGGTGGCTCAGCCACCCTTTTTAGTTTTAAAGTGATGATCAAAATTTCTTCCCAATCAAATTATTACATTTCCAACTCTTTCCATTCTTATTTAATTTCAAACATTAAAAATAATTTTAATTTAATATGCAAATCGGCAAATACAAACTAAAAACTATAGTCTCCGGTTTTATTGCGTTAGACGGGGGAGCAATGTTTGGGATAATTCCAAAACCTCTTTGGGAAAAAACTAATCCTGCTGATGAACTAAATAGAGTCACCCTTTCTACAAGAAATCTTTTGCTGATTAGTGATGATAAAAAAATTCTTATTGATACCGGTATGGGAAATAAGTGGGATGAAAAATCTAAAATGATTTATCGCATAGACCCAAAACTTGATATTGAACAGACTCTCTTTCAAAATGGAATTAACCCAACTGAAATTACTGATGTTCTTTTAACTCATCTTCATTTTGATCATACTGGAGGATCAACCAAATTAGAAAATGGAAAACTTGTACCTGCTTTTTCGAATGCAAAATATTATGTTCAGAAGAAAAACTTTGAATGGGCAATGAATCCTTCTGACAGAGACAAAGGAAGTTACATTAAAGAAAATTTTGTGCCGCTAGTTAAAGAAGGTGTTTTAAATCTTATTGATGGGGAAATAGATTTTGATAATAATATTTCCTTCAGGATAATTAATGGACACACTTTTGGGCAACAGATGATTAAAATTTCTGATTCATCAAACACTGTTCTGTATTGTGCAGATTTGATGCCTTTCGTTTCGCAAATAAGAATTCCTTATGTGATGGGATATGATATAAAGCCAATGGTTACTGTTCAGGAAAAGAAAAAATATTTGCGATTAGCTGCTGATGAAAACTGGCAGATTTATTTTGGACACGATCCTGAATTTGCCATAGCTACAGTGCAACATACAGAGAAGGGAATCGCACAAGACAAAGTTTTTAAGGATTTTGATTAGATGGATCAAGGCTATAAAAGAGTTTGTAAAGTTTCAGATTTATATGAAAGTAGAGGCACAAGATTCTTAATTAATGATGTTGACATAGCAATCTTTAAAATTAATGGAGAAGTTTTTGCAGTTAGTAATACTTGTCCACATCAGCACACACAATCAATTTATGATGGATTTATTGAAGATGGATGTATTGTTTGTCCAGCCCACGGATGGATGTTCAACTTAAAAACCGGTAAGCAGCCAACAGGTACCAGAGGACTTGATTCGTACCCTGTTAAAATTATTGATGATGAAGTGTTTGCTCTTATTAGACCAAAAGAATTAAAGTGGTAACAAATTATTATTCACAATCTTACATTGAGCTTAGTCGAAGTGCGAATTGCAATATTTTAATATTAAATGTCATCTTTCGACTACGCTTAAGATGACAGTCAGTTTTATGTCAAAATTAACCAACCAAATAGTAATCGAAAAAGCAAAGCAACTTGGATTTGATCTTGTTGGCTTTGCGAAAGTTCATTTGTTGGAAGTTGAAACTGAAAGACTTCAGCAATGGTTGGATATGGGTTATCAGGCTTCAATGAGTTATATGGAGAAAAATCTCCACAAGCGAAAAGATGTAAAAGAAATTCTTCCATCAGCTAAAAGTGTTATTTCACTCGCACTTAATTATTATACTCCAGAAAAGCATTCCAGCAGTACTAATAATGGAAAAGTATCTCGTTATGCGTGGGGAAAAGATTATCATCTTGTCATCTGGCAAAAAATTGATGAACTTGAAACAGAATTAAAACAGCTTGAACCTGAACTTGAAACTTTATCTTATGTGGATACCGGTCCTGTAATGGATAAAGTCTGGGCTGTCCGAGCTGGAATTGGCTGGATGGGAAGACATACCAATGTAATTAATCCAGATTATGGTAGTTGGTTTTTTATAGCTACAATAATTACAAACTATGAGTTTGATTATTCAGAAATCATAACTGATCATTGCGGAACTTGCACAGCTTGTATTGATGCTTGTCCAACAAATTCAATTGTAAATGAGTATGTTGTTGATGCGAATAAATGTATTTCATTTCAGACAATTGAAAACAAAAATGAAATTCCAATCGATTTAAAAGGTAAGTTTGATAACTGGATTTTTGGTTGTGATATTTGTCAGGATGTTTGTCCCTGGAACCAAAAATTTTCTGTCATAAGTTCAGTTAAAGAGTTTCATCCATTAAATAAGGAACTGACTTATGATGAAGTTATGAATTTGGATACTCATAACTTTAAAGAACAATTTGCAGAGAGCCCGATAAAAAGAACAAAACTTAAGGGCTTGCAACGCAATGCAAAGTTTTTGTTTGAATGATCACGTTTTGCTTCTTGAATCTTCACCAACTTATCTGAATCTTACCAATACAAAAATTTATAATTAAGCACATAATTAGTTTTGGAGAAAAAATGTCTGAACAATCAAATCAAAAAAATCACTTTAAAGTTTTAATTATTGGTTCTGGTCCTGCCGGTTTAACAGCTGCAATTTATACTGGTCGTGCAAATCTTAATCCTGTTATTTTTGAAGGAATGCAGCCAGGCGGACAATTAACAATTACCACAGAAGTAGAAAATTATCCAGGATTTGAACACGGGATTGATGGTCCTGCATTAATGGATGTTATGCGTAAACAAGCTCAGCGTTTTGGTGCTCAATCTTTTTACAAAGAAATAACAGAAGTTGATTTTTCAAGTCGTCCATTTAAAGTAAAATCATATGATGAAAATTATACAGCTGATTCAATCATCATCTCAACCGGTGCTTCAGCAAAATTACTTGGATTAGAAAGTGAAGCAAAGTATATGGGGTATGGCGTTTCTGCTTGCGCAACCTGCGATGGATTTTTCTTTAAGGGATTAAAAGTAATAGTCGTTGGCGGCGGTGATACAGCTATGGAAGAAGCAAACTTCTTAACAAAATTTGCTGATGAAGTTACGATCATTCATAGACGAGATGAATTCCGTGCTTCAAAAATTATGACAGAAAGAGTGCAGAAAAACCCAAAGATAAAATTGTTAACCAATAAAGTGATCAAAGAAGTACTTGGTGTCGAAGAGAATGGTAGAAAAAGTATGACCGGAGTTATTCTAGAGGATACAAAAGATGGCTCAACAACAGAATTTAAGGCTGATGGTTTATTTATTGGAATAGGACATCAACCAAACACAAAATTGTTTAAGGGTTTGTTAGATATGGATGAAACCGGTTATTTAATTACAAAACCAGGTTCAACTTATACAAACATTGAAGGCGTTTTTGCCGCAGGTGATGTTTCTGATCATACATATAGACAAGCAATTACAGCCGCTGGAACTGGCTGTATGGCAGCTTTGGATGCAGAACGCTGGCTGGAAGCGCAGGAATAAAAAGCCTATCCCCAACCCCTTCCCTAAGGGAAGGGGCTTTTTAATTAATTATTCTTTTTCATTTTATCAGATAATACATTTGCAACTACAAATCCAATTCCTGTTCCAACAAAAAGTGAAAACGGAATCCAATATTCTTTAGTTGTTGCGTCCTGCAGCATCATCCCGATTCCTAATCCCAATCCAAAGAAAATTGATATTATTCCAATCTTCATTAACCAAAGTCCATCGCGTTTTTCTTCAAAGAATTTTTTTATCTCTTCTGCAGATAGACCTTTTTCAATCAGCATTTGCTTTTCTTTTGATTTTAAATAAAAGTAAAAAATTAATACAGCACCAACTACGAGTGTCATTATAATTGGAATAAATACTGCTACAACATCTTCTTGCATTTTATTTCTCCTTTGTTTCTAATCCTTAAAATAAAGGATTTAATTTTAGTTACTTATTTAATTCTCCATAACATTTGACTAAACACTTAGAGTGAAGGTTACAAATTGATTCTATTAATATTTCAAACTAAATTTCTGCCGCATATTGATATTTGTAACCTTTGCTAAGATGATTTAGTCTATTATGGTAATGAATAACCTCTCTGATGTTGAAATTATTGAATCCGTAAAAAAAGGTAACCAGGCGGATTACTCAGTTCTTATAGATCGTTATAAGAATAAAGCTTTTACTATGTTAAAGCGGATGTTAAAAAATGAATTTGATGCGGAAGAAGTTTTAATGGATTGTTTTTTGAAAGCTTATAATAACATTGGAACTTTTAAATTTGAGTCGAAATTTTCGACATGGTTTTATCGTATAGTTTATAATACAGCCTTAACAAAGCTATCAAACTCGAAAAGAATAATTGAAAGCGAAATGAGCTCCATAGATGATTTACATTATCTTCAAAGCAATTATAATGCAGATGATTTTATTAAAGCTGATAACTCATTATTGATAAAAAAGATCGTTAATGAACTTCCGCCAAAAAATGCGGCTGTTGTATCAATGTTTTATCTTGAAGAAATGAGTACAGAAGAAATTAGTGATGTGCTGCAGATATCTGTAGCAAATGTAAAAGTTATATTACATCGATCGCGAAATCTTCTAAGAGATATAATTGAAAAAAGAAATTTATTGCAGGAAATAATATGAATAATATTAATGATGAAATATTTAATAAATATTTAGATAAAGAACTTAATCGTGAAGAAATGGACAGGATTAAAATTGCAATTGAAAATTCATCAGAGCTAAAGAAAAAATACGAGGCACTTTTATCTGTTAATATTTTTCTAAAGAATGTTGAATCAGAATCACCATCCACTGATTTCACAAAGAAAGTTATGGAGAAAATAGAAATAAAGAAAGCATCTGCACATCAGCAAAAATATTTTCTGTTCACAATTTTGTCTTTGCTCGGGTTAATTGTTTGTGGAATAACAGGATATGTTTTTTATGAAACCATTACTTCGATCCAAGCAAGTGAAACCTCAGATTTAGTTTCAAATTATTCCAATTCTATAGGAGATTATTTCTCATCTTTATTTGGGAAAAAGAATCTCTCCATATTTGGTTCGGTGCTATCGTTTATCATGCTGGTTTCGGGTTATTTTCTTTATGATTATCAGAAATATTCTAAAAAGAATTTTAGTCATTAAAGCCATTTTTACACTGAACGAAATTGAAGTGTGACCTTACATTAACAAATAGGTAAATTATGTTTTTATAGTTTAAATTTTGAAGAATCTTCTACAACTTAATATGTTATACTGCCTTAAATTGCCAGTCCATTCGTATATTTGCACATCATAAAAAATAAAAGACAAGAATGAATACAAAAGCCGGTTACGCTGCAATTATTGGATTGCCAAATGTTGGTAAATCAACTCTTATGAATGCTTTACTAGGACAAAAAATTTCTATTACAACATCTAAACCACAAACAACACGTAAAAGAATACTTGGAATTTTATCTGAAGAAAATTATCAGATAATTTTTCTTGATACTCCGGGAATCTTAAAACCTGCATATCTTCTGCAGGAAAAAATGATGGATGATATTGATCTTTCTGTAAAAGATGCAGACGTGTTTGTAATTATTTATGATGTTAGCTCTGAACAATCATTTAAAGGATCCGAAGAAAATGAGTACATTCAAAAAGTAATAAATGAAAAAAGTAATCCAAAAATTCTTGTGCTTAATAAAATTGATACTATTTCACAGGAGCAGGCACTTGCTTTAATAGAGAGATTTGAAAAACTGAACATCTTTAAATCAGTAATTCCTGTTTCTGCAAATCTTAAATTTAATCTCGAAAGATTACAAAACGATATAGTTGAGTGTTTACCTGAAGGTGCAAAATTTTATCCGGATGATATTGTTTCTGAAGAGAGCGAAAGATTTTTTGTTACTGAGATCATTCGTGAAAAACTATTTGAACTCTATGAAGATGAGGTTCCATACAGCTGCGAGGTTTTAATTGCTGAGTTTAAGGAAAGGGAACACTCAAAAGATTTTATTAGTGCAGAAATTGTTGTTGAGAGAGAAAGTCAGAAACCAATAGTTATTGGAAAAGCCGGAAGAGCTATTAAGGAACTTGGTGAAAAATCCCGAAAAGCTATTGAAGAATTTTTAGATCGTGAAGTTTATCTTGAACTAAGAGTTAAGGTTAGAGAAAAATGGCGTTCAAATCTTAATATGTTAAAATCTTTTGGATATGTGCGAAGTAAGGAGAAGGAGTAGTTCAAGTTCATGTTTAAGTTCAAGTAAAAATATTAGCATCTTTTAAATATTCTTTGATGAAAAAATATACTGGCGAAATTGCACTTCTGTTTAATACGTTAATTTGGGGCGGAACATTTGCTCTGATTAAAAATGCTTTTAATGACATTTCTCCTTTATTGTTTCTCGGATTACGATTTAGTATAGCTGCTTTAATTTTTTTACCCTTTGTTTTTGCCTCATTAAAAAAGACAAACAAGCAAACTTTAATTGCCGGATCAGTCCTTGGATTTTTTTATTTCACAGGTTTTGCTTCACAGACTCTGGGTTTAAATCTTACTACAGCTACTAAGTCAGGATTTATTACGGGCACGTTTGTAGTATTCATTCCAATACTTCAACTGATTATCGAAAAACGAAAACCCAAATGGTTTAACATTCTAAGTGTTTTTTTAGTATTAATTGGATTGATAATGCTATCGAGCAAAGGTGAAGATGCAATTGATTTTATGAAGCAGCTTGGTTCAGATTTTAATCTTGGTGATTTGCTAACCTTTTTGTGTGCACTACTTTTTGCTTTTCAGGTTGTGTATGTTGATGTGTTCACTAAGAAGTATGAATATCTGCCAATGGTATTTGTGCAGCTATTAATAACCGGTATTGGGGGATTTATTTTATCATTTATTTTTTCTATCTCAACTTTAGAAACGGTTAAGTTTACATTTAATACAACTGTTGTTACTTCTGTTCTTTATACTGCAATATTTGCTTCCATAATTGCAACCGTGGTACAATTAAAGTTTCAGAAATTTGTTTCACCTACAAAAGCAGGGATCATTTTTTCAATCGAACCAATATTTGCGGCGGTATTTGCTTACTTTCTACTCAGTGAAAAAATTTCTAATTTTGGCTTAATTGGATGCGTACTTATTTTTATCGGGTTAATAGTATCAGAAATATTTTCTGTAAAAGATGAGTGATTTAAGAAGAGCAAAAATAATTGTTACTGGATTAGTTCAGGGTGTTGGGTACAGGTATTTTGTGATGAGAAATGCAGATAATCTAAATCTAAATGGTTATACACAAAATCTTTTTACAGGTGAAGTCCTGACTGAAGTTGAAGGGGATTTTGGTTTAATAAATGAATTTATCAAACAATTAAAAATCGGTCCAATGAAAGCTCATGTTACAAATTGTTCAGTTGAGTGGACAGAATATAAAAATGAATTTAAAAGATTTGAGGTTAGGCATTGAAATTAAATTTTAGAACAGGTTTTGGTTTTGATGTTCACGCATTCGTAGAAGGAAGAAAATTAATTATCGGTGGAGTAGAGATTCCATTTGATAAAGGATTGGATGGGCATTCGGATGCTGATGTTCTCCTTCACGCAATTTGCGATGCTATGCTCGGTGCATTAGCGCTAGGGGATATAGGCCTTCATTTCCCTAATACCGAAGAACGATGGAAAGATGCAGACAGCGCACTACTTCTTAAAAACGTAAATGAACTTATTAATACTAAAGGCTATGAGATAGGAAATCTAGATTGTGTCCTTGCGATGGAAAAACCAAAAATATCTCCTTATGTCGATCAAATAAGAAAGCGTATTTCGAAAATACTAAACGCAGGGATTGAACAAATTTCTATCAAAGCAACAACAACAGAAAAACTTGGGTTTGTTGGAAGAACTGAAGGGGTAGTTTCATTTGCTACTGTATTATTGATGGAGAAAGATTTGAATGTTTGAATCAATCCTAACTCAAATTTCTGATTTCACTCCATTATGGATTTACCTTACAATATTTTTCTTTGCATATATTGAAAATCTTTTTCCACCTTCCCCAAGTGATTTAATCGTTGTTATCGGAGGCTCGCTGGTCGGCACAGGAACAATTTCATTTATCCCGTTGCTTTTTTCGGCAACATTAGGAAGTCTTGCCGGATTTTTAACGGCTTTTATAATTGGCTGGCAATTTGATAAAAAATTGATCCACTCAGGAAAAATAAAATTTATTAATATTCAATCTGTGGATAAAGTTGAAACCGCATTTAGAAAATGGGGCTATTATTTAATCGTTGCAAACAGATTTTTGCCGGGTACTCGGGCGGTTATTTCATTCTTTGCCGGTATGAGCAGATTGAATGTAAATAAAACAACTATCCTGAGTTTTATTAGTTCTGCAATATGGAATGTACTCCTGATTTATCTTGGGATGACATTTGGTAAAAATGTTGAATTGATCGATGGTTATCTTAAAACGTACAGCACCATAATTTGGATTATTACTGGAGGAATAATCTTATCTTTTGTAATTAGATATTTAATTATCAAAGGACGAAAATAGAATTGAAATATTTATTTAAGAAACAAACTATTTCAATTGAAGAAATAAAAGATAGAAGAAAAGATAGAATACTTCTGATCCTTGCAGGAATCTTTTTTGGAATTTCATTCACTCCATTTCCATTTCCATTCACACTTTTAATATTCTTCGCATTTGTTCCTTACTTTTTTGTTATTGAAAACAAACAAACACTTCTTAGAGTAAACTCAGCATCCTATCTTTCATTTTTTGTAATGAGTTTAATAACGGTTTTTTGGGTTGGAAGCTGGCAAAGCTCTGCAGATCCTTTCTTAATGATAAGCGGAGTAGTATTAGTTTTCTTTTTACCATGTGTTATGTTAATTAACTCGACTTTGTTTTATTTATCAAGAAAAATCTTTAAAAAAGATCTATCACTATATTTCTTTCCATTCTTTTGGGTAACTGGGGAATACCTTCTATCACTCACTGATCTCAAATTCCCGTGGCTAACAATCGGGCATGGTTTAGCAAAGTTTACTTCATTCATTCAGCTTGCCGATATTGTTGGAGCCTTTGGTTTATCATTTATTGTTCTATGGATTAACATTTTTATATTCAAAGGTTTAAAAGCTTTCAAAGAAAATGTAAAAGTAGGTTCGATTTATTTTTCAATTGCGGCATCGATTTTCATTTTAATTATCGTTTATGGATTTGTAAAAATATCTTCTACTGATAATAATGAAAAGAAAATAAAGGTCGGAATCATCCAACCAAATATTGATCCATGGAATAAATGGGAACTCGGCGGACTTGATAATATTCTTGATAACTATTTTAGCTTATCACAAAAATGTGTTGATGAAGGAGCAAAAATTATTCTTTGGCCAGAAACAGCTCTGCCTGTCTATTTATTATCAGGGACATATGAAAGTGAAGTTGATTCAATTTATTCTTTCTTAAGGAAAAATAATGTATCACTATTAACAGGAATGCCTGATTTTTTAGTTTATGAAAATGATCCGCCCCGAAATGCAAAGTACAGTGAAGTTAGTAAATATTATTATGCCACATACAATTCCATTTTATTATTTCAGCCAAACACTTATCAGGTTCAGCGATATGGTAAAATGCACTTGGTACCGCTTGGTGAGCATACTCCATTTGTTGATCAGCTTCCTTTCCTTGGTGATTTGTTAAAGTGGGGAGTAGGCATCAGCGGTTGGAATGTTGGACAGGATACAACAGTCTTTAGATTTATAAATGATAAAGACACAATTAAAGTTGGCGGATTAGTTTGTTATGAATCGGTTTTCCCAACTTTCCCAAATTATTTTGTTGATCGAGGTGCACAGTTTTTAGCCGTTCTAACAAATGATAGCTGGTATGGAAAGTTAAGCGGGCCATATCAACATAAAGAATTTGCAAACTTACGCGCAGTAGAAAATAGAAGAGCTGTTGTTCGCTGCGCTAACGGCGGAGTAAGTTGTTTGATAAACAAGTTTGGTATTACAGAAGTAGAAACAGAAATGTTTATAAGAACTCACTTGGTTGTTGATGTACCACTAAACGATGAAAAAACATTTTACACAAATAATCCGTTGATAATTCCAGTTGTATCATCTGCATTTTCATTATGGATATTTGGAATAAATATTTTATTGTGGATGAAGAAGAAATTTAAATTGTAATTTATAAATGTCACACTGAGCGAAGTCGAAGTGTGACATAACCATTTGAAAAAGTCATCCTTCGTCTTCGCTCCATTAGACTTAGTG
>Ga0172375_10000831_pt1 | contig 49834 bp, 37 predicted proteins | sample LakKiv1m_FD_114537 | JGI IMG/M metagenome (GOLD analysis project Ga0172375, IMG submission 114537) | Freshwater microbial communities from Kabuno Bay, South-Kivu, Congo - kab_092012_11.1m | ecosystem: Environmental > Aquatic > Freshwater > Lake | place: Democratic Republic of the Congo... | reverse complement strand
CCCGCAAAGTTTTGCGAGTCGCACGCCGTTCCATTTCTCCGCACGTGTCTTGGGCCATGGCGGTCGGCGCGGAACCGCGGCCGACCGCGCCATCGGGCCGGCTTCTCACGCGACGGGCGTGAATTGGTCTTTGCCGACGCCGCACTCGGGGCAGCACCAGTCGTCGGGAAGAGACTCGAACGGCGTTCCTGCGTCGATCCCGTTCGCCGGATCGCCCGCCTCGGGATCGTACACATAACCGCAGACATTGCACACATACTTTTTCATTGGCGGAGTTCTCCTTCCGCTGCGTATTGTCCAAGGTGGAAAAACGCGGGTCAATCGTTTTTACGGGGGTTTCCCGTCCGCTTTTTATTGAAGACAATGCGGGGCGGGGTGCGATACACTGATTCGCAATGAAAGAAGATAAAGAGAAAATCGCCGTTCAGTATTTGTTCGAGTCGGAGCCCGAATATGCGCGGACGGCCAAAGAGATCTGCCGGACGCTGGGTTTCCGGGGCAAGCAGATCAAACGCCTGCACGAGCTGTTGCAGCAGATGGTGCGCAATGGCGAGATCGTTCCGATTCGTCAGGGCAACGCCTTTACCCTCGGCAAACAGGCCGATCTCGTGACGGGCCCGCTCCGCATGGTCCGCAACGGTGCCGGCAACGTGACTGAGCGCGAGACGGGCAAGACCATTTGGGTCGAATCCGAGGATCTCGGCACGGCCCTTCCCGGCGACATTGTGACCATCCGCCTTTACCGCAGCGGCGGCGAGTCCAAGGGCAAGGTCATCAAGATCGTCGAGCGCTCCCCGCGCGACATCGTCGGCACGCTCTTCACGACCGGCAAGTTCATGTATGTGGTGCCTCTCAATCCGGTCTACCGCAAGGACTTCTACGTGCCCGCCATGAACGGCGCAAAGCCGGGCGACCGCGTGGTCGTGCGTTTCACCGGTTGGGAGAACCGCTACGTGGCGCCCGAAGGCGAGATCGTGGACGTCATCGGTCCCGCCGACCAGCCGTCGCTCGACACGTTGGTGGTCATGAAGCAGTTCGACCTGCCCGAGGCCTTCCCGCCCGAGGTCATCGGCGACGCCGAGAAGGTGGCCCAACGCGTGTCCAGACCCGGCAACCGCGATGACATCCGCGACAAATACATCATCACCGTCGACCCCGCCACGGCGCGCGACTTCGACGATGCGATTTCGCTGGAGGCCGACGCCGCCGGCAACCGCGTGCTCGGCGTGCATATCGCCGACGTCAGCCATTTCGTGCGGCCGAACTCGCCGCTCGACCAAGAGGCGCGCGCGCGCGGCACCAGCGTCTATCTCGTCGACAAGGTCATTCCCATGCTGCCCGAGCAGCTCTCCAACGGCGTCTGCAGCCTGCGGCCGGACGAGGACCGCCTGACCTTTTCGGCCTTCATGACGTTCGACGCGTCGGGCCGCATGATCGCCCGTCGTTTCGCCAAGACGCGCATCCGTTCCAAGTTGCGCCTCAATTACGAACAGGCCATGTCCATCATCGCCGACAAGCCGCCCGAGGGGCTCGCGGTCGTGCCGCCCCAAGTCCGCACGCTGCTCAAGGAAACGTGGAGGCTCGCCTCGCAGTTGCGTGCGCGGCGATTCTCCATGGCCGCGCTCGACCTCGAGGTGCCCGAGGTGGAGGTCGTGCTCGACGCCCAGTCGCGCATGACCGGCCTGCTCGTGCGCCCTTACGACGAGTCGCATCAGCTCATCGAGGAGTGCATGGTCGCCGCCAACGAAGCCGTCGCCACCGAGCTGTGGACGCGCGGCATCAAAATACTCGCCCGTCTGCACGAACCGCCGGACGAGGAGAAATTGGAGGAGTTGCAGGCCAACCTCGCCATGCTGGGCTTCCGGCCCGGCAACCTCGCGGATCCGCAGACGCTCGCCAAGTTTCTTCGCGACACGCAGGACCACCCGCTGCGTTACCATGCCCACACGCTGGTGCTGCGCAGCATGAAGCGGGCGCTCTATTCGGCGGAAAAGATCGGACACTTCGGTCTTGCCAAGTCCTACTACGCCCACTTCACCTCGCCGATCCGCCGCTATCCCGACCTCGTGTTGCACCGCCAGCTCGCCGACTATCTCGACGGCAAGGGGGGGCGCCTGCCCCAGCAGTATCTCGTGCAGACCGCCTTCTTGGCGACCGAGCGCGAGCAGATTGCGGACGACGCGTCGCGTCAACTCATCGAAATCAAAAAGTTCCGTTTCTTGCAACAGCAGCTCGATGACAAGAAGCTGATCGCCTACCGCGCCGTGGTGGCCAAATGCACCAACTACGGCGTTTTCATCGACATCCCCGAAATCGCGATGGGCGGCATGGTCCACATCTCGAACCTCTCGAAGCAGTTCGTGCGGTTCAATCCGGCGACCGAGACGCTCAGCGCGGGAGCCACGATCTATCGCGTCGGCACGCAGCTTCAGGTGCAGGTCGCGACGGTCGACTTCAATCAGCGGCGCGCGGACTTCGTGCTCGTCGGAGAACAGGCAGGGACGCCGCCCGAGCCGCGCAGCGGGCAGCGGCAGCGGGGCGGCGAACGTGGGCTGCGCGAGCCGCGCACCGGAGGCGGACGTCGGCGTGACGACCGTTCGGGACAGCCGCGCACCGGAGGACAGCCACCCAGCGGAGGACGGCCGCGCGGCGACCGTCCCGGACAGCCGCGTCGCGATCGCTCGGAATTTGCGCCGCGCCGCGGAAAGGGCGGCGGCGCACACAAACCGCATCGGCGGTAGGCGCGCGGCCGTATGCCCGTCTCGCACAACAGTCGGCTTTCTCCCCGGTTGGATTTTTGGTATAAGAGAAATTCAATTGGTGGGTGAGGAAGACTTTTCTGATGAAACGCAAGAGTGCAATCGTATATGCCGTCGCGGGGCTGTGTTTGGGCGCGGCCGTTGTGGCGTGGGGACTTCGGGATCGCCGTCCGGTCTTGGTTTGCTTGGGGGACAGCTTGACGTCGTGCGGCGGTACGGGGGGGCACTACAGCGACTGGCTCGCCCGTTTGATGCCCGATGTGCGGGTGATCGACGCCGGAATCGGGGGCGACACGCTGCAAGGCGGTCGGGCGCGCTTCGACCACGACGCGATGCGTCACCGTCCCGACGTGCTGTTGATCGCGTTGGGCGCGAACGATTTCTGGCAGCGGGCGCGCCGAATCGACGAATTGCGCGACGACTTGGAGACGATGGTCCGTCAGGCCCGCTCCGCGCGGTGCGAAGTGGTGGTGGCGAGTTGTTTCGGCGGACGAAATTTCTGGGAGGAAATCTGCGTCGAGTTCGAGTTCTCCCGTTTCGGTTTCGCGGACGAGATTGGGCGGATGGAGCAGGAGGTCTGTCGTCAATTTGGCTGCCGCTATGTTTCGAACATGCAGGCCGACGTGAAGCCCAACCGGCTGCCTCCTTACTGGGACGAGACGGACCATCCGAACCGCGCCGGCAACAAGGAAGTCGCCTTGCGCCTGATGCCGGCCCTGCGGCAGGCGTTGGCCGACGCGGCCCGGAAACGGTGAACGGTCGGCTGAGGGTGTGGGCGTTTCAAGAACGATAGACACTGACAAGGTGGGAAGAGGGGAAACCATGATGGCGGACTGGCGGAACGAACTGAACGGAATCTTGGGCGGAAAAGCCCGCGCGACGCGCGCCGAGCAGGAGAACGCCTTGTTCGAGGCGTTTCTCGACTCAACGGCCATGCCGGCCCTCACCGAGATCGCGGAAGAGCTGAACGGCAAACATGGGCGCGACGCACAGGTGCGCCGCGCGCCGGCTTCGGCCACTCTCGGCGTGCGCAACGGCGATGTCGAGGAAATCACATTTCGCGTCATGAAGCACTTCGTGCAGAACGGCATCCTGCCGCGCGCCGAGGTGCGTCTCAACCGCGGCCAGCACTTCGTGAAGTACGAGAGCATGTTTAAGGACGGTGTGCAGAATTACCCGATTTCGGACGTTGCCAAGGACGAAATCATCGCCTGCTTCATCAAGTACTATCGCTTGGTGATGGACGCCGGGGCGGCGGACTGAGCGGCGGTTTTGGCGTGGACCCCATGGACATGGTTTTGGAGCGATTGCTGGCGTGCCACGCCACGCCCGGCGACGAGGGCGAGGTGCGCGACGTGTTGGAGACCTGCTGGCGCGCCGTCGGATGGCGCGTCGAGCGGTTGGGCGATTATGCGGTCACGGCCCGACTTGCTGCTCCGGTGTCACAGACGGGTGCGCACCCCATGGTGCTCCTTTGTGCGCATATGGATTCGCCCGGTTACGCGGTTGATCGTCTCGCGCCGCTGCCATCTTCTGGTTCTTCCGTCGTTCACCTTGGCGTCGCCGAACTGGGCAGCCCTTCGTTTGAAGGCCGCGCGTCGGCTGTGCTCAAGACTGCCCGCGGCCGTTTCCGGGGCGAATTGATCCAATTGGACGAAAGCGGGGACGGCCCCGACGCGGCCTTCGCGTGCGCGGCGGACGTTGTGGCGACTTGTGGTTTGCGCCATGGCGACCGCGTCTGCTTTGCTCCGAACGGACCGGTGCGCGACGGCGAGCGGGTGCGCGCCCCGTTTCTGGACAATCGCCTCGGCTGTTGGCTGCTCGCGCGGGTGGCCGAATCGGCTCGCGCGTGGCGGTCGGGGTGCGAGGTGGTGCTGGGCGCGACGGCTTCGGAGGAAATGGGCGGCTTCGGCGCGCGGGTCTTGGCCGAACAGGTGAAGCCCGATGCGGTGGTCGTGTTGGACACGACTTACGAGTCGGAAGCGCAGGGAGTGAGGCTGGGCGGCGGACCGGTGCTGACGCTGAGCGATGCATCGGTGCTTGTCTCTCCCGCATGGCGCGACCGCGTCGCAGAGGTGCTGGAGAGGGTCGGCGTGCCGTTCCAGACCGAGGTGTACAATTTCAGCGGCACGGATGCGCGCGCGTTCCCGCAGGCCGGATTGACGGCTCCCGTGCTGCCGTTCCTAATTCCGACGTGCGGCAATCACGAGCCGCTCGAAACGGCTGATCGCCGCGATTTGGCGGTGTGGCCGGATGCGGTGCGGGCGCTGGTGGAAGGGCTTTTTTGAGAAGGTCTCCGGAAATGGAAGTTTGTGTATTGGCGAGCGGAAGCAAGGGGAACAGCATCTACGTGTCCGGCGGCGGCACGTCGGTGTTGGTCGACGCCGGTCTGTCGGCGCGCGAGCTGGTGGCGCGCATGAAGACGGCGGGCATCGATCCCGCCGGTATTCAGGCCGTGCTCTTCACGCACGACCACAGCGACCATTTCAGGGGCATTGAGGTTTTCTGCAAGCGGTTCCCCGTGCGGCTTTTCGCCAACGAGGGCACGGCGTTCGGCATCGAGCGCGAGTGCCCCAAGCTGTTGCCGACGTGGGAGATATTCGAAACCGCCTCTTCGTTCGAGATCGGCGGCTTGCGCGTCGAGGCGTTCTCGGTGCCGCACGACGCCTCCGATCCGGTGGGCTTCCTGTTCGACGACGGCGCGTCGCGCCTGTGCGTGGCGACCGACTTGGGGCAGGCCACGCCGCTGGTCCGCGCCAAGCTGGCGCAGTGTCAAGCCGCCGTGCTCGAAAGCAACCACGACTACGAGATGCTGATGGCCTCCGACCGGCCGTGGACGCTCAAAACCCGCATCGCAGGCCGCAGTGGCCACCTCTCGAACGCGGCGGCGGCTGAGTTGATGCGCTCGGCGCTCACCGAGCGGTTGCACACGCTGTTGCTGGCGCACCTCAGCGAGGAATGCAACACGCCGACGCTGGCTCTGGGCACGATGCGGAAAATGTTGCGGGAGGCGCGGCGTTTGGACGTGACGCTGGAAGTTGCCAGCCAGACGGTCGTCGGTCCCAGACACAGGGTCTGAGCCATCCGCCCGATCCGGCCGCAGCCGCCTCAGTTTTCCGTTCCGCTTTTTTCGTCCGGGGTCGCGGCGCTTTCGGCGGACTTCTTTTTGCGGGACCGCTTGGGCGGCTCGTCATCGATTGAGACGGTGGGGGCGGGGGGCGTGCCGACGGCGAGTTCCTTGAGGCCGATCTCCTTGAGCCGCATGGAGACGATTTTCGAAATGCCCTTCTCCTGCTGCGTCACGCCGTACACGATGTCCGATCCGGCGATCGTGTGCTGGTTGTGCGTGATGATCAGGAATTGGGAGTGGGTGAGGAAATCCTTGAGCGTCTGCACGAAACGGCCGATGTTGCTGTCGTCCAGCGCGGCGTCCAACTCGTCGAGCATGCAGAAGGGCGCGGGCTTGATCATGAAGATCGCGAACAGCAGGCTCACGGCGGTCATCGTGCGCTCGCCGCCGGAGAGAAGCGTTACGGACTGCGGGCGTTTTCCGGGCGGGCGGGCGATGATGTCGATGCCGCACTCGAGCGGGTCTTCGGCGTTTTCGAGCAGGACCAGCTTGGCCTGCCCGCCGTTGAAAAGCTTCGTGAACATCGACTCGAAGTTGGCGTTGGCCTTCTCGAAGGTGGACTGAAACATCTCGCCCGATTTCTTGTTGATCATGGCGATCAGTTCGAGAATCTGTTCCTTGGACTTCAGCAGGTCGTCCTCCTGGGCCTTGAGGAAGGTGTAGCGCTCTTCGAGTTCCTTGTACTCTTCGATGGCCACCAGATTGACGGGGCCGAGCGCTTGGATGTCTGCGGCGAGGCTTGTCGCCCGCGCCTCGATGTCGGGAATCGGCGGCTGAACGTTGTCTTCCCAGGCGGGGTCGGGGTGGGCAATGAGTTCGTCGGCGGAAAGGCCGTACTCGTTGTAGATGTGATCGAGCTGGTTCTGGCGACGCATGCGCGATTCGGCGACCTCGACTTCGGCCTTACTTTTGTCGTCGCGCGTATCGTCGAGCGCGCGGCGGCGTTCGGCGAGGGTGGCGTCGGTTTTTTCCAGCTCGCGCTGATGCAAGGCCCGCTCGCGGCGGGTCTCCTCGATCTTCAGGTGCAGCGCTTCGGCGGCCAGACGCATGGGCTCGAGACCGGCTTGGAGGTTCGCGATCTCTTGGGTGAGACGCTGGATGCTCTCGTCGTAGGAGCTGACGCCGCGGCTGCGGCCTTGGACGGTGCGGTCGAGTTCGTCAATGCGGGTCTGCGTCGCCTCGGCCTGCGAGGCGGCGTGCTCGATCTGCTGGGTGATGCTGGAGACTTGGATGCGGCACTCGGTGAGGGCTTGGCTGAGTTCACCGTAGACGTCTTCGAGCGTCTGTAGCGCGGCGGATTTCTCGGCCGTCCGTTCGATGAGTTCGTCGCGGCTGGCGGTGCGCTCGACCAATTCCGTTTTCAGTGCCGAGCGGGTCGCTTCGTCGCCGGAGGTTTGCGAGGTGAGCGCCTCCAATTCCGCGCCGACGGATTGGAGACGGGATTTGGCGCGCTCGGCGTCGCGGTTGACGGACTGGTACTCGCCCTCGGCCTGCGCGGTTTTGCGCCGCTTCTCGTCCAGTTCCTGCCGAGTCTGGGCAAGCATCCGGGCGAGTTCGGAGACGCGCGCCTCCAGCGTTTCAAGCGCGCTGCGGTTGCGGGTGATCGTGTCGTCGAGCACGGCGAGCGCTTCCCCTGTGTCGGCGATGAGCATGTGTCGCGCGAGCGGGCTGGAGACTTGGCTCTCGGGCATCCATAGCTCGACGCAACCGTCCGGGTGAAAGATCGCTCCGTCGCGGGTGACAACACAGCAACCGGCGGGCAGATCGGCGGGCACGTCGGCGAGCGCTTCGGCAAGAAAAACATGACCGATGAGACGCTTGGCGGCGGCCGTGAAAGCGTCGGCGACGGTGACGTGGTCCAGCAGCGGGGAGAGGCCTTCTGGCGTCGCGGGGAGCGCAGGGGCGTCGCCCGGAGCGTCGGCGACCACGAGCCGCGCGGCGGCGTGCGCGCCCTGCGCGAGGAGGGCGGCGACGGCCTTGCGGGCGCTCGCGCCGTCGCGTAGGACGACCGCGTCGAGCCAGGCGCGCAGGGCGGCTTCGAGGGCGAGCCGAAGGTCCTTGGGGGCGTCGAACATGTCGGCGAGCGGGCCGATGATCGCGGGGCGGTCGAGACCGAGCGAGGCGGCGTCGTCGAGGAGCTTCTGCGAGCCGGCGCCGTATTCACCGGAGGCTTCGCTGCGGTCGTTCAGCAGATCGATTTGGGCGCGCTTCGCGGCGGCGTCGGACTGAAGCTTCGCGGTTTGCTCTTGCAGCGCCCGCAGCTCGGCCGTGCCGGTCGTGCGTTCGTCGTCGAGCGCGTCAAGGCGGGCTTGGACGGATTCGGCCTGTTCGCGGAAGGCCTCGAAACGCGCCTTGATTTCGTCGCGCGTCTGTTCGACGGCCGCGAGGTTTTCCTGCACTTGGCGGTGTTCGGCGGAAAGCCGGTCGCGGCGCATGAGCTGCTCGCGCTGACGCGACTCCATTTCGGAAAGGGTGTTCTGGATTTGGACGATCCGGCGCTCGCACTCGACGGAGCGCTGGCGGTCCTGCTGGAGATCGGCGCGGGTCTGGTCGATCTGCGCCTTGTGCGCGTCGAAGCGGGCTTGGGCCTCCTCGAGTTTGGCGCGTTCGGCCTCGGCGGCCTGCTGCATGAGCGCGCGCTTTTGGGCGAGCGACTCGAGCTGCATGCGGAGCTGCTCGATTTGAGTCTGGGTCTCGGAGATTTCACGCGTGTCGCGTTCGGCCCAGGCGCGGTACTCGGCGATGCGTTGCTCGTTGACGCGGATGACCTCTTGGGCGCGGACGAAACGGTTGTCGGCCTGGGCGGCCTGTTCGGTGAGGGAGGCGATGCGTTCCTCGGTCTCGTGGATCAGGCCGTGGATGTGGGCGGACTCGGCTTCGGTTTCGGCGACGAACTCCTGATGGGAGACGAGTTGTTCGCTGAGAGCGTGAATCGAGGTGTCCAGCTCGCGGATACGGACGTCGAGGGCGGCAAGACGCCGACGGGTGAGGAAGATGTCGAGGCCGCGCAACTCGTCGCGCAGTTCCTTGTATTTCTGAGCCTTGCCGGCTTGGCGTTGAAGCGTGCCGATTTGGCGCTTTACCTCGCGGATCACATCGGCGAGGCGCAGGAGGTTGGCGTCGGTTTGCTCGATTTTGCGCAGGGCCTCCTTGCGGTCGGCCTTGAATTTCGTGATGCCGGCCGCCTCCTCGAAAACGGCGCGGCGATCCTCGGGCTTGGAGGAAAGGATGGCGTCGATCTGGCCTTGGGCCATGACGGAATAGGAGGTCGTGCCGATGCCCGTGCCCATGAAAAGGCGGTGGATGTTCTTCAGACGGCAGGGATTCTTGTTCAGAAAATACTGCCCCTCGCCCGAACGGAAAACGCGGCGCGTGAGGGTGACCTCGTTGAACTCGGTGTCCAGCACGCCCTCGCAGTCCGCGAAGGTGATGGAGACTTCGGCCATGCCGAGAGGCTTGCGCGTGTCCGCGCCGTTGAACACCACATCGGGCATCTTCGCGCAGCGGAGCGCGGAGGGGCGCTGCTCGCCCAAAACCCAGCGGATGGCGTCGGACACATTGCTCTTGCCGCAGCCGTTGGGCCCCACGATGGCGATCATGCCGGGTTCGAACTGGAGTCGTGTCTTGTCGGCGAAGCTCTTGAACCCTGTGATTTCAATCTGTTTGAGATACACGGAAACCTCGAAAAGGGAAACGGTCCGGCACACAGCTAGCTTCCCCGGACAAAAAGCCACAGAGTTTTTAGCATAAGCCCACGCGCAAGGAAAGTCTAAACGGCTACTTACGCCAACTTGAGCGCGCCGCCCGCGACGGTGACGCGCACGGTCGCGCCGGGCGCGTAGTCGCCTGCGACGATCTTGCGGGCCACGGGCGTCTCCAGCTCGCGCTGGATCGCGCGTTTGACCGGCCGTGCGCCATAGACGGGATCGAATCCCTTGTCGGCGAGCCAGGCGATCGCGTCGTCGTCCACGTCGAGCGCGAGTTCCTGCTCTTTCATGCGGGCGCGCAGGTCTTCGAGCTGAAGCGTCACGATGGCCGCGATCTGCGCGTGGCCGAGCGGCTTGAAGAGCACCACCTCGTCCAAGCGGTTCAGGAACTCGGGCCGGAAATGCGTCTTCAGCAGGTCCATGACCTGCTTGCGCGTCGCTTCCGAAATCTCGGGGTCTGCGGTCTTTTTCTTGCCCTTGACAGCGATCAGTTCGTTTTGCGCCTCGGAGAGGTATTCCGAGCCGATGTTGCTGGTCATGATGATGACCGCATTGCGGAAGCTGACCGTACGGCCGTGGCTGTCGGTGAGGCGTCCGTCGTCCAGAACCTGCAAGAGGATGTTGAAAACGTCGGGATGGGCCTTCTCGATCTCGTCGAGCAGGACGACGCTGTAGGGCTTGCGGCGCACGGCCTCGGTGAGTTGGCCGCCCTCTTCGTAGCCGACATAGCCGGGGGGCGCGCCGACGAGGCGCGACACGGTGTGCTTCTCCATGTACTCCGACATGTCGATGCGCACCATCGCGGCTTCGTCGTCAAACAACTCGGCGGCGAGGGTTTTGGCGAGTTCGGTCTTGCCCACGCCCGTGGGCCCCAGAAACAGGAAAGCACCCACCGGACGCTGGCGGTTTTTGATGCCCGCTCTCGAACGCAACACAGCGTCCGATACGGCTTCGACCGCCTCGTCCTGACCGACCACACGGCGGTGCAACACGTCCGGCAGGTGCAGGAGCTTCTCGCGTTCGCCTTCAAGCAGCTTGGTGACGGGAATGCCCGCCCAGCGCGAGACGGCCTCGGCGATCTCCTCGGAGGTGACCTCCTCGCGCAGCATGACCGAGCCGTCCTTGGACTGGAGCTTGGACTGAGCGGCCTTGAGCTTCTTTTCCAAGTCGGGGATGGTGCCGTATTTCAGCTCGGCGGCCTTATTGTTGTCGTAAGCGCGTTCGGCTTTCTCGTAGGCAGTGCGGGCGGCCTCGAGCTGCTCGCGCAGGACGCGCGTCTCGTCTAGCACTTTCTTTTCGGCCTGCCAGCGGGCGGTCATCGCGTCGGCCTGCGCCTTGAGGTCGGCGAGTTCCTTGCGCAGCTCGTCGAGGCGCGTTTTCGAGGCGGCGTCTTTTTCCTTTTTGAGGGCGGTCTCCTCGATCTGGAGGCGTGTCACGCGGCGCGTGATCTCGTCCAGTTCGGCGGGCATGGAGTCCATCTCGGTGCGGATGGAGGCGCAGGCCTCGTCCAGCAGGTCGATGGCCTTGTCCGGCAGGAAGCGGTCCTGGACGTAGCGGTCGGAGAGCACGGCGGCGGAAACGAGCGCGGCGTCCTGGATTCGAACGTTGTGATGGCGCTCGAAACGATCCTTCAAACCGCGCAGGATGGAGATCGTGTCTTCGACCGACGGCGGATCGACCTGAACGGGCTGGAAGCGGCGTTCCAGCGCGGCGTCTTTCTCCATGTACTTGCGGTACTCGTCGAGCGTGGTCGCGCCGATGCAGTGCAATTCGCCGCGCGCGAGCATGGGCTTGAGCGTGTTGCCCGCGTCGGAAGAGCCCTCGGTCTTGCCCGCACCCACGATGGTGTGGATTTCGTCGATGAAGAGCAGGATGCGGCCTTCGGCGGCCTTGATCTCGTTGAGCACGGCCTTGAGGCGCTCTTCGAATTCGCCGCGGTATTTGGCGCCGGCCATCAGGGCGGTCATGTCGAGCGAGAAGATCGTGCGGTCCTTGAGCCCCTCGGGCACGTCGCCGCGCACGATGCGCTGGGCGAGGCCTTCGACGATGGCGGTCTTGCCGACGCCGGGTTCGCCGATGAGCACGGGGTTGTTCTTGGTCTTGCGTGACAGGATGCGGATCACGTGGCGGATTTCGGTGTCGCGGCCGATCACGGGGTCGAGCTTGCCGGCCTTGGCGAGTTCGACCAGATTGCCGCCGTATTTTTTGAGCGCCTCGTACTGGCCCTCGGGGTTGTCGGTGGTGACGCGCTGGTTGCCGCGCACCTCCTTGAGGGCGGTCAGCAGCTTCTTGGCGTCCACGCCCGCCTCGGCCAGCAGGCGGCCGCAGGGCGTGCGGCCGGATTCGACCATGGCGAGCAGCAGGTGCTCGACCGAGAGGTAGTCGTCCTTCAGCCGCTTGGCCATGTCGCCGGCCTTGACGATGAGTTCGTTCAGCTCTTGAGTGACGTAAATCTTGCCCTCTTCCACATCGCCGGAAAGGCGCGGCTTGCGCTCCAGTTCCTCCTCCACGCGGGCGCGGAGCGGGGGGATCGAGACGTTGAGTCGTTGGAGCAGCGAGGCGGCGAGGCCGTCCTCTTGGTCGAGCAGGGCGAGCAAGAGATGCTCGGCGTCGAGCTGCTGATGCGAAAGACGGATCGCGTTTTCACGCGCGCTCTGCAACACCTCCTGCGCCTTCTGGGTCCATTTGTTCAAATCGGTCATGGTTGGGTCTCCTTTGCCGGTCTGTCCGGTCGGCGTCTGGATATTACCTCGGCCGAACGTCAAACCGGGCTCTTATAAGCACAGTTTATGCCAGACGCGCATTGGATTATACAACCACTTCCGGCCGAATAAGATACAGATTTTCATAAGGCTTTGAGAATGAGTATTATCGGCTCACCGTTTGCGATGTGTGACAGAATAGCACATCTTCCGCCTGCGGATCGCGTTGACGTTGGACGAGGCGTGTGCGAGGACTCCGCCGAGGAAGGCCCCACCCGTTTTGCCCGGTGCCCGAAACACCACGAAAAGAAAAATCATCGGCACGTTCGCGGCGAGCACCGAAAAATCAAGGTGCATGGCGCTGATCGTGAAGAACAGAACGAAAATCAGCTCTTCCGTGTACCGTGTACCGCTCGAGCATTTTGAATATCTGCTCCTGCTTGACGTTGAAGTTGTTGGGGGCAGTTGCGCGGACAAAACCGGTTTGCTAGAGTGAGAAGGAAATTGTCTGTCGCTCTCTGGTTGGGGCGAAGCTTGGAGTAGGGGAGTTTGCGTTTTATGGCTGGTTGGACGACGATCTTGGACACCCATCGGGGACACGCCGCTTTTGAAACTCGACCGGATTGCGGATGTTCCGATCTTCGCGAAAGCCGAGTACCTCAATCCCGGCGGCAGCATCAAAGACCGGGTGGCGCGGCACATGATCGAGCAGGCCGAGAAACGGGGCGAGCTGAAGAAAGAAATCTCCGGTCTGTTTGTGCCGGGACAGTTCGTGAATCCCGACAACCCGGACATCCACTATCTGACGACGGGGCGGGAAATCTGGACGCAGATGGACGGTCGCGTCGATGCCTTCGTCGCCGGGGTCGGCAGCGGCGGGACGCTGGCCGGCGTCGCTCGGCTTCTGAAGGAGAAGAACCCGGCGGTCCGCATCGCGGCCGTGGAGCCGGCCAACGCCTCGGCGCTGCTGGGGCAGGAACCCGGCCCACCGCATCGAAGGCATCGGCGACGGTTTCATCCCGGACGTGCTGGACGTCTCGGCCATCGACGACGTGATCACCGTGACGGACGACGACGCGATCAGGACCGCCCAGCGCCTGACCCGGGGGGAGGGCGCGCTCGTCGGAACCTCTTCGGGCGCGAACGTCTCATGTAGCCTCTCTTTTCGCTGTGTTCGGCAAAACCGCCACAAAACACAACGCGAGTATGTCAAACGCGCGGCAAATCGTCAGTATCAATCGAATGATTTTTTGTTTTTTCGGCATAATTGCCAAGAAATAATAAATGTGTGGTCGACGTGCCGACGGCGATTCTTGGCCATTTTTACCCCTTTTGCGGAAAATATCGGAATATGTGGGCCTTGACATTCGGATTTGTTCGATTACACTGGTGACAATTTTCGGCATTTAGTTGCCGCAAAATGTTAACCATATTGCCATAACGGAGACAATCAGATGAGCTATGTTCAGAGTGTCCTTGAGATCGTTCGCAAACGCAACCCCAATGAGCCCGAGTTCCTTCAGGCCGTCCAGGAGGTCTTGGAGTCGTTGGAGCCCGTCATTGTTGCGCGCCCCATCTACGAAAAGGCCAACATCCTCGAGCGTATCGTCGAGCCCGAGCGGTCGATCACGTTCTGCGTGCCGTGGCAGGACGATAAAGGCGTTTTCCGCGTTAACCGCGGGTTCCGCTTCGATTTCAACAGCGCGATCGGCCCCTACAAGGGCGGCCTGCGTCTCCACCCGTCGGTAAACCAGAGCATCCTGAAGTTCCTCGGTTTCGAGCAGGTCTTCAAAAACGCGCTGACGACGCTGCCCATGGGCGGAAGCAAGGGGGGCTCGGACTTTGATCCCAAGGGCAAGTCGGACGGCGAGGTGATGCGCTTCTGCCAGTCGTTTATGACCGAACTCTTCCGCCACATCGGGCCGAACACGGACGTGCCGGCAGGGGACATCGGCGTTGGTGGGCGCGAGATCGGCTTCCTGTTCGGCCAGTACAAGCGCCTGCGCAACGAGTTCACCGGTGTGTTGACGGGCAAGGGGATCGGATGGGGCGGTTCGCTGATCCGGCCTGAGGCGACTGGCTACGGATGCGTCTATTTCGCCCAAGAGATGCTCAAGGCGCGCGGGCAGAACTTCTCCGGCAAGATTTGCGCCGTTTCGGGCTCCGGCAACGTGGCTCAGTACACGGTCGAAAAACTGAACCAGCTTGGTGCCAAGGTGGTCTCGCTTTCCGACTCGGCCGGCACGATCTATGATAAGGATGGGATCACCGCCGAGAAGTTGGCGTATGTGATGGAGCTCAAAAACGTCAAGCGCGGACGCATCAAGGAATATACCGACAAGTACCACTGTGAGTACTTTAAGGGCAAGCGGCCATGGGGCATCAAGTGCGACTGTGCATTCCCGTCCGCCACGCAAAACGAGATATCCAAGGAGGACGCCGCCGCGCTGCTGAAGAACGGCTGCACCCTCGTCGCGGAGGGCGCCAACATGCCGAGCACGCCCGAGGCGATCGAACAGTTTCAGGCCGCCAAAATCATGTACGCGCCGAGCAAGGCCTCGAACGCCGGCGGCGTGGCCACCTCCGGACTGGAGATGAGCCAGAACTCAATCCGCCTGTCGTGGACGCGCGAGGAGGTGGACGCGCGGCTCCACAAAATCATGATCGCGATCCACAACCAGTGCTGGACCAGCGCCGAGGAGTTCGGCTTCAAGGGCAACTATGTGATGGGTGCGAACATCGCCGGCTTCATCAAGGTGGCCAACGCCATGTTGGACCAAGGTCTCGTGTAAAGGGCTCCGGTTTCATAGGGGGCAAGACCGAGGGAGTCCGGTTATGACCGGAACTCCCTCTTTTTGTACACAGTTTGTCGGGACAAGCACGAAAAGGGGTACATCCGTTTCACTGGCATCGAAGGACAGCGGGGTATTGCAGAAGACGGTTCGGCGAGACGCCACGCCTCACCTTCCTGAGGGTCGGACCTTTGTCCAGTGCGGAGGGCGAGGCCGTCTCGGTGAGCTGCTGCGCCTGCTGGCGCACGCGGTCCGTGAAACGGATGCGCTCCACGAAAAGTGCCGCCCACGAAGGATACCATCGCTATGATGATGGGCGTTGAATGATTGGGGATGACCGGCGGGCTTCAGGGGGGGCGACCGCCAAAAGGGGCTGGGGGGATTCATCATGAAGAGAATGCAGATCGGTTGTGTTGTGGCCTTGTCGCTGACGGCGTGCGCGGAACCGCGTTCTGCTTTCACCGATTGGACCGGACACTGGACCTTCGACGGCACGCTCGCCGACGCGAGCGGCAACCGAGGCGACGCCTTTGCCGAACAACAGACGGTGTTCGTCCCCGGTGTCGAAGGACAGGCCCTGCAGCTTCCGGGCCGGACGACGGCGACGACGGTGCCGGACGCGCCGGAACTCCGCCTGTCGCGCGGTTTTCGCCTCGCCTGCCGCGTGCGTCTCGACCGTTTCCCGGAGGGCAACGCGTGGGCGACCGTGGCCATGAAGGGCGAGCACAGCGACGGCGATTATTTCCTGCGCGTCGACCCCGCGTCTGAGGGTCGCCACCTCAGTTTCTTTGTGAACACGGGCAGTTGGGAGCCCCGCGTGTCGTCGCGCGAGCCGGTCAAACTCGGCGTCTGGTATGAGATCGAGGCGGGCTGGGACGGCCAAACCCTCTGGCTGACGGTGAACGGCGACACGACGCGCACCCCCCGCGTCGGAAAACCGGTCGCGAGTCTCGAGCCTTTGTGCTTCGGTCCCTTCGACGGCGCGCTCGACGACCTGCGGATCGCGAGCCCGGACGGACGTTCCACCGGCACGGCCAACTGGACATTCGACGGCGACCTGCGCGATGTTTCCGGACACGGCCATGACTTCGCGGCGAAAACGAGCGCGTTCGCGCCGGCCGGCGGCGGGCAAGCCTTGCGGCTTGGGTCCGGCTCGTTCTCCACGCCCAGCACGCCGGACCTCCAGCTCGCTCCCGGGTTGCGGCTCGACTGCTCGGCGCTCTTCAAAAGCGTGCCCTCGGGCATCACGCCCATCGTGGTGAAGGAGGGCGAGTACATGCTGCGGCTCGACCCGCAGTCCGGAGGCGGCAAACTCGCCTTTTTTGTGAACCTTGATGGCCGGTGGGAACTGCGCGTGCGTTCGGAGCAGCGCATCGAGTCGAACACATGGTATCGCGTCATCGCGCAGTGGGATGGGTTCGATCTGTCGCTTGACGTCAACGGCGTCCGGTCGGAGGTGCACCGTTTCGGCTTCGCGAAACCCGGTGCCAGTCCGCTCACCTTGGGCCGCTTCGACGGCCTGCTCGACAACCTGCGCCTCGAAAATCCCAAACCGGCCCTCGTGCATCTGACGAAGCTCCTGACGGAGCACACGCTGCTGCGCGCGGGATGCCCCGAGCGCCTGTCCGGCGTTGTCTGCAACTATGGAAACGCCGTCACCGGTTGTGTCGTTTCGCTGGAGCTGCCGCCGGGCGTCGTCTGCGAAACGCCCGCCCGCCTCGATCTCGGCGCGCTGCCGTCGGGCGCTGAGAAGCCGGTCGAGTGGCGCATCCGCGCGAACATGGAACAAAGCGCGACGGCCGCGTTCGCCCTCGCCCTGCCCGGTGCCGCGCCCGTCCGCGTGCATAAGACGCTGGCGATTCTGCCCGCCGCCGACCCCGATTATTCGGCGCGCGCGTGGAATCCGCCGGTCGTCAGGAACGGGCAGGCCGCAACTTACTATGTCGATGCGATCAGCGGCGACAACGTGCGCGCCGGCACGTCGCCAGAGACCGCGTGGCGCGACTTCACGCCGGTCAACGGCCGCACGCTCGGCCCCGGCGAACGTCTGCTTATTCGGCGCGGCAGCGTGATCAATCAGAAACTGCAGATCGCCGCGCACGGTTCCGCCCAGGCGTGGGCCGAGATCGGCGCGTACGGCGAAGGGGCGCGTCCCGTCATCCGCCGCAACCGGGACATCGACGACCGCTGCGTGCTGGTCAAGAATCCCGACTACCTCTGCATCCGCAGTCTCACCGTCTGCTACGCGGGCAAAGGTCTGATCGTCTGCTACGCGGAGAGCGGCCACCGCGGCCTGCTCATCGAAGACTGCATCGCCCATCACATTGAGGGCCTTTACCGTTTCAACGCCCACGGCATTCCCGAATGGCGCGACCGCAACGGTGCGCCGGACGACGGTGGCGCGGCGGGCGGATTCGCGGCGGGCGGAACGGTCGGCGAGGACATCGTCTTCCGCGACTGCGAAATGTTCCAGTGCTCGAACGGCTTCCGCTTCACGGGCAAGAACGTGTTCATCGACCGCGTGTTCTGCCACGACAACTACGCGCACAACACCTCGCCGCATCCGTTCCTCACCTCCGTCAGCCGCGCCTATCTGCAGAACAGCATTTTCGACGCCTCCGGCTGGCACGCCCACGCCGGCACCATGGGCATCATGCTGGGCGGACAGTACGGCCTGATCATCCGCAACTGCCACTTCCTCAACCAGCCCGACTCCGCTTCGCACGACGAGGGCGGTATCGACTTCGAGGCCGGCGGCGAGGGCTGTCTCGTCGACCACTGCACCTTCCGCAACAACGCGGGCGCGGCCATCGAGATGCTCGGACTCAAGTCGCCTCAGACGCCCAACGTGGAGATCGCCCGCTGCCGTTTCGACCGCAACAACGTCGCGCATAAGCTCGGGCCTTCCGAGATCTTCATTTGGGGCGGATCGCACGATCCCAAAATCTGCTGCAGCTCCGGCCTGATCCGCGACAACGGCTACGACCTCGTGCCCGGCGTTTTGTTCTTCACGAACCAAGCGCCGACGCTGACCCGCTGGACCCTCACCAACAACACCGCGTACGCTTCGTCCAAGGCGCTCGACAAGGCGCTGCCGTACGACAATCCGCCGACCGTTGACGCGGGCCGCGAAATCTGGACCGACCGCGCGACCGTCCGACTCCACGGCAAAGTCTCCGACGACGGCAAGCCCAAGTCCGGCCGCCTTGCGACGGCGTGGGAACTCTTCGACGGCCCCGGCGCGGTCGCGTTCCGCAATCCGGCGAAGCCTTCGACCAAGGCCGGCTTCGCGGCGCCGGGCGACTATGCGCTGCGGCTCAAGGCCGACGATGGCGAGCTGTGGCGCAGCGCCCGCACCGCCGTCCACATCCTGCCGTCCGGCACGCGCGTAGCGAAGGCTTGGACTTTTGAGGTGCCGCTCGACAAGGAGGGCTGGACCGACTGGAATCTTGGCACGAAGGACGAGGAGTTCATGGGCCAGAAGTGGAGCTGCCTCTCGCGGCCGGTCCACCTCGTTGCGGGTGGCGAATACATCGTCGCGATCAAGGACGCGCCCGACGCGCACCTGCTTTCGGTCGACGCGCTCGGCACGGACCTCGACGACAACGGACTCGTGGCGATCCGCTTCCAAAACCACACACCCGCAACGCACATGCGTCTCCGCTTTACGACGAAGGACGCGCCGACGTGGGAGGCGGGGCTCGGAAAGACGTTCGACGTCACGCCGAACGACAACGAGAGCCGTCTCTACATGCTCGATCTGCGCGGTACCGCAGGCTGGAGCGGTCGGCTGAAACAGCTCCGACTCGACTTCTCCGACGGACAGCCGCTCACCGGCACCTGCCGCATCGACTACGTGTGGATCGGACGTCGGAAGTAAAACGAGAAGGAGTTTGCCATGAAGCGAAATTGGGCGTGGGCCGTCTGCGTCATGGGCGTGTGGGCCGCGCCGGTGTTCGCGCAGGAATCGGGCGTCGCGGTGGCGCGTTTCGAACCGGAGGCGAACGTGTGCCGCGCGGGACGGAGCGAGCCGCTGATCGCGGTTGTGGAGGCGACTGGGGCGGCGCTGCCCGCGTTGCGTCTGCGCGTGTCGGCTTCGGCGGGCATCGCGGTAACGCCTGCCGAAGGCATCCCCGTTTGGGGCGCGGATGACCGTGCCGTGTTCCGGTGCCAGGCGACGGCCTCCGCCGCGTGTGACGGCGTGTTGAGCTTGACGGTCGAAACCGGCGGGCGCACCGTCGCGCAGACTTCGTTCCGCGTCTGTTTTCTTCCGCCGTTCGAACGGCGCGTTCTCCATGCGGTTCCGGCTCCGCAGCCGGTGCGGACGGAGATGCTGGTCGGCGCGCACAATTGTCCGCTCTGGGAGTCGGACAAGCCGCAGATGTGGCACAACGTGTTGCGGCACCCGGAGCGCACGCCGGCGCTGGGGTTTTATTCGCAGGAGAATCCGGAAGTCGCCGACTGGGAGACCACGTGGGCGGTGGACCACGGCATTTCGTTTTTCCTTTACTGCTGGTATCGGGCCGAACAGGGCGGACCGGTGAAGATGCGCCACGGCAGCGCGTTGCACGACGCGCTTTTTAAATCGCGGTATGGGGACCGCATGAAATTCGCGATCATGTGGGAGAACCAGAACCGGGGTCGTGCCGGCGTGTCGGACGAGCGGGACCTGTTTGAAAACCTGCTTCCGTTCTGGATCGAGAATTATTTCAGAAGGCCCTTATACCTGAAGATCGACAACCGCCCGCTGCTCTTCATCTACCGGCCCGAATTTCTGGTCAAGGATTTGGGTAGCGCCGAACGCGTGGCGAAGGCGCTCGACCGGATGCGGCAGGTGTGCCGCGAAAACGGATTCGACGGGCTCACCGTGTTGGGCGAGTATCGCGGTTTGGACCCGAACCATCTCGCGCTCATGAAGTCGCTGGGCTTGGACTACACCTTCGCCTACTGCTGGGGAATCCCCAACAGTCCAACTCCGGCCGAGGCTGTCGCCAAGCAGATGGCCTACATCCGAAAGACGCAGGAGCTGAACATCCTGCCGCAGGTGATCACGGTGTCGCAGGCGTGGAGCGGCTGGCGCGACGAAGGCAGCATCTGGAAAATCCCGCCGACGGAGTTCGCCGGGCTGCTGCGCCAGGCGAAGGCGTTCGCGGCAACGCTGCCGGAAGGGTCGCTGGGCCGCAAGCTGCTTCTGCTGGACAACTGGAACGAATGGGGCGAGGGACATTATCTTGCGCCGTATCGCGAATACGGGTTCGGCTATCTCGACGCCGTGCGCGAGGTGTTCGCGCCTCACGCGGGGCCGCACGTGGACCTCCTGCCGGAGGATGTGGGGCTCGGACCGTACGACACGGCCATCCGTTCGGCACTGGCCGAAGCGGACCGGCTGCGCGTGCTGACGCGGCGCAGGGTCACGAAGCCCGGCGCGACGGTCTCCGGTCTGGTGGGCTGGTGGAGCTTCGACGAACCGGACGGCACGCCCGTGGCGTGGGATGTGTCGGGGCACCGTTGCGGCGGACGGCTCATCGATGCGGCGCGCGCGGCGGGCGTGGACGGCAAGGCGCTGGTCTGTACAGGCGGCTGCGTGCGCGTGGACTCTGCGGCGGCGTTTTCGGCGACGTCCGGCGTCACCGTCGCGTGCTGGGTGAAGACGGACCGCGCGGGTCAGACGCAGGCGTGGATCGTGAATCGGATTCAGGGCGGCGGCGAGAACACGGGATATCGCTTGGGCATCATGGACGGCCGTCCCTGTTTCAGCGTGCCGGTAACCGCGTGGAGCCACACGGCGGTGTCGTCGCAGGCGCTGCCGACGAACCGCTGGGTCGCGCTCGTAGGGACCTGCGACGGACAATGCGTGAAAATTTATGTGGACGGCGCGCTGTGCGGCAGTCTGCCGCGTTCGGGGCGTCTGCGCGGGAATGATTTTCCGCTCGTGCTCGGCTCGTTCGCCGTCGGCCATTCGGCGCATTTCGAAGGGCTGCTGGACGAGGTCCGCCTCTTTGACCGCGCGCTGAGCGAGCAAGAGGTCGCGGCGCTGTGCGGACGCGGAGAACCGTAAGCGGTTGATATGAAACAGGCAAACCAATAAAATTTAGATGCTTTGAGGAGGGAGACCATGGTGACAGAGGAGGAGAATGTCGGGATAGCCAAGATTCGGCGGATCGTTCGGGAGAAAAATCCGCTGGTACACTGCATCACGAATTATGTGACGGTCAACGATTGCGCCAACGCCCTGTTGGCGATCGGTGCGTCTCCGGTGATGGCGGACGACATCGACGAAGTGGTGGAAATCGCGTCGCTGGCCAACGCCTTGGTGCTCAACATCGGGACGCTGAACGTGCGGACGGTCCAATCGATGGTTGCGGCGGGCATTCGGGCCATGGAACTCCGTCGGCCCGTGATCCTCGATCCGGTTGGCGCGGGCGCGTCGCGTCTGCGCACGGACACGGCGCGGGATTTGATTCGCGCGATTCCTTTTGCGGTGATCCGGGGCAACGTTTCGGAAATCAAAACGCTCGTTGCCGGAAGCGGCACCACTCGCGGCGTTGACGCCGACGAGAGCGACTGGGACGGCAATGCGCTGGCGGACGTGATCGCTTCGGCCGGTACGCTGGCCCGACGCACGGGCGCGGTCGTGGCGGTGACCGGTGCGACGGACATCGTGTCGGATGGCGCGCGTGTGTTTGCGATTCGCAACGGTCATCCGCTGATGGCGCGGATCACCGGCAGCGGGTGCATGCTCTCGGCGCTGGTCGGCGCGTTCTGCGGCGCATCGCCGGACCGGTTGCTCGACGCGGTCGTCGCGGCGCTCTGCGCGATGGGTTTGGCGGGGGAGTTGGCTGCGGCGCGAACGGAAAAGGAAAACGCGGGAACGGGAAGCTTCCGTACGTATCTGATCGACAGCCTGTCGAAAATGGACGAAACGACGCTGGCCGGAGGGATGAAGCTTGAACGTCGCGCGTAATCGTCTGCTTTTGTATGCCGTGACGGACCGCGCATGGCTGGGATTGGCTCCGGCCGGGCTCGGCACGTTGGAGCGTCAGGTGGAGGAGGCGATTCTGGGCGGCGTCACCGTGGTCCAGCTCCGCGAGAAAGAATTGGACGAGGCGGGTTTCATCGATCAGGCGGTGCGTCTCAAGCGGGTGACCGACGCGCACGGCGTGTCGCTGATCGTCAACGACAATCTGCGTGTGGCGCTCGCGTGCGGCGCGGCGGGCCTGCACATCGGCCAGGACGACGGCGATGTTCGGCTGATCCGAGAACGGCTGGGAGCGGACAAGATTCTGGGCGTTTCCGTGCAGACCGTGGAGCAGGCCCTTGCTGCGGAGGTTGACGGCGCGGACTATCTCGGCGTCGGTGCGGTGTTCCCGACATCGACCAAGCCGGATGCGGCGGAGGTGCCGATTGAAACGCTGGCGGCCATTTGCGCGGCGGTCCGCGTGCCGGTGGTGGCCATTGGAGGCATCCAGGTCGGCAACGCGCGCGCGCTGGCTGGCACGGGAATCGCCGGGCTCGCCGTGGTGTCCGCGCTTTTCGCGCGGCCGGAATGCGTGCGCGCGGAGGCCAGGGCGTTGCGCGCGCTGGCGGCGAAAATCTGCACGCCGTCGTGAGGCGCTTGCTTTCGCGCCGGGGGTTCGGTATGTTTCGGATCATGGATGTGAAGCGGCTATCGGCGGCGGGGTTCGCCTTGGCGTGCGGCCTTGCGTGCGGCGCGGCGGAGCCGGTCACGGTGACCTTTCTCCAAGGCTACGATCCCGACCAACCCGAGAGCCCGGTCACGCAGCAGATTCTCAAACTCGCGCAGCGGGAACCGGACCTCAATCCGCAGAAATGGGGCGGTCTGTCGCTGCCCGGCGCGGGCGGGCGCGCGCCCTTCATGCTCTCGCTCGCGGGCGGCACGGCACCGGATATTTACTTCTGCTGGTTCCACATCATCCGTCACGACATCGAACAGGGCTTCTGCTATCCGCTCAACGAGTGGATCGGCGACGACGCCGACGGCGACGGTCAGATCAGCGATGCCGAGGCGCGCTGGCCGGGCTGGAAGAACGTGCCGCCGTTATGGCGGCGCGTGGCCACGAAGGACGGCAAGGTCTATGGCGTGCCGATGGCCGGCATCTGGTACTACGGCATCGTTTACCGCAAGGACCTCGTGCGGCAGGCGGGGCTCGACCCCGAGTACATTCCCGCCACATGGGACGAATTTTTCCGCTGGTGCCAGCGGCTGACCTTTCCGGGCAAGCAGGTGGCCGGCGCCAAGGTCCAGCGCGGGCAGAGGGCCTTCGGCGCGGAAAACCGGCCGTGGGGATGGCTGCCGTGGATGCAGGCCGCCGGCGGCTCGCCGGTCGTGAACGTGCGCGTCTCGCCCAAGACCGGCAAAGCCTGCCGCTTCGCGATGGAGGAGACGCGTTTCGCGGCACCGGACACGGGCGAGGATTTGTCCAAGATCGAAGGCGTGTGGCAGGCGAACTTCGACTCCGAGGAGGCGGTCGCGGCGGCGGGTTTCTTCCACAAGCTTGCGTGGGCGCCGTGGATCCGCGACCCGCAGACACAGGATCCGGTCGACTTGACGCCCGCCGACCTCGCCGCCGGGCGCGTGGCGCGGCCGGACGGCCGCGTGGTCGCGTTCAAGGAGACCGACGTGATCAAGGGCGTGGTGCGTGCGTTGCCGCGCCTGACGCAGGACCTGCCGCAGCTCTTTGCGCAGGGCGAGGTGGTGGCGCTCTTTTCCGGCGCGGAACTGGTGGAGCAGCTCACGCGCGACCTCAACCTGCCGCCGGACATGGTGGGCATCATGCCCTTTCCGGCTGCAAAGCCCGGCATGAAGCCGGTGTTTCAGGCGCACAAGCATTTCTACAGCATGACCGAAGGCGTGGCGCGGCGGCCCAAGGCCGAGCGCGACATGGTCTGGAAATGCGTCGAGCAGCTTGCGAGCGAAGCGGTCAACGACGAGACCGTGAAGCAGAAGGTGCTGGAGGGCCACGCGCGCTGGTGCGTGCCGTCCGATCTCGTGCGGCTCGGTTTCTCCGAGTACCTCGACGAAGTGCCGGCCGGCATTCGCCGCAATTACGCGCGCATCGGGAGCGGAGAGATTCTGGCGCGCACCGAACCGTACGCCGGTTTCTGGCAGGCGGTCTCGGACCTGATCGACCGTCGGCTGCTGGGGCTGCTGCTGGCCGACACGGGCGAGCGCTTCGACTGCGCGGCGGCGCTGCGGGGTATCAACGACGACGCCAACCGCGGGCTCATGTTCCGCGCGTCGGAACAGGTGCTGGAGCGCCAGCGGCCGCTGGCGCGCGTGATCTTCGGCGTGGTGGTGATCGTTGCGCTGGCCTGCCTGTGGCTGTGGTGGAGATCGGAGGTCGGAGGTCGGAAGGCGGAGGTCGGAGGTCGGAGGTCGGAGGTCGGAGGGCAGAGGGCGAAGGATCCAACTCCTAAATCCTCAATGGTGTGGCTGATGCTCGCGCCGGCCGTGCTTTCGATCGCGGTATGGAGCTACTATCCGTTGATCCGGGGCGCGGTGATGGCGTTCCAGGACTACAAGATCGTCGGCGAAACGCGCTGGGCGGGACTCGACAATTTCATCCTCGTGGCGACGGACGCGGGCTTCTGGGCGGCGTGGGGCCGCACGCTGGAGTATGTGGGCCTGACGCTGCTGCTGGGTTTTCTGACGCCCGTGCTGCTGGCGCTCATGCTCGCCGAAATCCCTCGCGGCAAGATTTTCTTCCGTACGCTCTACTTTCTTCCGCATCTGACGAGCGCGCTGGTGATCGCGCTGTTGTGGAAGTTGATGTACGACCCCACCGAAAACGGCATGCTCAACCGGCTGCTGGAACTGGTCGGCCTGCACCGGCAGACGTGGCTGCTCGATCCTGCGCAGGCCATGGTGTGCTGCATCCTGCCGGGTGTGTGGGCGGGCGCGGGCATGGCGAGTCTGATCTACGTGGCGGCGCTCCAGGCGCTGCCGCCCAACTACTATGAGGCGGCAGCCATCGACGGAGCGGGCATCCTGAGCCGCTTCCGCCACATCACCTTCCCGCAGTTGCTGCCGCTGATGGTCATCAATTTTGTGGGCGCGTTCATCGCCGCGTTCCAAGGCATGGGCAGCATTTTCCTGCTCACCTTCGGCGGGCCGGGCGACGCGACGAACGTGCTGAGCCTCGCGGTTTGGAAGGAGGCCTACAACAACCTGCGTTTCAGCACGGCCACGACCATGGCGTGGTTCCTCGGCGTCGCGCTGATCGGTTTCACCTATCTTCAGATCCGCATCCTGCGCCGGGTCGAGTTCCGCCGCGCGAACACGAACTGAGCGAAAATGCTTGGACTCCGCTTCTCTCCCCGGTATCATATCAAACGTACGGTGGAGTATGCTTTAAATGAGGGGGGCGGCGATGCGGTTCGAAATTCCATTTCTGGTATTCGTGGCGCTCTCGGCCTCCGCTGGGCTGGCGGACTCTGTGGTATCGATTTACGAGAGCGCCGGCACGTCGACGCCGGAGTCGCCGATCGACGCCATCGTGTTCCGCGAATTCGCCAAGAAGGGTATCCGTCCGACCTACTGCCCCGACGCCGTGTTTTTACGACGCGCTTATCTCGACGTGATCGGCACGCTGCCGACGGCGCTGGAGGCGCGGGAATTTCTGGCCGACACTTCGATCAAAAAGCGCCAAGCGCTGATTGAACGCCTGCTGGCGCGCGACGAATTCGCCGACTATTGGGCGATGAAGTGGAGCGATCTGCTGCGCATCAAGGCCGAGTTTCCTGTCAACCTTTGGCCCAATGCGGCACAGGCGTATCACCGCTGGGTCCGCGCCTCGATCCGGGACAACAAGCCCTACGACCGCTTCGTGCGCGAGATGCTGGTCTCCAACGGCAGCAACTTCCGGGTTGGTCCAGTCAACTTCTATCGCGCGCTTCAGGCGCGCACGCCCGAAGGGATCGCATCGGCCGTGGCGCTGACGTTCATGGGGTCGCGCACCGATTCATGGCCCTCCAACCGCGTGGTGGGGCTGTCGGCCTTTTTCTCGCAGATCAGCTATAAGCCCACGCGCGAGTGGAAGGAGGAGATCGTTTTCTGGGATCCTGAAAAGGCGTTCTCCGCCTCCGTTCCCACCAACGCCCCGGTCAAGCGCGGGCCGCCTGTGGGCGTGCTCCCGGACGGGACGCGGGTCAAGCTGACGCCCGACCGCGACCCGCGCGAGATTTTCGCGGACTGGCTGATCGCGCCCGACAACCCGTGGTTCTCGCTCAACATCTGCAACCGCATCTGGGCGTGGCTGCTGGGGCGCGGCCTCATCAACGAGCCGGACGACATCCGGCCGGGCAACCCGGCGAGCTATCCGGCGGCCTTGTCGTATCTCCAGCGCGAGTTCATAAAGAGCGGGTACGACATGAAGCACATCTATCGGCTCATCCTCAACTCGCGCATCTATCAGCTTTCCGCGATGCCCCCGGCGGCGGGGAAGGTCAAGGTCGGCCCCGAGGCGTTCGCCTCTTATCCGCTGCGGCGGCTCGACGCCGAAGTTCTGATCGACGCCATCAACAAGATCACCGGCACCTCCGACCTTTACACCAGCGCCATCCCCGAACCCTTCACGTTCATTCCGGCCAACAAGCCCGCGATCGCGCTGCCCGACGGCAGCATCACCAGCGCCTTTCTCGAACTCTTCGGTCGGCCCGCGCGCGCCACCGGCATGGAGAACGAGCGCGTCAACCGCCAGACGTCTTCGCAGAGCATGCACCTGCTGAACTCGAGCCACATCCAGCGCAAACTGGAGGATGGCCCCGCGCTGAAGTTGCTCCTCAACCCCAATCGCAAGCCGCGCGACGTCGTCGAAGAGCTGTACCTGTCGATCCTGTCGCGTTTTCCAACCGCAGAGGAGGCGGGCCGGGCCGAGGCGTACGCCAAGACGGGCGTGGTGAAGGGGCGCGAGGCCGGCATCGATTTGGCTTGGGCATTGATCAACAGCGATGAATTTCTGTATCGGCACTGACGCGCGCAAGGCGCGCGTCGGACCGGCGGGAATCCCTCGGCGCCACGGACCGGAGCCGGGGGGAAGGAGACGACACGATGAACACGCGGAACACCATCACGCGGCGCGAGGCCATGCGCCGCGGACTCTGCGGCGCGACGGGCCTGTGGTTGGCCGACCGGCTTTCTCTTCCCGCCCTCGCGCAAGAGACGTCCGCGGCCCCGAAAAAGGCCACGGCCAAGTCGGTGATCCAAGTTTTCCTGTGGGGCGGCATGTCGCACACCGATACGTGGGATCCCAAGCCCGACGCGGGTTACGACTACACGGGCCAGTTCAAGAATGTCATTCAAACCAACGTGCCGGGGATCGTGCTCGGCGACCTTTTCCCGCAATTGGCGAAGCAGGCCGACAAGTTCTCGATCATTCGCAGCATGACGCACCGCAACAACGGCCACGAGACGGCCGCCTATCTGATGCAGACCGGCCACATGCCCGGCGAAAGGCTGGCCTATCCCTGCATCGGCGCGGTCTTCGCGCTGCTCAAAGGTTACGAAGCTGGCTACAAGGGCCTGATTCCGCCTTACGTGGTGCTGACGCAACCCCAGGGTCGTTTCTCTGAGGCGGGCTTCCTGCCGTCGCGTTGCAAGCCGTTCGCGACCGGCGGCGACCCCAATGCGGCGCGCTTCGAGGTGGAGGGGGTGATCGCCCGGGGCATCACGGACCAGCGCCAGAGCGCGCGACGCGACCTGCTTCATGCCATGAACTCTCTGGGCAATGCCATGCCGGACAACCCTGTGGTTGTCGAGACCCGCGACGCTGAGAGCCAGGCCTACAATCTGATTCTGGGCGAAGGCAAGGACGTGTTCGACCTCTCGAAAGAGGACGCCAAGCTGCGCGACCGCTATGGCCGCCACACCTTCGGGCAGGACTGTCTGGCCGCGCGCCGCCTCGTCGAGGCTGGCGTGCCGTATGTGACGATCAACTACCCGGGCGGCTGGGATACCCACTCGAACCACTTCAGCACCATGACCCGCCAGTGCCCGCAGCTCGACCAAGGGCTCGCCTCGCTGCTGCTGGACCTCTCCGAGCGCAACCTGCTGGAGAGCACGGTTGTTTGGTGCTGCGGCGAGTTCGGCCGCACCCCGAAGGTCGACTGGCAGCCGCCCTGGAACGGCGGCCGCAACCACTACGGCAACGTCTTCTCGGTGCTGGTGGCGGGCGGCGGCTTCAAAGGCGGTCGCCTCGTCGGGTCTTCGGACGCCAAAGGCGAGGAAGTCAAGGAGCGCCCCGTGTATCCGATCGACCTGCTCGGCAGCATCTACGCGTTGGCGGGCATCGACACCAACGCCAAACTGCCCCATCCGGAGGGGCTCGACGCCCGCGTGCTGGCCACGACCGAGAACGGCGCGAAGTCCACCGGTCTGTTGACGGAGATCATGTAGAATGCCCAATGCCCAACATCCAATGTCCGATCGCCCAGGGACCCGGTGCCTGGGGCATTCTCCATTTCTTGTCCGTTATTGGGTGTGCGCCCTCTGCCTTGGCGCGCTCTCCGTCGGCGCACAGGCCTACATCGGCTTCGTGTATCCCGCCGGCGGGCAGCAGGGAACGACCTTCCAGGTCACGCTGGGCGGTCAGGCGCTCGAAGGGGTCGACGGCGTGCTGGTCTCGGGACGCGGCGTCACCGCGCGGGTGGTGGAGTACAACAAGCAGATGAACCCGCAGGAGATCCAGCTCCTGCAGGAACAGTTGCGCGAGCTGAAGGCTCTGCCTCCGTCCAAGCACGACTTTTCGGTCTCCAACCTGACGGAGCGCCTTGAGAAGTTCATCGGCGACTACGTGCAGCGGCCGCAGTGCGCGTCGATCGCCAACCTCGTGGTCGCCGAGGTCACGGTCGCCAAGGACGCTCCGGTCGGCGAGCGCGAGATCCGCCTCGAGACGCCGCGCAGCCTCTCCAACCCCATGGCCTTCCACATCGGCCAGTTGCCCGAGGTCACCGCGCCGCCGATGCCCACCAGCCCGAAACAGATACTCGGCAAGGAGGCGCAGAGCCTCCGCAAGCGCAAACGCGACAAGGCCAAGGACGGCATGATGGGCATGGAGATGATGCAGATGTCCATGAGCATCGGCGGTCCCGGCGCGCAGAGCGACGTCGACGACGACGAGGTCTGCATTCGCCTGCCCTGTACGGTGAACGGCCAGATCGCCTCCGGTTCGGTCGATCGTTTCCGCTTTTCCGCCAAGCGCGGGCAGCGCCTCGTCTTCAACGTGCTGGCCCGCGCGCTGGTGCCCTACATGGCCGATGCCGTGCCCGGCTGGTTCCAGCCCGTGCTGGCGCTGTGCGACGCGCAGGGCCGCGAGGTGGCCTACGACGACGACTATCGCTTCCGTCCCGACCCCGTGCTGTTCTGCGACATTCCCGCCGACGGCGAGTACGTCCTCGCGATCTACGACGCCATCTTTCGCGGGCGCGAAGACTTCGTTTACCGCATCACCATTGGCGAGCTGCCCTTCGTCACCAGCTTCTTCCCGCTCGGCGGCCAGAAGGGCGTCGACGCGGCGGTCGACCTCGCGGGAGTCAATCTGGCCGAAATGCAGCTCCGACCGCCGATGAAGGACCTGCCCATTGGCGTCTGCACGCTCACCGCGCGCGGTCGCGGCGGGTTTCTCTCGAATCCGATCCCCTTCGCGGTCGACGCGCTTCCGGACGGCATGGACAGCGAGCCCAACGACACCGCCAAGCGCGCGCAGCGCGTCGAGCTGCCCATCGTGATCGATGGCACGATCGGTCGGCCCGGCGATCAGGACGTGTTCCGGTTTGACGGCCATGTCGGGCAGGAGGTCGTCGCCGAGGTCATGGCGCGCCGCTTGGATTCGCCCCTCGACTCGCTGCTCAGGGTCTTCGATGCGTCGGGTGCCTGCATCGCGCTCAACGACGATTTGGACGACCTCGGTTCCGGCGTGAATACCCACCACGCGGATTCCGTCGTGTGCGTCAAACTGCCGACGGACGGGCCATACACGGTGTGGTTGGGCGACACGCAGCACAAGGGCGGCGACGCCTACGCCTACCGCCTGCGCCTCAGCGCGCCCCAGCATGACTTCGCGCTGCGCGTGGTGCCCTCGCGTGCAGCCATGCGCAGCAAGGACGGCGCGGGCGTCACCGTGTATGCGATCCGCAAAGACGGCTTTACGGGAACGATCCGACTGGAAGTGAAAGACCCCGAGGCCGGGTTCACCCTGCAGGCGCCTCCGCTCGTGGGCACGCAGAGTGTCGTGCGCGCGACGCTGAGGACGTCGTTGCTCGAGACCGACGAGCCTGTGAACGTGGTCATCCAAGGCGTGGCTTCGAACGGCGCCGAGCGCGTCGTTCGCGAAGCGGTTCCGGCCGAGGACCGCATGCAGGCTTTTCTCTGGCGCCATCTGGTCCCGGCCCAAGAGTTCAAGGTCATGGTCTTCGACCCCAAGACCACGCCCGAGCCGCGCAAAAAGAAATGGCGGAAGAAATAAGGCTCAGTCGACGACTTCGCATTCGTCCACTTTGCGGTCGTAGAAGTCCTGGCGGATCAGGCCGCGGTCCAGCAGGCCTTTTAGTTCCCTGAGTCGGCGATCCACCTGCTGCCGCGTGAATTTGGGTTTGGCCTGCGATTTCAGGCGCTTGATCTCGTCCGCGTCGAGCGCGCGGTTGTAGAGGCTCACCTCGTCGATCAGACCGTCGAAGGCGTTTTCCTTCTCCTGCGCCGATGGGGAAGAGCGGTTCATGCCGATCGTCAGATCGAAGCCGCCGGAAACGGGATCGGACGAAGCCGAGGCCGTTTGTTTCTGCGGTACGCCGTCGATATAGAGCCTGAGTGTCTGCCCGTCGTACACGGCGACGGCGTGGTGCCACAGATTGTCGTTCAGTGCCGCGTCGCTCAGCACGTCGTGCCCGCCGACGGAGGCGCGCAACTTGCCCTTGCGTCCGCTTTCCTTCCCTCCGCCAGCGATGGCCAGCGCATAGCCTTTCTGCGCGCCTTTCTCCACGATGAAGCGCGGGACCCACGCCTCTTTGCCGGTTTTGAACCAGGCGGACACGGTCAGTCTCTTCGGGTTCAGCGCTGCCGAATCGGGTATTTGGACATAGCTGGACTTGGATGCGATTTCGCAGGCCGAGGCCAGTTTGCCGTTCGAATTCAGTCGCACGTTTGTGGCGCGGGCGATGGCGTTCGAGGTCGCGAGGTCGAGAAACGCGCCGTTGCGGAGTTCGTCCATGTTGAGGCGCACGACCAATCCGGAAATGTCGTTGGTTCCGGCCGGGGCCGTGCCGGCTCCGGCCATGACGACGGCAGCGAGTGCCCCGGCGACACGTCCACCGAGGAATGTTGAGCGCGAAGAACCTGTCGGAAACGGTCTCATAAGTCGCCTCCCCCGCAACATTGAAAACGTAACACGCCGCGTTCTGCTTCCGCAAGGAATAATAATTCCTAACTCCTAACTCCTAATTTCTAACTCCCAAATCGATTCCGGCGAGGGTACGGTAAGCGGTGCCGCGGGGCGTCGGTCGGCTTTCGTATAGCGTGACGCGCCGCACGCTCCATTCGCCGAACGCGGCGTCCTCGTCGTCGTCCATGGCTTGTGTTACCGCTTGGTTGCGCGCGTTCTCGCGGCAGCGGCCGAGGGTGATGTGCGGCCGGAAGTCGGCTTCCTTGTTCGGGAAACCGAACTTTTTGAGCGCGCCCCACAACGCTTCGTGAAGGGCCTCCATCTCGGAGGTGGGGTCGACGCCGGCCCAGAGGGTTTTCGGATTGCGTCGGTTGCCGAAGAAGCCGAAGCCAAAAGCGCGGCAGGCGAACGGTGACGTCGCGGCACAAACACGCTCGACCGCTACCGTCACGTGCGGCAGGATGGCCGGCGCGACCTCGCCCAGGAATGCCAGCGTCAGATGGTACTGGTCGCGCGTACACCACGCGACATCTACGGCGGCGGGCGCGAGCCGTTGGGCGGCTGCGGCAAGCCGGGTTTTCACGTCGTCTGGAACAGCGATGGCATAAAACACTCGCATGGGTACAAGATACACGAAGAATCCTGACACGAAAAGGGCGCATTTTCGTAGCACTTGTCCAACCAGTGGAGTCTTGACCGGTGTCGCGTCGAAAGGATACCCCATTATGGCATCATTGATTTTGAATCTCGGTTCCGCAAACATGGGAGTGCCTTATGAACAGAACGCTAGTTTTCCGCTGGATCATGGGTTGTCTGATTGGCGGCGGCGCGGTTTTCACACGTGCGGCCGATCGGAATTGGAGTTCGGGTGCCAGCGCGCAGTGGGCGAATGCGGCCGTATGGGAGGAACGCGCGGTTCCGACCGCCGATGACGATGTTTCGCTCAATCTCAACAGCACGATGACGATCATCGGTGACGGCAACGGGAACAACAGCCTTGACCGTTATGCCGGCACCGGGATATTCGAATTCAACGACGGCACGGTCCGAACCCGCACGACTGGCGATGCAGTCTGGTTCCAAAACGGCTACGCACTGGAGAACTACCCTGACAGTGGGATCAAAGACACCCAATACAACACCAGCAAACCGACCACGATCCAACTGGCTCAAAGCGGCACGCATACGTTCTACGCCGACGGCTCCGGCAACAAGATATACATTTCACCGTCGGCGCAGCTCGTTGACAAGCCGGGCGAGGCGGGGACGCTCGCGAAGGCGGGGGCGGGCGACTTGCTCCTCACGGGCGGTGGACTGGCTGCGACCAACTCGTGGACGGGCGATTCGACCGTTACGGCCGGGCGAATTCAAGTGGACTATGGACAGATTGCCGGCGCGCCCGGAAGTCTCGCCCTCGCCAATGCCTACAGCCCGCGTTCCAAATTGATCTTGAACGGTGGCGGCTTCGGCCTCACCGGTCGCGCCAACGCCACGAACAGCGCATTCGCCGACTGCACGTTCGCGGTCGGCACGCCTAGCCTGACGGTTGGATCCACGGCGGGACTGATTGTCGGGCAAGCCGTCTCGAACGCCTATCTCCCTGCGGGGTCTTATGTCCGGCGGATCACCGGCGATACGCAGGTTCAGTTGAATGCGATGAGCACCAGCACTAGCTCGCAGACCGGGCAGACCTTCACGTTTGCCGCGGCGGAGTTCACGAGCGAACAGACCGTCAGCAACGTTGAACTGCAGGCGACTTTTTCTCCCGTCACCGTGAACCCGGCCGGAACAAGCACGCTCCTTACATTCGTGAATGTTGGTGGGCCCGGCGGTCTGGTCAAATACGGGTGGGGTTCTCTCAACATGACGGGAACCATCAACTTCGATGGAAAGATCAACATCAGCACGGGCGTCCTCGCCTTTGCGGGCAGCGCCAATGTCACGATAACGAACGCGATTATCGGCACCAGTGCCGGCACGTTCCGGAAAATGGGAACAGGCACCAACTTCATTGTTGCGGCAACAAACAGCATCAACACCTTCAGCGGCGCGGTGGTGGTCGATGAGGGTGTCTTGGTGCAGGGTGTGGGAACTGCGGTCCAACGACGCGGTTTGTCTTCGGCCATGTCCTTCACGGTTAACAGCGGGGCTTTGCTTCTTGTGGCGCGTGACTCGATGAATGACAACGCCGTTTACAGCCTGAACGGCGGAACCATGAAAACGAGCAGCGGATATCAAACGCTCGGGCCTCTCTTTCTGGACGGCGGAACGATTATCACCGGCCCCGGTTCTGGGTTTCCTTATCAGGCGTTCGCGCTCAACGGAAACGTCGTTGTGACCATCTGATCGTTAGCGCGAATCTCGCGGACAGCTCGCATCAGACCAAGCGCGCGGGACTGATCAAGACCGGCGCGGGAACCATGGTTCTCTCCGCCGTCAACAATACGTACAACGGCGCGACCATCGTCAGTAACGGCACGCTGCTGGTCGGCGGTGGCGGGCTCGCTCACTTTGCCGATGACTGCCACGCTCGATGTTGGTGGCAGCGGTTTTCTCTATTCGGATCAGACGCTGATTTCTGCGGCCCGAGGGGCTGCGCAGTGTTGAGATGGCCTGCTCTGGGACGATGAGCGCGCCGCCTTCTGGAATGGACGCGGCGGCGAGCGGGAGCGCGGTAAGCGCGGCGGCAAGAACGGACGCGAGGCGCATGGCGAAACCTCCTTGGGCGTAGAGCGGGTTAGTCGAAAGCGACGAGGTTGCTCTCGCGCAGGCTGACATATCCGGGCGAGACGGACGAGGGTTTGCCGACGATCACGTGGTCGACAAGACGGATGCCGAGGATGCGCGCGGCCTCGATGAGACGGCGGGTGATGTCGATGTCCTCTTTCGACGGGACGGGGTCGCCGGAGGGGTGGTTATGGGCGAGGATCACGGCGGCCGCGCCGTAGCGCACGGCCTTGGAGAAGACTTCGCGGGGATGGACGGGGCTGGTGTCGAGCAGGCCCCGCGTGGTTTCGACGGGTTGGCCGATGAGTTTGTTTTTGGTGTCGAGCAAGAGCGCCCAGAAGACTTCCTGTTGGATCGTCCGGGTGAGGGGCGCGAGGATGCGGTAAACGGTCTCGGGTTCTCGGACGGGGGTCGTGTCGTGAACCGGGCCCTGCCGGGCGGCGCGTCGGCCGAGTTCGAGGGCTGCAGCGAGTTCCATGGCTTTGACCCTGCCGATTCCCTTGATGCGGGAGGCGAGCAGTTCGTCAAAGTCGGTCTTGGCGAGAGCGGCGAGACCGCCGTAGCGGCGCAGGATTTCGCGGGCGAGTTCGGTAACGTTTTTTCCGGCAGCGCCGGTGCGCAGCAGAATGGCGAGCAGGATTTCATCGGGCACGTTTTCGACACCGCGCCGTTGGAGTTCCTCCCGCGGGCGCATTTCGGGAGGAAGTTCGCGGATGGTCATCGGCGCGTCGGGATAGACGGCGCGCTCAGGGGGATACGACGGGTGTGGGTCCATGACGCCTCCAAGTTTCGAGGATCCGCTCGGCGACACGAGCGGGCGGATCGCTGTCCTCGACGTCGATCCAGACTGCCTGCGACTGGTGCCGGAACCAAGTTTCCTGGCGTTTGGCGAGTTGGCGCGTGCGGGCGGAGATGCGCGCGACGGCCTCGTCGAGGGTGAGGGTGCCGTCGAGCACGGCACCGACCTCGGCGTATCCGATGGCCTTTGCGGCGGTCGCGGACCAGACGGGGTAGGCTTGCCTGAGCGCCCGGACCTCTTCGACGAGGCCTTGCTTGAACATGGCGTCGACGCGGCGGGCGATACGGGCGTGGAGTTGCTCGCGCGGAAGACGCAGGACGGCGAGCGGCGGGGGCGGAGTGTTTTCGCGATGCCACTGCTGCGGGAGCGCGCCTCGCGCGTCGAGGTGTTCGAGGGCGCGGATGAGGCGGCGCGGGTTGGAGGGGTCGGCGAGCGTGCGGAGCGCGTCGGGCGAGCGCGCGTCGAGCGCGCGCCGGAGGGCATCAAGGCCTTCGCGCTCGAAGAGCGTTTGCCAGCGCGCGCGGGCGGCGGGATCGGCAACTTCACCGTCGAGGCCGTCGGTGAGCGCCTTGATGTAGAGGCCGGTGCCTCCGACGACGATGAGAGCCGGTTGGCCGGTCGGCGCGTCCGTCGCGCGGGCGAGGGCTCGCGCGGCGTCGTCGAGCCAGCGTCCGGTGCTGAAGGTTTCGTCGGGCGCGGCGAGGTCGACGCCGAAGTAGGGGACGGCGCCACGCTCGGTGGCGGAGGGCTTGGCGGTGCCGATGTCCATGCCGCGATAGACCAACATGGCGTCTGCGGAAAGGACAGCACACCCCAGCCGCTCGGCCAGAAGCTGGGCGGCCGCGGTCTTGCCGGTCGCGGTGGCACCGGCGAGCATCCAGACGCAGGCCATCGGAATAAAAGGGTTAGAGCTTGGAGGCCGTCGACGCATCGGCGCACGCGCGCTGACGGTCGTGAAGCCACTGGGTGATGATAAAAAGGAAGACGCCGCAGCAGATGGCGGAGTCGGCCACGTTGAAGGCAGGAAAATGGGAGGCTCCCCAATGGAAGTCGAGAAAATCAATGACGTAGCGCACGCGCACGCGGTCGATCAGGTTGCCGATAACGCCGCCCGCGATGAGCGAAAGCGTGAGCGACCCGCCCCACAGGGGGGCGAAGAGCGAATGCCGTTTCCAAACGAGAAAGGCGAGCGTGACCACCGAGAAGGCGATCAAGAAAATCTGCTGGCCCGCGAGCATGCCCCACGCGGCTCCCTGGTTCTCGACATAGCTCAGATTGAAAAAGCCGGGAACGACGGCGCGCGTGACGACGGGGCTCAACCACGTAACGGCCATCCATTTGGTGGACTGGTCCAACAGGATGATCGCGGCCGCGAGGGCAAGAACACGCAGGACGGGCATTCTCACCGGCGGCCGTCCATTCGGCGCGGATTCTCCATTTCGGATTGGCATTTGATGCAGTTCTTGGCGAAGGGAAGGACGGACAGGCGCGGTTTGCTGATCAGCTCGCCGCACGTGTCGCAGACGCCGTAGGTTCCCTTTTCGATGGCGCGCAGCGCCTCGTCGATGTTGGCGATGATTTGGTGCTGGCTGCTGACCTGTTCCAGCGTTTGAAGCCGCATGAACGCGTCAGTCCCGTCTTCTTCAGGGTTGACTTCGTCGGTCCGCTGAAGGGCGGCGGTCCGCATCGAACCGGACTGCCCGGTGATGCGGTCGCGCATGGCGAGCAGCTCGAATTTGAATTGGTCCAGATCGGCCTTGCTGAAGTGGACGGTCCTCTTGTGTTCGGACGGAGAAGGAGAGGGCTTGTGTTCGAGCCTGGGAACTGTTTTCGCGACAACTTTCGGAGCCGGTTTGATGGCAATGGGCGTTGTCTTCACGGTTTTTTTACTCAAGTTCTTTTTGGGCGCGGCCGTCTTGGGATGCTTCGGCTTGGCGGTGGTGGCCGCCGCGCGTGGGGCGCTTGCCTTTCGGACGGGCACCTTTTGGGGGGCGGAATCCTTTGCACCGGCATGCGCCTTGGCGATCACGCGGACGGAGGCATGAGGCACGGATTTCTTGGTTGTCTTCGCGGAAGCCGTTCTGCTTGTTTTCTTGGTCGACATGGTCGTCACACCTTTCTGCAAAGGCAGGCACAAGGCCTAAATGCGGGCCTAAGTGTACACGATCTTCCGGCAAAAACAAGCGGAAATGGCCTAAAAAAGCATGGTCGTTTATTCGGTTTCGCCGGGAGAAGACGCGATCCATTCTTTGACCGCTGCGTCGGGCGGGCGGATGGCCTCGATGACGGCCGTTTCCTCGCCGCCCTGAGCGGGCACCGAGACCGTATCGCCGACGGCTTTGTTCTCAAGGCAGAGGGCGAGGCGGGTCTTGTTGGAAATGATGTTGCGCGCGCCGTCGCTGTCCCACTCTCCCAGAATGGTGTACGTACGGTTGCTGCCGTCGGCCATGCGCAGCACGACGGTCGTTCCGGAGCCCGCCTTGTTGCAGGGAGCGTCCGCAAAGTCGGTGCCCTTGACCGTCTTGAGTTCGATCTGCATCTCGGCTTGGCGCTGCAGGAGTTGACGCTGGAGATCCTTGGCCGCCTGATACTCGAAGTTTTCTCGCAGGTCGCCGTAGCTCCGGGCGACGGCGATGTTGTGACTGTTTTTCGGGAGGTCCACCTCGACCAGCTTTTTGTATTGGAGCTGGTGCTCGGCCAGCGACCGCCACGACGTCCATCGGACGGCTTCGGCCGTTGGCTGGGCGGCGCTCTTCTTGCGTTCGGCCAGCGAGGGGTCGAGCTTGAGCATGCGGCCGATCAGCGAACGGTGCGTGGACGGGTCCCACGCGGTCGAGGCTTGGATGCGGTCGAAGAGGAGCTGGCGTTGATGGGGCGTCAGCTCTTCGAAGATGGCCTCCAGCCACTTGGCTTGCTCGAAAAGCTGTTTCAGATTGTTCTGCATGCGCAGCGCTTCGCCCGAAAGCCGGCCTTCGACGATCACGATGGCATGGTTCAGAAGATCGATGAGGGGCGGCAGGTGCCAGGCGGCGACTTCCTTGCGGAAGCGGAATATCCAGTTCACCAGAGTGGGCGGGGCCTTCGGTTGGGAGAGCAACGCGCGGCAGGCCTCTTCGGCCTCGGGTGTTTGCTTCAGCGCGGCGAGGGTCTCGTTGAGGAGGCTGAAGGGCATTTCCGGCAACGCGGCCAACAGGCGCACGGCGGCTTGATTGCCGTCGGCGAGAAGAAAAGTCGTCAGGGCGGCAATATCGCGCACGGCCAGACCTTCCGCAGCCCGGATGAACCGCTGTTGTTCCCACAGGTGGGCGCGAAGCTGGTCGAGCGGCGGGGTCAGAAAGCCCAAATGCGCGACGGTCGTGGCGAGACGCGCGTAGAGAGGCGCGTCGGTGTTGTGGGCACCTTTGATCGCGAAAGCCAGACGGTCTTCGAGAATGCCGCGGCGCGTATCTTCGAGCCCCGCCAGTTTGCCGGCGGTCTCGAGTTCCGCGATGGCGTCGAGAATCTTGACGGGGTCCCTGTTCGCGGCCAAGTCGTCGAACCACGCGTCGCCGTACGACTCGACTTGGGCGCGCAACTGGATGTTTTCCGAACGCTTGTTTGGAATGATGACGAGCGGGTCGCCCTTGAGCGCCTTGCGGGCCGCTTCCCAGAAGCCTTTCCAGCGAGCCGTCGGAACGATGCCGGTCTTGGCGAGCACGTCCTCTAGTTTGGCCACCGGCATTTCGCCGAAGCTGCGCAAAGCGAGTCTGACCAGCTCGTCCGGTTTCTCGGACACCATGCGCGCGATGCTTTCCGGATTGTTGTTGCGGATCGTCAGCAAGTGGTCGTGGGGGGCGCGGCTCAGGCTTTCACTGGCCGTCGCGAACGTCAGCGTGTGACCGGGCTTGCCCGCGAAATCGACGGTGATCCGCTTATAGAAATCGTCGAGGCGCTTGACGGTGCCGAATCCCCACGCGGCGTCGATGACTTGGGTTCCGGGGACGAGCGACAGAAGCAGGTCCAGACGCCGGAATGATTCGGCGAGCGGCGTGTCGCCGAACGCCGCGACGTCGATGAACGACAGGGCCAATCGATCTTTGCACGCTTTGCGGAGCGCGTCGCGAATGGTGGTGGGCGAAAGCGTGATGGACGAGGTTGCTGCGCGTTCCTTGACGACGAGATAGAGCCCGGCGAAATCGTCCGTCTCGGCCAATTCCGCTATCAACAGCGCAAACCATTCGTCGATTTTTTTCGCGGACTCATGGGGCTGGCCTGAGTGCAGCAGCGTTAACGCGTCGGCCACAGGAATGGGGCGATTTTCAAGGAGAGCCATGAATTGTGATTCGGGCGATGAAGATGTCGGTTCGGCGTCCATGCGATGAATACCTCTTTTCCGTAGTGAAATTGTTAATTTAGCAAATTGGCCTCCGGTAGGTAAAGCATCGGCTTGGACCGGCAGGACATCCGTAAATGAACCGTGCGTGCGCCCCGGTTCTGGGGAGCAAGCGAAAGGACTTTGCAGGCGGGTTCGGAATGTCGTATTCTGCCTTCCCAATTGTTTGACGCGCGCCCGGGATGGCGGATATCCGTCTGGCGCGCACGGTCTGCCCATGAAGCGATATGTCATCAGGCGTTTGGCGGAGATGGTGCCCACCACCCTCGGGGTGTTGATGCTCACCTTCCTGCTGTTCCATGTGGTGGGCGGGTCGCCCGCCGAGGTGGTGCTGGGCAAGCACGTGACCCCGGAGGCGCTCGCGGCGTTCGACGCGCGCTACGGTTACGACAAGCCGCTCTTCTGGGGCCGCTGGGCGGTGATCCGCGCGCTGGCGCCCTTGCCGGCTGCGGCCCTGAAGCCCGCGCCCGGCAAACCGGACTACCGCCGCGTGCCGCTCGCCTATGCGCTGCCCGCCGGCGCGTATCGCGTGACCGCGTCGCACGTGCTGCTCGGTCTTCGCGAGTCGGCAACCGGCGCGACCGACGAGGCGCTTTCGGACGGGCCTTCGCCGCTGACTTTCACGGTCCGCGAGGGGTGGAAGGTCGAGACGCTCGACGTGTCCGGCGAGCTGCCCGCGACGTTCCGGCTGGAGAAGGGCGGGGCCGGCTTTTTCGACTCGCAGTTCGTGGCCTACGGCCGCGCGCTGTTGCGCGGCGATTTCGGCGTGTCGGCGGAATACGGCATTCCGGTGGTGCGGGTGCTCCGGACGGGCGTGGGCCCGTCGCTGGCGCTGACCGTGCCGATTCTGGTGGGCGGAACGCTGGTGGGGGTGATGCTGGGACTGCTCTGTGCGGCGTGGCGCGGCGGCGCGGCTGACCGGGCGGTGCTCGTGGTCTCGACGCTGCTGATGAGCGTGAACTACGTGGTGTGGGTGCTGGCGGGACAGTTTCTGCTGGCGTTCAAGCTGCGGCTCTTTCCGATCTGGGGGTTCGAGTCGGCGGTCTATCTGGCGCTGCCCGTGCTGATCGGCATCGTGAGCGGGCTCGGGCGCGACATCCGCTTCTTCCGCGCGGCGATCCTCGACGAGGTCTACAAACCCTACGTGCGCACGGCGCAGGCCAAGGGGCTGGGCGGCGCGCGCATCATGGTGCGGCACGTGCTGCGCAACAGCCTCATCCCCATCGTCACCTACGTGAGCCTCTCCATTCCCTTTCTGTTCACGGGCAGCTTGATGCTGGAGAGCTTTTTCGGCATTCCCGGTCTGGGCAACGTGAGCCTGAACGCGGTCCATTCGTCGGACATGGCGGTGGTGCGGGCCGTGGTGATCCTCGGCGCGCTGTTCTATCAGGTGGTGAACTTGTGTACGGATTTGTGCTACGCGTGGCTGGACCCGCGCGTGCGGTTGCAGTGACGGGGGCGTGAGGGAAGCGAAGCGGCCTGCAAAACCGGAAGCGGAAAAGTTGCAAAATCGGAAATGAAAAACGGGGGTGGCGGCATGAGCGAGCCTAAAAACAAAATCGCGCTGTTTGAAGATAGGCAGGTGCGCCAACTGTGGGACGAAAAAGCCGAAAAATGGTGGTTCTCGGTTGTTGACGTGATTGAAATTCTGTCCGACCAGCCCGACCACGACCGCGCCCGTAAATATTGGAGCGTGATGAAAACGCGCTTAAAACAAGAGGGCGCTGAACCGACTACAATTTGTAGTCAGTTGAAAATGAGAGCGCACGACGGCAAAAATCGGATAACGGATGTCGCCGACACTGAGCAGCTTCTTCGTATTATCCAGTCTGTGCCGTCGCCGAAAGCCGAACCCTTCAAACTTTGGTTAGCCAAAGTCGGCAACGAGCGCATCAATGCGACGATTGACCCGGAACAGTCTATTGACCTCGCCATTCAGAACTATCGACGCCTTGGGTACGGCGAAAACTGGATCAATCAGCGGATCAAGTCGATCGAAGTTCGCAAGGCGCTCACGGACGAGTGGGACAAAAGCGGTGTAAAGCAAGGCGGGGAATATGCGAGCCTGACCGACCTGATGACTCGCACTTGGAGCGGAATGACAACGCGCGAGTACAAGCGGCACAAAGGCTTGAAGAAAGAGAACCTGCGCGACAATATGACCAACACCGAGTTGGTCCTGAATATGCTTGCGGAAGTCGCGGCGACGGATATTTCCGTGGCGCATCAGCCACAGGGTTTCAGCGAAAGTGCGACGGTTGCCCAAGAGGGCGCGAAAGCCGCAAAGGTTGCCCGCGAGCAGATTGAGAAAAGCACGGGCAAGAAAGTCGTAAGCCCTCTGAACGCCAGAAACTTGGGGCAACTCGCCCGTGGACAGGCCGGGGACAGAGATGAGTCCATTTGAACAAATTGGTAAACTGGGAGTCGACGAGTGAGAAACGAAGCCATCCGGAGAAACGACGGCGGGCGGGTGATGCGCCATGGATAAGGAACGCAGCATTTGGGATCGGTTGTGGCGGCGGTGGGACACGCGGCTTTGCCTCGTGGTCGTCGCGGCGTACAGCATGGCCGCGGTCTATGGTGAGGCGGTCTACCAGGCGGCGCGCCTGCACGACCGGACGCCGTCGTACAATCAGATTCACGAGGGGTTCCGCTATGTGCCTCCCGCCTTCGTGCGCGTTTTCGCGAAGACGCCGGTCCCGGCCGGATGCCCGCTCTATCCGCTCGGAAGCGACAACCTCGGACGCGACGTCGGGCAGCGCTTGATCCAGGGCACGCGTATCGCTTTCCACGTCGGCATCGTCACGTCGCTCATCGCAATCCCGCTGGGCGTTCTGCTCGGGTGCCTCGGCGGCTACTGCGGGGGGCGCGTCGACAGCCTGGTGGTCTGGCTGTGCGCCACGGTGGCCTCCATGCCCGGCCTGCTTTTCATCTTGGCCGTCGCGGTGATCGTGGGGCAGGGGCTGGTCGGGGTGTATCTCGGCATCGGACTCACGACGTGGGTGAGCGTCTGCCGCAACGTGCGGGGGGAGGTCATCAAGCACCGCGACCGCGCCTATGTGCAGGCGGCGCGCGTGCTGGGCTACGGCCACGGGCGCGTCATGTTCCGGCACATCCTGCCCAACGTGGCTCACATCGTTTTGATCGCTTTTTCGATCCGCTTTCCCGCGTCGGTCGCAACCGAGGTTTTCATCAGTTTCCTCGGCATCGGCGTGCAGGGCGAGCCGTCGTGGGGCATCATGATCAACAACGCGCGGCTGCGGTTGTGGCAGGGCGTGTGGTGGGAGATGACCTTCGTCACACTGGCGATCTTCGCGCTGGTGCTGGTCTTCAACCACCTTGCGGACGCGCTGCGCGACCTGCTCGACCCGGCGCTGCGGGCGGAGCCGGAATGAGCGAAGGTCGGAGGTCAGAGGACGGAGGTCGGAGGTCAGAGGGCGGAGGGCGGAGGTCAGAGGGCGGGCAGATCATGAAAATCAAGAAAGGAAACGGCGGTGTGGGCGGAGATTGGGGCGACTGGCGCTGGCAGATGCGGCACGCGGTGGAGGGGGCGTCGTCGGAGCTGGCCGCGTTCGGCGTCGATCTCGAAGCCGCGGCCCGCGTACACGTCCGCTACCCGGTCCGGATATCGCCCTATGCGTTTTCTCTTCTCAGCCGGGAATCGCCCGGCGATCCGCTGAACCGTCAGGCGCTGCCGGACATTGACGAGCTGGCGGACGAGGAGGAAATGGCGGCCGACCCTTTCGCGGAGAAAGGACGGGCGGCCTGCTGCCACGGTCTCAAGCAGCGTTTTCCCGATCGCGTACTGGTGATGGCGAACGACCAGTGCGCGATGGCCTGTCGGCACTGCACGCGCAAAGGGCTGCTCAAGGGAACGGAGGTGGTGCGGACGCCCGCGCAGCTCGCGGCGGCGGTGGCTTGGGTCCGGGCGCATCCCGCGGTTCGCGAAGTGTTGATTTCGGGCGGCGACCCGCTGCTGCTCTCCGACGCGCGCCTGCTGGCACTGGTGCGCGCCTTCGCGCGTCTGTCGCAGGTGGACGCCGTGCGCATTGGGACGCGCGCGCCGGTGACGCTGCCGATGCGCGTGACGGCGGCGCTGGCGCGTCGGCTGGGTGCGTTCAAAAAGGTGTGGGTCAACACGCAGTTCAACCATGCGCGCGAGCTGACGCCCGAAGCCGCGGCGGCGTGCGCACGGCTGGTGGAGGCGGGCGTCCCGGTCTCGAACCAGAGCGTGCTGCTCCGGGGCGTGAACGATTCGACGGACGCGCTCTTCGACCTTTGCGCGGCGTTGCAGCGGGCGCGGGTGCGGCCCTACTACGTCTTTCTGTGCGACCCCGTGGCAGGCATCCCGCACTTCCGCGTGCCGATCCGCCGCGCCCGCCGGATCGCGCGCGAACTGGCGCTGCGCCTGGGCGGTCTGGCGCTTCCGCGCTTCGTCCGGGACGTGCCCGGCGCGCCCTGCAAGTTGCCGCTCTGAACCTGCGGCTTGCATCCGGCGGCGGAGGCGACTATCATACGGGCAACTTTCCGAGGAGGAGAAGATTATGTCCGGCAGTCTTTTGGAGCTTACGGTCGCCGATTTCGACGCGACCGTCGCGAATGGCGTAACGCTGGTGGATTTCTGGGCAACGTGGTGCGGCCCCTGCCAAATGCAGACGCCTATTCTGGAACAGCAGGTCGGACCTGCGGTTTCGGGGCGGGCCAAGGTGGCCAAGGTCAACGTCGATCAGGCGCGCGATCTGGCGGTCCGCTACGGAGTCAAGAGCATTCCTGCGTTGTTTATTTTCAAGGACGGCCAGGTTGTGCAGCAGTTCGTCGGCCTCCAACGTGGGGATGCGCTCGTGAAGGCGGTCGAGGCGGCGCTCCCGCATAATTTCTCGCTTCGCAGTTGACCGATCCTGCGGATTCGGTATCATGTTTATCTCTCTCACGTAAGAAAAGAGGATCAAGGAGCAACGTTTCATGGCGAATATCAAGAGTGCGATCAAGCGTGCGAAACAAGCCGAAGCCAATCGTACGCGCAACCGTGCGTGCAAGAGCAGCGTTCTGACGGCGCGCAAAAAGGTGCTCGAAGCGATCAACGTCGGCAACAAAGACGAGGCGCAGAAGAAGTTTTCCGCGTACACCTCGATCTTGGACAAGGCGGCCAAAAAGGGCGTGATCGCGAAGAACAACGCCAGCCGCAAAAAGTCACGCATGGCGCTGGGCCTCGCGAAGATGGCGTAAGCGCGCCTTGCGGCCTGTAGCTTTTCGGTTTTGAAAACCGGTCATCGTACGCGAGTAGGATGACCGGCTTTCGTGTTTGAAGGGGGACGGATATGTCGGCGCGCGTGTTATCGGTGCGTGACCTCGGCGGCGATGCCGCATACGACGAGGTGTTGGTGCTTCAAGAACGTCTGCACGATCAGCGTGCGGCCGACGAGATTCCCGACACGCTTTTGCTGCTCGAGCACAAGCCGGTTTATACGCTTGGGCGTTCTGCTGATCGGAGTCATGTGTTGTTTTCCGACGAGGCCCTGCGGCAGGCCGGCATCGAGCGCGTGGAAACCTCCCGCGGCGGCGATGTGACGTACCACGGTCCCGGGCAGCTCGTCGGCTATCCCATCGTCCACCTCGGCGAGGACGGGCTGAAGGTGCTCGAATTCGTGACAGGGCTGGAAGAGACGCTCATCCGCACTGCGGCCGAGTTCGGCGTCAAAGCCGGACGCGACTCGCGCAACCGCGGCGTGTGGGTCGGAAACGACAAGCTGGCCGCGCTCGGCATCCGCGTCTCGCACCAGGTGTCGATGCACGGGTTCGCGCTGAACGTCAACACGCGGCTCGATGACTACCGGGGCATCGTGGCCTGTGGGCTTCGCGACGCGGGCGTGACGTCGCTCGCCCATCTGCTCGGTCGCGACGTGCCGATGGCCGACGTCAAGGCTGCCGTCGTGCGTGCGTTTCAATCGGTCTTCGGTTATGGGAAGACCGTTCCGCACGTGGGGTGAGCGCGGACGAAGGGAGGGACAATGAAGACGTGGATCAAACGGTTCTTGGAAGTCGCGGCCGTCGTCTTGTTGCTGCCGCAAGTGTTCGTGTTCATGTATTATTTCCGTTGTTTGTTCATCGGTAGCAACTGGCTGGGTCTCTGTAAGTCGCTGAGTCTTTACGGCCTGACCGTGTCGTGGGTCTCCGCGCCGTTTCTGGTTGTGCTGACGTTCGCGATCCGAGCGTTGGTCGGTGCCGAGGTTCGGTGGTGGGTGACGTTCGCCGTCAGCGTGGGAACGGGGTATCTTTGGATTGTGGGATGGAACGTGCTGGTCGTTCACTCGTTCGGCTGTCTCGCCGCTGCGGTGCCTATTCTTCTCTGCGGTCTCGTCACTACGGGATATGCCCAAGCCCGCGCCCTCTATCTCGAAAGCCTGCGTCCTTGGACGCCGGTCAGAACGCGGTTGGTTCCCGTCGGAGGCGCGACTGCGCCGGATGACGCCGGAACCGTCGATTCGGCGTCGGCACCCGGCTCGCCGGACATCGGCGGGGCCCAATTGGATGCGCAGCGGGAAGTAGAAGAAACGAATTGACGAAGACCGTTGGATCAACGTGCGATACTGAATAAAAGGAGGCGTTCGCCAGCCGTGCGCCGACGGCCCACGCCTATGCGGTGACACCGGTGAAGCCGTAGGAATCGGAGTTTTTTGAGGGGGACGCTATGACTGGAAAGCGGATCGGCTTGTGCGCGTGCGTCGCGGCGGGATTGGGATTTGCAGACTTTGCGTCGGCGCAGACGGCGCTCACGATTCCGGTGGACGCGCCGGCGTTCGTGTTTTCGCCCGGCAACTGGGTGGGGGATGCCGGCCGCGGCGGCGCGCGCTTCCGCCAGACGTGGAACCCCGGCGCGTATTTCCGGGTGACGTGGGAGTCCGACACCACGAACACGGTGCCGACGCTTCTGCTCGACGCGTCCGCGTACGACGGTTCGTTCAATCCGCCGTTTCTGGCCTGTCAGCTCGACGGGGTTTGGACCGCCAACCTGCGTTGCGCGAAAGAGGTGTCCGTGCCCGGCATGGATCCGCGGCGCAAGCGGCACCTGCTGACCGGCTATTTGCGGATGTCTTCCCAAACGAAGCGGTGGGGCTCGGAGGGCGTGAGCGGCCAGAACATCGTTCGCCTGACCGGGTTGCGGGTCGCGGCCGGCAGCGCGCCGGTCGCCGACGACGCGTGCCCGAAATGGGCGCTGATCGTGGGGGACAGCATCACCGAGGGCGTGGGCACTTACGAGCTGGAGGGCTACTCTCATCGGGTGGGGCAGGCCTTTCGCGCGCTGGGCTGCGAGTATGCGGTCAGCGCGTGCGGCTGGAGCGGCTGGCTGTTCCGGGGCGACAATCCGCCGGGCGACGTGCCGGGCTATTACGTGGTCTCGAATTCGGTCGACGGTGCCGGAGGACAGTACGTCGACGCCGGAAGCCGCTGGAACAAGATCGACTCGCTCCACTCGCTGCTCGACGCGAACGGGCGCATCAGCGCGTACGGCGCGACGGGGCAGGAGCCGTCCGCGATCCTGATCAACTACGGCACGAACGACGCGATCCACCCGACGAACGCCAGCGACGTGCGCGCCAGCATGGCGCAGTGTCTGCCGGCGTTGCGGAAGGCGGCGCCGCGGGCGCATCTCTTTTTTGTCGCTGTCACACGGCGGGCAAAGGGGGAGACAATGACGAATCGGCGCACGTTTCTGAGACGGACGGCGGCGCTCGTCGGCACGGGCGTGCTGTCGGTCGGGCCCGCACGCTCGGGCGCGGCGGAAGTCGGACGTCCGGCTTACGAGAACAATCTGCGGGACCGCCTTTGGATGTGGGGACACGACTCCGGCGTGTACGACGGGCCCAAGGGCGTGTACAACATCCCCTTGAGCGCGCCGATCAGCATGGCCGATGGCATCCGCTCCATGGGCATCCCGAACGTATGCGTGATCCGCGACGGCACGCCCGGCGAAGACTATCGCCGGCAGTTCAAGGACGTGAGGCGCGTCGCGTGGAACTTGTCGGGCGGCTCCAACAAATCCTACCGCGAACTGAAGGACTACGTGTTCGGGTTGCGGGAGACGATGCCGAATCTGACGGGTTACTACCTCGACGACTTCTTCCGATTCGGCGACCGTCCGGACTTCGACCGGAACTCCGAGACGGTGCCCGCGCCCGCCGCCCTCTCGGTGGACGAGATGCGGCAGCTTCGCGAGGAGACGCAGGCCTATAGGCGGCGCTTGGACTTGGCGGTCGTTCTGTACACGCATCAGTTGTGCCCGGCGATCAAGCCGCTGGTCCGGTACGCCGATGTCGTTTCACTCTGGATTTGGGCGGGCGCGGACATTCAGAGGATCGAGGAGAACTTCAAGACGTATCGCGCATTGATGCCCGACAAGCCCACGCTGCTCGGCGTCTACAGGTGGGACTTCGGCGGAAAAAAAGAGCTGGATCAGGCGTTCATGGTCAAACAGCTCGACTACGCCTATCGGCTTTACAAAGAGGGGCAGATCGAAGGGCTGATCTTCCACTGCACGCCGCTGTGCAACAAGGGGCTCGCCGCCGTCGACTATGCCCGCGCATGGATCGCCCGCCACGGCGCGGAGGGGCGCTGACCGTATTTCGAGAAGGAGACGATCCGCATGACCGGAAAGTGTTTTTGGGGCGTGCTGGCGATGGGGCCGGCGCTGGCGTTCGGATGGGGCGCGGGCCACGACACGGTGGGGCGCGCGGTGGCCGCGCGGCTGCCCGCGCCGTGGTCGGCGCGTTTGACGGACGCGGCGTTGGCGCGGTTCTGCGCCGACAACCACTATCCGGACGAGCGCACGGACTTCAAGTCGGATCCGCGCGTCACGCCCGAAGAGACGGCGTACCTGGCGGCCAGGAAGATGACCAACAGCGGTCAGTTCCATTCCGACGAGGGGCGCGGCGCAGCCGGGGTCGGCGATGCAGATCACCTGGGGGGGCGCGCCGATGACGCAGGCGCGCTGGCCGAACGACGGTTTCATCGCCGTGGGCGACTTGCCGCAGGGCCCGAAGGGACACGTCTTCACGTATGCGGACGAGCGCGTGTCGCGCTGGGCGCAGGAGGACGATCCTCACGGCATGGGCTACTGGGCGCACGACTGGGCCGCGTGCGGCATCGCGTTCGAGAAGATCGACGCGGCGACCCGCACAGTGACCGAACGCCTGCCGGGCAGCAACTACGGATTCCGGAAAGGCGGGCGCTTCTACGGTTACAATCTGCTGTGCGAGCTGGACACGCCCGGCGAGTACTACGTGGACAAGCGGAACGGTAAGCTCTATTTCTGGCCGCCGAACGGCGCGGGCGCAGACGCGGAGGTGTCGGTCGGCGTCGACTTGCTGCGGCTGAACGATGTGACGAATCTCGTGCTGCGCGGTCTGACGTTTGAATGCGGGAGGGGCTGCGCCATCCGGATCGACGGCGGGGCGGACGTGTCGGTGCTCGGTTGCACGGTCCGCAACATGGGCGGCAGCGGTATCGAGATCCGCAAAGGCGAACGCCACCGCGTCGCGGGATGCGAGTTGGCGCACTTGGGCAACGGCGGCATCGGCGTGTATGCCGGCGACCCCGACACGCTGACGCCGAGCGGGCACGTGATCGACAACAACCACATCGTCGATTACGCGCGTTATTGCCTCACCTACGGCGCGGGCGTGCAGGTGGGCGGGTGCGGCAACCGCGTGTCGCACAACCTGATCCACGACGGGCCGCACGTGGCGGTGCTGTTCGGCGGACGCGAGAATACGTTCGAATACAACGAGGTCCACAGCGTGTGTCTGACCTCGGGCGAGACGGGCGCGTTCTACACGGGACGCGACTGGACGCTGGTCGGCAACGTGATCCGCTTCAACTACGTGCACGACATCTACAACCCGTGCAAGCAGCGCAACCGGGCGGTGATGCTCGACGACGGCGCGGCGGGGATCTGGGTGGTCGGCAACCTGTTCGTGCGCATCGCGGAGGGCGTGTCGCTCTCGGCCGTGGACAACGTGGTGGGGAACAACGTGTTTGTGGAGTGCCAGCCTGCGATCTCCGGCTGGCAGACATGGGTGACGCCGGAGTCGTTCGTGCCGCCGAAAGGGGTACACGCGCAGATGCCCGAGCGGCTGCTCGCGCTGCCGGTCGACGAGGCACCGTGGAAGGCGCGCTATCCCGAATTGACCCTGTTGCGCAACGCGGTCCGCGACAAGACGCTGCGCGCGCCGGAGACGCGCACGCGGGTTGAGCGCAACGTGGTGTGGGGCGGTACGCAAGAGTGGATGGTGCATGCGAAAAACTTTCCGCATGTGCATCTCGTCGCCTCCCTGCTCAAGCGATGGCTTATGGCAACCCATCAGGGTGCGGTTCAAAAGCAACATCTTCAAGGTTACCTCGACGAATTCGTTTTCCGCTTCAACCGCAGACGGTCGCGCCATGTGGGTAAGATTT